>Ga0136634_10000964_pt1 | contig 11393 bp, 4 predicted proteins | sample AntDrymUQ8332106_2_FD_104654 | JGI IMG/M metagenome (GOLD analysis project Ga0136634, IMG submission 104654) | Polar desert sand microbial communities from Dry Valleys, Antarctica - metaG UQ833 (21.06) | ecosystem: Environmental > Terrestrial > Soil > Desert | place: Antarctica: Dry Valley... | reverse complement strand
TAACAGTTTTAATTGTTACCGAATATTATTTTTATCCAGCGTAACCGTATCATCCTGGAAATTATTGATGAATAAAAAGCCAGCATTGCCTTTTATTCTTGCGGCGTAGCGTAACTCAGTAATATTTTCCTGCTTAAGTGCAGCAGCATTCCGAGGTAACACGGTAGCCATAGGCCCCAACAATTCCCCAAAATCCTGCACAAAAAAGTGCAGCAGCTTCAAGCGGTGAAAACCTTCTCTCACCTGTCCAAATTCACCAATGGGTGCCTGAAAATCATATGAAATTTTTGGAAGGCCATAAGCTTCATCAGAAAAAAAATATTCTTTTCCCCTGGGAGTTGTGCCGCCATGATACATGTAATATCCCATACCGTTAGCGCCACTTCCGAGGCAACGGTTAACCATTGCATCAAAACTTTTATGCACTGCAATGGGCCTTCTTGTATATACAGACATGATGCCTGAACCAAGTTCTGCCGGAAATGCAGGATAATCTTCCGGCACATAACGCACCGGGGCATAGTCAGGATTTTTATGTAAATCCTTGTATAAAAAGAAAGGTGACAAATCTTTTTTCTCCGTCCAGAATGGATAAGCATACAATGATGTTACAGGGATTGATTCATTGGGAATGATGGCTGCATTGCCCCAGCCTGTTGCTGTGAAGATAGGTACATCCATGCCTGCATTAACTGCCAGTGTTTTTAATAATTTCATATGGTCGTTGCCCAATGCTGCATACGGATTATTGCCTTGTGCAATTCCAACGCCTGCCTGTGTTACTGCCAGGTCTCTTTCAGAAACTGTCCAGTCATAAGGCTGTCCAGGATAGGTTAAGCCCCAGGGCGAGGCAGAATGCTGGTATTCATTTTCAATCTGAATTCCAATGACTGGCCCGCCATCTTTAAAATATAGCCCCTCAAGTTCTTTACCAATAGCATTGTATAATTTTTCTACATATGATAAATAACCTGGATCATTGGAACGGATGGTAACAGGCTTGCCCAACAGCCAGTCAGGGAAACCACCGTTTCTTATTTCGCCATGACAGAACGGGCCTATTCGAATGATGCAATACATATTATTATTTGCACACAAATCCACAAATCTTCTTACATCTTTATCCGCCTTCCAATCAAACACGCCTTCCTTTTCTTCATGTATGTTCCAAAAAACGTAGGTGGCAATTACATTGATGCCTCCTGACTTCATTTTCTTAATAGATTCATCCCAGTATTGGTTTGGGTAACGGGAAAAATGAAACTCACCTGTGATAGGCAGCCAGGGTTTATCATTCAAGGAAACGTAGAAGTTATTAACTGAAATTTTATCACCTTTAGGATTAGTTCCGCCAAGCTTTAAATGATTGCTATAAATTTTTTGTTCGGCATTACGGGCATCAATTTCATATTTTTTTATCAACAGGTTTTGTTGGGCTTCAGCCAACCCTGTTAGCATGGTTAACAACAAGAGTGAACAAATATACCGGGATATTTTTTTAACCCCTGCTTCGGGAAGATTATCAACTAATGGCTCCATGTTTTTTAAAAAAGTAGTTTTTAAAAAGGTTAAGACAATTATTAATCCTGTATGATGTTTTTGAAAATGAGTTTATTGAACTGGAATGTATATTTACTAATTTATACACGGGACAGTAAGCAAATAATTCCCTGTTAAAAAAATGGGCTACCCATTACCTGATAACCCATTTACCAAAACGACTGCCTGCTATATGAAAAAAATAATTGTTTTAATAACCTGGTGTCTGTGCCATACCCAGGTCAAGCATATATTGAGGAACGGGGAAGAGACCTGCGCCTGAGCCTGCCGGTTTGCCGACCGCTGTAAGTGCTTTTGTCCATTTACCCATTCTCACCAGGTCAATTCTTCGCTGACCTTCAAAAAATAGTTCCCATCCCCGCTCTCTTAATATGGCATCCCTGAAAGCGTCTTTTGAAGCGATATCAGCACCCCCAATATTAGCAATACCTGCACGACGACGTACATCATTTATCAAACCCTGCGCTTCACTGCCTGGACCAGCTTGTTCATTGATAGCCTCCGCCAGCATGAGTTTCACATCAGCATACCTGCACACCGGTATATCGTTTCCGGAGAATGCGGTGGGGTCTTCATCGGGATACTTTGCAATGATTGGTCCACGCATACCGCCGGCCCGTGTAATGGAATAACCACCCGGAAAACCACTGCTGTTTACTGCATCATAACGATCGAGCAATAAGGTTCTTCTTTTATCCAATGGATCGAATGAATCATAAAATGACCAGGTACCTGTAAAAGCACCGGGCCATGCCCAGCCACCGGTTTTTCTTCCGCCTACGGATGTTATATTACCAGGGAAATCGGTGGGAAAACAATAGTAGGACCAGGCATTCATGTTGCCAAGTTTTTCGCTGCCATCAGCTGTTGGGTCACATGTAACAGCCCAGATGGTTTCTGAATTTTTTTCTGATATGGTTTTAAAAAGGCTGGTATAATCATTTACCAAACTGTATCCCAGGGGCAAAATTTCCCGTGCAGTTAGTTCCGCTTTCTGCCAATCCTTTTCGTTGAGATAAAGCCTTGTTAAGTATGTAAGCGCACAGCCTTTATTAAATCGGCCATAATCATCCGGATTAACCGGAAGATTATCTGCGGCAAATCTCAAATCACTTGCAATAATTGCGGTGTATACTGCTCTGGCTGGCTTGGTTAAATCTTTTTCTGCAGCGCTTCCAATTTTTGCAACATCCGTGATAACAGGAACTGGTCCATACATCGTTAACAAATAATACATAATGATTCCTCTTGCAGTTTTTACTTCAGCAGCAAACTGTTTTTTAGCCGCTTCACTGATAGCCGATTTTTCAATATCATCGATCATTTTAGTGTACTTGCTAATGAACCGAATTTTCTCCAAATGATTTCTATCACTACCCAGCGTTTTCATAAAATTAAAATCTGGTTTGCTGAACCCATCAAAAAAACCACCCCAATTGGGAAAATGAGCAATAAGGTCTGTTGGGTAATCATTTAAAAAAAGATTGGAATATTCAACGCCGAAAAATAGATTTCCAGTTACACCGCCAACATCTCCATAGTATCCCCATTTTGATCCGAACAATTTATAAACGCCGGTGGTGAGCAAATTAAAATCGGCTTCTGTTTTTGGAAAATTAGTGGGGTTCAACGAGCCGTAAATTTTGGCATCTAACCCTTTTTTGCAACTGCTGAACAGTGCTAAGAAAATGGTAACGAATAAGATTATCTTTTTCATATTGTCAATTTAAAGAATTAGAAATTTGCTTTTATACCAAGTGAGTAAGTCGTTGCCATGGGGTAGGGTGCTGGCCCTCCTTTCACACCGAAAGCTTGTACCTCCGGGTCAGCAATACGGTAGTTGGTAATGATGAATGGATTTTGCACATCGGCATATATCCGCAGGTTTTTAAAATATTTATTAACAGCGGGTTGGTTAAATGTGTAACCCAGCGTGATGTTGCGGCAACGAATAAAATCAGTTTTTTCCAATCTTGTGTCAACACCTGCCGGGAGTCCTAACGCAAATTCATCATATGCCACACCCGGTAAAGTACCGGTAGGATTGGTGGTAGACCATACATTTTTTATTTCCTGGATACCGCTTTGATTACCGGAAATAAAGCCTGCTGGTGTTGCCCATGTTACCAGGTTATTATAGCCCCAGCCACCTGCCTGTCCATAGAACAAAACACCCAAATCAAATTGTTTGTATTTGAGATTATTGCCAAAGCCAATGGTAACTTTCGGGTCGTAATTGTATCTTACAATATCCTCCTTATCCAGTTTTTTATCATTGTTTACATCCACAAACTTTGGAGCACCGGGCATATTTGCATTGGCTGGCTGCCATACTGCTGCAGCTTCTCCAATTTGCAGTATACCATCGGTTTGAAAAACATACATTGAATTCACCCGGTCTTTTATTTGCCCCCCTTGCGGTATCACCTCAAAAGGAAACCTTTCTTCATGCTTATACAATACGTGCGAAACATTGATATTGCTACTCCACTGGAAATCTTTTGTATTAATATTGCGTGTGCTGAGGGCTGTTTCCCACCCGGTTCTAATTCTGTGTGCACCGTTTACAGGCTGCGTTCCCAGAAAGCTAAGCGGCGCAGTACTTGCATTGGTAATAAGCCTGGTGATATCATCCCGGAACCAATCGAACGACGCACTGATTCTGTCTTTAAACAATCCAAAATCAACGCCAATGTTTTTATTGATTGTTTTTGGCCACTGTAGTTCAGGATGATCAAGCGATGCCAGTGCATACGGTATCATCTGCCTGCCGCCACTGTTAAAAGAAACCAGCGAATTATCAGGAATATAATTGGCGTACGCATAACCAGATGCATCACCGGTAACACCAATACTTGCCCTTAATTTCAACATACTGATATAGGCATTGTCCTTCAGGAACGATTCATTGGATACTTTCCATGCAACTGATGCAGATGGGAAAGGCGCAAACTTATTTTCCGGGAAAAAATTATTGAAGCCATCATAACGGTAGATCAACTGTAGTACATATCGGTCAAGGAAATCTAAGGTGGTACGGGCAAAATACGAACGTGTTTTTGAAAGAAACTTAAAAGAGCCTACTGAAACAGCACCCGATCCTGCAAAAAGATTGGAGGTACCAATTGCATCCAGCATATCTGCACTGGCACTGCCAAAACCATAGCCGCTGTTTTTATACTGGCCCGTACCAGCTACCGCATCAAAGTTTAATTTATTGTTCCATAGTTTCTTTTTGTAAGTAAGTGTAGCTTCCATTGTTGTTACATCACGCCTCGACTGATTGAGAGAAGCTCTTGCCCTGTTTAATTGAAAATAAAAAGTAGTGGAAGGAACAAAAAAATCTCTTATGGAGTTTTCGCTCGTATTGCCATAAAGCAAGCGACCCGTTAATTCATTGCCAATAATTTTTACATCCAGTGAAGCGGTGGCATTCAAAGATGTATAATCTGTTTTGTCGTCGATATCCAGCAATGATACCGGGTTGCCCGTTAATTGAAAAACACTGTATTTTCCACTGGCATCGTATAAAGGAACACTTCTGGGGTAAGCAACAGCTGCTTGTAGAGCGCCAAAACCCTGTGTACCTGATCCCCCATTTTGCCAGCCTGCTGTGGAATTTTGAAAGTTCGCTTTTGACCCGCTAATATTTGTGTTAAGCGAAAGGAATTTAGTAAGATTGTAGGTAAGGTTTAGTCTTCCGGTATATCGTTTAAGACCAGACTGTCGCATGGTACCTTCCTGATTGAAATAATTACCGGAAAAAAAATAAACAACTTTATCGCTTCCACCATTCACACTCAGGTTGTGGTTATCAATGGCGCCATTTCTTAATACAAGGCCAAGCCAGTCGGTGCCGGCACCTGCATTTTTAATATCCGATGCACTGAACTTTGGCACAAAGCCAGCTGCCGTATTTGCACCAAAAGGAGCTTGATTATTGTCAATTAAATATTTGTCCTTTGTCAATTGATTAAAGTAATCCATATAATCGGAAGCATTCAATGGGTTCAGGTATTTGTTATTTTTTACAAATGATCTGCTTCCATCGTAGCTTATTGACTGCCGCCCGGATTTACCTTTTTTTGTTGTGATTAGAACAACACCATTGGAAGCGTTCACACCATAAATGGCGGCACTTCCGTCTTTCAAAAATTCTATTGATTCAATATCATCCGGGTTAAGTCCTGCAAAACCGCCCCGTCTTACACCATTGAGTTCATTGGCAATTCCGCTGTTCCCTGGTTCAAGTTCTCCGTAAGGAGTTACCACACCATCAATTACTACCAATGGGTTGCCCCTGCCCCTGATTGAAATATTAATGTTGCCACCTGGTTCGGCACTCTGCTGAACGGCCTGCACACCGGCAGCCCTTCCGAAAACAAGTTGTGCTACCGAACTGTTGGCAGCCTGCGGAACTTCCTTAGCATCAATTTTTGCAATGGAGGTAGTAAGATTTTTTCTTGCAGTCGTTCCATAACCAACTACCACCACTTCGTTCATCATTGAAGTAGTTTCGTTGAGACTTACATTTACGATAGAAGAAGTGCCTACTCTAATTTCTTCTGACTGGTATTGAATGGAAGTGAACACGAGTATATCACCTACAGCCGCCTTAATACTGTAAGCTCCTTTATCGCTGGCAGTTACCCCCGATTTTGATTTTCCTTTTACAATGACCGTCGCTTTCGGAATTGGATTATTGGATACATCAGTTACCTTTCCGGTGACCATATCCTGTGCAGAAACTGCGACAGAAGAACACAGCACAAACAGGATGAACAAAGGTTTTAAACAATTGCCCGGGAACCATTTTTTTTTGACTTTTTTTCTCATACAGACTTTTTTAAAGTTTAGAAATCGTCAAGAAGAAATTGAATTACACAGTTTAGTTTCAATCAGATGACCATTGCATGGTTAACTAATCAGAACAAATCTACCCGGCCGGCAGCTGAATCCTTTATCCTATCCATCATAAATTTGTTTCTATTCGTCATTCTTTTATTGCTTGTACTTTTGAAACAATTTTTACGCTAACTTGAACAGAAACCATTAATTTTTTAGCAGTATTCTATCTTTTGCCATGTGTCTATTCTCTTTTCATTTACGTATCAATTGCTTTATTTTTAGCTGTATTTTGTCTCTTTACAGTGTTGCACAGGCTCCACTCATAAACTTCCGGCATATCAAAAGCGAAAACGGACTATCAAATAGTACGATTGAAACAATGCTGCAGGATAGCCGGGGCTTTATGTGGTTTGGAACCAGAGATGGGTTGAACCGATATGATGGATCGAAGATGATCGTTTACCGAAACGGCAGCACCGACAGTAGCAGCATCAGTGATAATTTTATTACCAGCTTATACGAAGACAATCAAAATAACATCTGGGTAGGCACGCACAACGGTCTTAACAAATTTGAACCAAAGAAAAACCGCTTCATCCGATTAAAGGACCAACCAGCCCATGCAAGCAATATTAGCAACCATTCTGTTACAGTAATTTTCGGAGATTCGAAAGGAAGTATTTGGTTTGGCACAAAGGGTGACGGGGTAAGCAGCTACCAACCTGAAACGAATCGTTTTCATCCGATTGCCTGTAAAAAAAGCGGAATTGCAGCAGAGCAGGAACGAAATATTTATACTTTTTTTGAAGACAGTCATGGTAACATTTGGGCCGGTACCGAAAGTGGATTGTACCTATATAATAAAGACAGGGATGCATTTTTGGCCATAAGCCCACAACCGGTCACAACCGGAAAAACCGGAGTAAGGGCTATTGCGGAAGATAAACAGGGGAATATCCTGCTTGGCATGGAGTACAGTGGCCTGGTCGTTTTTAACGCTACCACCGGCAACACGAAACAGTATATGCACCAGGCTGCCAACGCCACCTCCATCAGCAGTAATATGATCTGGTCGATTGTGGTAAACAAAAGCGGAGAAATATGGATTGGTTGTATAAATGGCGGACTTGATAAATTTAACGCTTCCACCGGCACCTTTTATAATTACCAGTACCAACCCGATAATCCCAACAGCTTAAGCCAGCGCACGGTCTCTGTTTTGTACAACGACAGGCAAGACAATTTGTGGATTGGCACTCACCGGGGCGGCGTAAACTTTTATTCTCCAGGTTCTGAAAAATTCAATCTTTACCGGCAAAAGCCTTACAAAAACAGTTTAAGTTACAATGATGTAAAAGTATTTTGCGAAGACAGACAGGGAAACATTTGGATTGGTACAGATGGAGGCGGTTTGAATCTGTTCAGTCGCAAGGTCAACAGTTTTAAGCATTTCAAAAACGATCCGTTTAATTCCTCCAGCCTCGGTTCAAACGAGGTGCTCGATATTACTGAAGACAGCGATGGTAATGTATGGATTGCTACCTGGGGCGGTGGTTTGTGTTTGTTTAACAAAGAAGCAAATAATTTTACCCGTTTTAACAGCAGTGATAAAAGCAACGGCCGTCTGACGTCTGATTATATTCAATGCATTTTTGAAGACAAAGATGGTCAAATATATGTTGGCACTTACTTTGGCGGTCTGCATCATTTCGACCGTAAGAATCAAATATTTACACCCGTTCGAAAAAGCAGAACCGGCGCCACTTCCATCATTGGCAACAATGTTATCTCCATCATCCAGGACAAAGAAGGCAATATCTGGATTGGCACTGATGATGGCGGGTTAAATAAGTTGAATGCCGTAACGGGTGAGTTTGAACATTATTTTCAAGACGATTACAAAAAACCTGACATCAGGGTTTTGTTTACCGATAGTAAAGGAAATTTATGGGTTGGCCAGGAAGGATTGTTTTTGTATGATAAGAAAGCAAACCGATTTATATCTTTTACCGATTCGGAAAGCTTATCAACATTGTTTATAAAAGGAATAGTTGAAGACAACAACGGTCACTTGTGGATATCCACCTCCAATGGATTAAAACAACTCGATCCAAAAACCAACGCAGCACGCAGCTATAATACTGGCGATGGGCTGCAGGATATGGAGTTTGAAGCGAATGCATTTTTAAAGACAAGAGATGGACAGATATATTTTGGCGGGGTGAATGGTTTTAATAGTTTTTACCCGAGCGAAATTCAGGTGAATGCATTTGTACCTCCGGTATTTGTGACTGACCTGCAGGTGCATAACAAACTGGTTGTTGGCGGCAGGAGCGAACTGCTCGATAACGACATCAGTTTTACAGATGAATTTAAACTCAATTACAAACAAACAACATTTTCATTAGGCTTTGCAGCGTTGAATTACACAGCATCAGAAAACAACCATTTTGTATATAAACTTGAAGGATGGGATAAGGATTGGATAACCGCTGGCGTGGAACAACGTGCATCCTATACCAACGTAACGCCTGGCACTTATCGGTTCATTATAAAGGCATCTAACAACGACGGTGTGTGGAATGAAAAAGGACACATCATTGAAGTAGTTATTACACCGCCTTTCTGGCAAACATGGTGGTTCAGGTTGTTGGCTGCAGCCGCTCTTTTCGGTGCCGGGTATTATATTTATCGCATCTGGCAAAAGATCCGCTTGCAGCGTTATGAAGAAGAAAAGAAAGAAGAAATACACCAGATGCAGTTGCAGTTCTTCACCAATATATCGCATGAATTTCGCACGCCGCTTGCGTTAATTACCGGACCGGTAGAAAAATTATTAAAAGAAGATGTGGGTTCCAAAAACAGCCAGGTATACCAGTTAATACAACGCAATGCAAGCCGTCTGCTTCAGCTTATCAACGAACTGATGGATTTTAGAAAAGCAGAATCCGGGGTATTGAAATTACAGGTAATGCCAGGCAGCATCCCACTATTTGTAAATGAAATAGCAGAAGAGCTGAGTGAGCTGGCTTTACAAAAAAATATATCCTTTACCGTGTCTGGCACCACGGCCATACACGAAGTATGGTTTGACAGGCAGGTGCTGGAAAAGATTATTATAAACCTGCTTAGTAATTCTTTTAAATACACGCAGCACTATGGGCAGATAGAGCTGGAGGTTATGGATTCGCTTGAGAACTTTAAACCGCAATTTGAAAATGAACTAGTCATTAAACAAAACAGCGGACCGGGGCCGTTTATTTATTTCCGGGTAGCAGATAATGGCACCGGAATTTCTGGTGAATCGATGCAGCATTTGTTTGAACGCTACTATCGTGTATCCGACAAACACTTAGGATCGGGTATAGGATTGGCATTTGTAAAAACTCTTACGCAATTGCATAAAGGGAATATTTATGTGTATAGCAGTTATAGCAAGGGCACCGAAATTATTATAGCCATCCCGGTGACTAAAGCAGACTATGGAAAGAAGGAAAGGTGGATGAAAAACAATGAATCGCCTGTTCGCCTTGAAAGCCTTTTGGTCCCGCAGGTAGTAGTGAATAATGCAGCTATACCAGTATTAAAGAACACCAGTGCTTCGAAAGAGTATAGCGTTCTTATTGTAGATGATAATGCAGAGCTACGGAGTTTCTTAAAAGAATCATTAGAAAAGGAATACAGAATTATTGAAGCTGCTGATGGCAAAGAGGCGATGGAAAAATCTTTGGAATATTTTCCCGACATTATCATTAGTGATATAATGATGCCTGTTATGAACGGCATAGAGTTTTGCAAGCTTTCAAAGACTACGATTGAAACAGCGCATATACCATTCATACTGCTCACGGCAAAAGATGGCCATGAATCCCGCATAGAGGGTACTGAGACTGGAGCGGATTATTATTTTTCCAAACCCCTAAGTATCGACATTTTGCAACTGACGCTACGAAATATCTTTGCACAAAAAGAAAATTTAAAGGAGCATTACCGCAAAGATCAAAATGCAGAGATAAAAGAGCTGGCCCACACCAGTAGAGACAAGCAATTTATGGAAGACCTACTGGCACTGATAGAATCCAACATCTCAAAACCAGAGATGGATGTTGATTTTGTATGTTCAGAAATTGCCATGAGCCGTACGAAATTGTACAATAAAATAAAGAGCATTACCGGACAGTCCATAGGCGATTTCATCCGCACCATACGTCTAAGAAAAGCAGCAGCATTGATGGAGCAAGGTGAATTGACGCTTATAGATATAATGTATAGTGTAGGCATACAAACCCAATCTTATTTCTCCAAAGCTTTTAAACAAGAATTTGGCAAAACACCTACGCAGTATATAAAGGAACAGGAGAGGAAGAAATAAGCGGAAACTATTGCATGACCTTTAATAAGCTTTTAGCATCCCATCTTGTGTCGGCTTGCAACCTATGTACAAATCCTTTTTAAACCCATTCAAAAAGCAACCTTCAGCACCCTTCTTTTTTTGTGTTATACCGAAAATGCCAAAATATATGTCTCCGCCGCGGCGGATCGGGTTTGCCTATTGTAAAATTATTGTGATTCCAAACCGAAGTGTTGCACAGGTCAGTTGCATACATACTGGATAAGATTCCTAAAATACTGGCATATTTTATAAATCACATTGTTGTTATAATAAATCGCTCTACTATAAGTGAATACCATATTTCAGCTACTACAAACCCTACGGCCAATGGATCACAATAAACACTATCCATTTTGTGTTTGTACTTTTCGGCTGTACTGACAATGCAGTTTTCTATTGCAATATGTTACCGTACCCATTCGCAATAACTGATTCAGAATTTTTTAACCCCTGACTGGTAAAGCTTTACTTTTAATTGCCAAGACATAAGTAAAAATACATATCACACCCACCTGACTTGTCCGATTTAGTGCGGTAAGCTCAAGCTTTTTAATTTGTCATTTAATAGCTTTGGTATTGCAGTCCTCATTCT
>Ga0136634_10000963_pt1 | contig 11398 bp, 9 predicted proteins | sample AntDrymUQ8332106_2_FD_104654 | JGI IMG/M metagenome (GOLD analysis project Ga0136634, IMG submission 104654) | Polar desert sand microbial communities from Dry Valleys, Antarctica - metaG UQ833 (21.06) | ecosystem: Environmental > Terrestrial > Soil > Desert | place: Antarctica: Dry Valley... | reverse complement strand
GGATTTCTAAGGTCATGTGAAATAACCATCAAAAATTTATCTTTAGATATATTCAAATCTTTTAACTCATGATTGAGATTTTGCAATTCAACCGTTCTTTCGGATACCCGTATTTCTAAACCTTCATTTATCCTTATGAGATTTTCTTCCTGTTGTTGCAAAAGCGCTGCTTTATCTTTCAATCTTTCATTGGCTATTTTTAATTCTTCTTTCTGAGCTAATAAAACTTCTGATAAAACAGCAAGATCGGATGCACGCTTTTCTTTTTCTTCAACCTGGAAAACCAATTCCTTATTAGCTGCTATTAATGCTTCCGATTGTTCTTTTAATTTTTCTGCAATAATTATTTTTTCCTTCCTGTCTGATGCATTTTGTAATGCTCTGTGTATTTTAGGAGTGAGAGTAGATAATTTATCTTTTGAAGCATAATCTGTCACACCATTCTTAATAAGATCTACTACGTTTTCTTCTCCTATAGTTCCGGATACAATGATAAAAGGTATTTGAGCATTAATATTTTGTTTCATTTTAAAAGCGCTGCCTGCATCAAAAGATGGAAGTGTATAATCAGATAAAATAATATCTGGCGCAAAATGCACAAGGGCGTATTCAAAATCGTTCCGGGTTTGTACAACTTCAAAAGTAAAATCCAAACCTGATTGCTTCAATTCCCTTTGAAGCAGGTCTGCATCACTTTGATTGTCTTCCAGAACAAGTATTTTAAGCGTAGGTTTCATTTATCAGGCTATATGTTAATCAACTTTAAATGCTATCAAAACTTATTGATAATTAATGTGGCGGCTGGTTTTTAGAAATCCAATACAAACCGATTTCTTTTATCGCCATAAAAAAATTATCACTGTCCACAGGTTTTACGATATAACTATTAGCTCCCAGTTCATAACACTTCGCAATGTCAGGGTCTTCTTTGGAAGACGTGAGTATCACCACAGGTACAGATTTAAATCCGGGATCGTTTTTTAATTTTTCTAACACCTGTATCCCGGAAATTTTAGGCATCTTTAGATCCAGCAAAATAAGTTTAGGATACTCATTCTTGTTTCGCATAGCATAATCTCCTTTGCAAAAAATAAAATCAAGCGCCTGTGCACCATCCTTTGCATGAAGCAATTTATTTGTAATGCCACTTTTTGTTAAAGCACGGATGGTAAGCAGAGCATCATCTACACTATCCTCAACAAAAAGAATATCTATATTATCGTACACCATTTCTTGTTATTTACTTTTATTCTGAACACTTTTATACCAAATATTTTTTCTGTTAAGAAGGTAAATGATCTCCCGCTGCCGGCAGACTAAAATAAAAATCTGCACCTTCATTTAGCACAGACTCTGCCCAAACAGATCCCTTGTGGCGTTGTATAATTTTTTGCACAATTGCAAGACCTATGCCCGTTCCTTCAAAATCTTCCTGTGAATGTAATCGTTGAAATACACCAAATAATTTATCATAATACTGCATGTCGAAACCTGCGCCCTGGTCCTTTACATAATATACAATCTGATTGCCTTTTTCTGTGGCCCCGATTGTAATTATTGTTTGCGCTTTGTGCCTTGAATATTTTATTCCGTTTGAAATAAGGTTTACCCATACCTGTTTTATCAACGATGAATCACCTTTGCAATTGGGAAGCTGTTCTATATTAAATACGGGAATATGCGTTTCGTCTTCAAACAACAATTCCTTTTTTACCATGTCCACTAATTCATTCATATTAATATCCGAAAGAGAAACTTCTTTTCTTCCAAGTTTAGAAAATGCAAGCAGGTCATCAATTAACTCACCCATTTTTTTTGAATTGCGCAAAATGGATTGCAATACACTATTTCCATCCTCGTCTAATTTTTCGGCATAGTCTTCTACCAGTATACGGGTATATCCGTTAATAGCCCTGATAGGTGCCCTCAAATCGTGTGATACCGAATAAGAAAATGATTCCAGTTCTTTATTGGCAGCTTCCAGTTGTGCAGTACGTACTATTACTTTCTGTTCCAGTTCTTCATTCAATTTGCGGATATCATCCTCGGCCTGTTTTAATTCACTGTTGGCATTGCTTAATTCAGCTGCCCTTTTTTCTTTCTCTTCATTTTGAAAAGCCAACTCTTTATTTGCGATAATGAATTCGGCAGCACGCTTTTCTTTCTCTTCATTTTGAAAGACCAGTTCTTTATTAGCAATCGTAAGTTCTGCCGCAAGTTTCTCTTTCTCTTCATTTTGAAAAGCCAATTTATTATTAGCTATAATTAACTCTGCAGCCCGTTTTTCATTTTCCTCATGCTGATAAGCCAATTCTTCAATAACATTCATATCTCTATTAATAATATTTGACGCCTCCATTATATTTTTTTTTGATACAGCCTGTTATAATTAGGCTTAATTAATGCATCACATATTTCTATGTTGGAATAGTAACACACTTAGTTAGTTTTATAGATTGAAATAACCGGTAAAATTAATAAACATGAAAAATGAGGTAAAGTTTAAAAAACAACGACTTTTAAAGATAGATTAATGCAATGAACCTACAACGTCGATAGCCAAATGCTTCATTATTGCGTTTAAATCCCGGGCCTGTTAAGCAAATGATTTAAGTTAACACTGAGAACTATACAATTTCCCCCCCATTCTAAAAAAGCGATTAATTTTTTTGCGACCTATTGTAAAAAAAGTTCGGAAAAAATTTTCAGACATCTTGGCTATTACCAGGACTAAGATCTATTTTTTTTCTCCTGCTCTGCGGGTCAACATGATATCCCTGTCAAACAAATAAAGGCCGCTTTTATCTTCGCCTATTAACTCAAGTTTATCATTCAACACACGGGCATTTCTTTCTTCTTCAATTTGCTCACTAACGTACCATTGCAAAAAATTATGGGTGGCATAATCTTTTTCCCGCAGGGCAAGATCTACCAGGTCATTAATACTGTTGCTTACCGTCACTTCATGATTTAAAAAATCTTCAAACATACTTTTTAAACTCTTGTGTGTTGCTATTGGTTGCTCCAATGCCGGAACCAAAGCAAAACCACCCCGCTCATTTATAAACCGCATTAGTTTTAGCATATGCACTCTTTCTTCTTCACTTTGCTGAAAAAAATATTCAGCAACATTGTCTAAGCCCGGCTGAATATCGCTCCAGCTTGCCATTGCAAGGTAAGCGTATGATGAAGCGGCTTCTAATTTTACCTGTGCATTAAGCGCTTCCTGCATTGATGTAGATAACATAAAATTTTATTTTATGCTAATGTAAACAATACATCCGACAAATATTCTTCCTCATCCTTCTGTAAAATAAATTTATATCCATCATAAAGAAATAAAATATGGATTTGAAAAAAATTGTTAAATCCGGCAATTATATATTCTCGTAACTACTCGGGCATGCCAATCCAAAACCTGTAGATTTCTACGATAATCTGTACCTTATTTGTTCCTGCGCAGAACATTCCTGTAAATAAAATAGCTCACCATTTGCAAATCGTTTTTTTGCATGTTACCACTATGCCCAACAGGAAAATATTTTAAATCATTCTAAAAAATTAATTATGAAACGTAAAATTTATGCTAGCCTTATGTTGCTTACAATGCTGGTAAATACTTTTCCGGCCTGGGCATCCAGTCACCGGGAAGCACCTATGATTGCAGATGATCCACTGGCAGACAATACCGATATTTATGCTTTTAAAAGTCCTGCCAATCCAAATAAAATAATACTTATTGCAAACTATGTACCTTTTCAATTACCACAGGGTGGTCCAAATTTTAATCATTTTAGTTCAGACGTTCGTTACGAAATTCATATAGATAATAACATTGCTACCAAAGGCGATGATATCATCTACCGTTTTACTTTTAGTAAAATAAATGAAGATCCTACCACTTTTTTTAATGTAAGACTGGGAAAAGAAAACTTAAAAACCACTTACACTTTAGAAAGGAGTATGAATGGCGGAAAGTCTTTCAGCACTATTATAACTAAAGGTGTTGTACCTCCTCCAAATATTGGTGCAAGGTCTATCAGTTCCGGTGTTGGATTAAACGCACCCAATTACCAAACATTAATGAATAACGCCATTACTACTTCTACTACCGGGGAAAAAGCCTTTTGTGGTCCTGTAGATGATCCGTTTTTTGTAGACCTTGGTGGTATCTTCGACCTGGGTGATGCACCACGCCAGGGACCTTCAAAGCCCCTTGACGGACTAAAATGTTTGAACGTTTCTACCATTGCTTTAGAAGTAGATGTGGCTACACTACAAGCCAATAACAAATCTGTAAGCCAGGCTGCAAATATTCTTGACCCCAATTATGTAATTGGTGTATGGGCATCTGCAAGCAGGCAAAAAATTACAGTGCTAAACGACATTAAAAAAGATAATGGAAAAGATAACCCCTATACATTTGACAATACAAGCAGTTACGAAACACATTCAGGTCCCTGGATACAGGTATCAAGAATTGGTATGCCATTAACTAACGAAGCTGTGGTGCCTATCGGCGATAAGGATCTTTGGAACAGGCTTACACCCTATGAAGATTTAGCCAGTATAAAAAAATTCGGCAATTATTTTTACAACCCCGAATTAGCATTGTACATGGATGATGCACAATTTGGCGGAGCAGTACCTGCTTTTGCTCCATTGAGAATGCAGAAAAATTCTTTGGGCCAATTTGGTTTTGGCAACGGCCAAAATGGTTTGTATGCCTTAAAAGGTAATGCAGCATTAAATGGTACAGCATTGAGCGAAGCTAATTTTGGCGGGCTGTTATTGCCTGGTCCAAACAAACCACGTTCTGTAGACCTTTGGCCCATATTTCATACCGGTGTACCCAACCTTGCGCCGTATCAATTAGCAACAGGCAAAGGAGGTAATCCACTAGCGGTGGGTAAACCCTTTATCAATAATTTTCTTCCTAATGGTGGTGACATGCTTCGCCTGAACATGGCAGTACCAGCCACTTCCCGCACATCTGCAGACTTTAGTTCTGAAGGTTTGGTGCAGGCAGCTGTTTTAGGTTTGCTTGATGCACGTTTTAATACTAACACTAATATCCAGTTCATTCCAAACATGGATGGTTTTCCTAATGGAAGAAGATTGGAAGATGATGTTACAAGAATAGAATTACAAGCCGTAAGCGGAATTGTTTTAGCAGCAATTGGTTTATGGTACGACGATTATATTCCTGGTGTAAGTGCGAGCCCTGTTACTCCCGACCTGTTGAGTGTACTGGGTTATGACACCGGCGTAGGCGTAAATGATACCAGCTTTAAAACAAGCTTTCCTTTTGTGCAGGCACCATGGCCAGGAACACATAATTGCAATTGCAGTACTCCACAACCAGCAAATGCCGGCCGGGGACCAGCTAACATTTATGGCCAACCGAATATTAATAAAAGTTTCGGATTGACTTTATCGGCACCTGAAGCCATGATCAAAACTTCGCCCAATCCATTTAGCGAACAAACCAATATTCAATACGAATTAAGGACTAACGCCAATGTAAAAATTGAAGTGTACGATGCACAGGGAAAAGCAATAACCGTATTGCTTGACGAAGCTCAAAAGGCAGGCAGTTATACCAGGGCATTTAATGCCAAAGGACTGGGCGCAGGCGTTTATTTTATTAAAATATCTACAAACGGCAATCTTAAACAAACGCTGAATGTGGTAAAAAGCAAATAATATTTAAAGAGGTTACATTTCTACAAAGCATGCAATGAAATGTAACCTCTTTTTAATACCATCTTAGCCCCTTCTACAATTAATTTTTAAATGTATTACAATGAAAAAACAATACTTATATCTTTTGCTGCTGATGTTCTTTGGCGTTACCGTAAGTTTTGTGGTAATTAAATATAAAAAAATACAGCAGGAAGATACTGCAGCAACATATAAATTATTACCCCGGCAGGGAGCAGCAGCAAACAGTGTAGAATGGACAGCCGCTAAAAACAATACCGACAATTTATTGGCAAAATTAACCGCTAATCCCAGGGACCACAAGGCTGCACTGGCGCTTGCCAATGCGTACATTTTGGAAGCAAGGATAACCGGCAATGCTGCCTATTATGATAAAGCTGCTTTAAATACAGTAGAAAATATTCTGGCAACAGATCACCAACATCATGAAGCACTAATGTTGAAATCACTCCTGCAATTATCACAACATCATTTTGCAGAAGGATTGGAAACTGCACAACTTGCAGAAAAAATAAATGCCAATAACGCATTTGTATATGGCCTGCTGGTAGATGCTAATATTGAGATGGGCAATTATGAAGCCGCTGTAGATGCAGCCGATAAAATGGTTTCTGCAAGGCCCGATTTAAGATCTTATTCCCGCATTGCTTACATCCGGGAAATTCATGGCGATTATAATGGAGCAATTAATGCCATGCAATTAGCTGTGCAGGCTGGCGTACCTGCAGAGGAAGCAACAGAATGGTGCAGATCACAATTAGGAAAACTCTATGAGCTTACCGGCAATGCAGAAAATGCCCGTTTACAATACCAGCTATCCCTTGCAGCAAGACCTGGTTACGCTCATGCATTAGCAGGCATGGGCCGTATAGCATCCACTCAAAAAAAATATGATTCAGCGGTGTATTATTTTGAACAGGCTGCTTTAATAATCAGCGACCTGGGTATTAAACAAAATCTTGCACAAGTTTACCTGTATGCAGGCCAGCCAAAAAAAGCAACTGCCCTAAACAATGAAGTCATCAGGGAAATGAAGAAAAATACCAACAACATTTCAGATGATCCATCTGCCGGCCATTATTCTGATAAAGAAATAGCCTATGCCTACCTGCAACAAAATGATATGGATAAAGCATTGGAACATGCCCTGGCAGAATATAACCGGAGGCCGAAAAACATTGAAGTGAATGAAACAATGGCGTGGGTTTATTATAAAAGAAACGAATTTGCAAAAGCCTTACCTTATGCAACAGCATCATTAGTTACCAATGCAAGGAATCCAATATTATTGTGTACTGCAGGATTAATTAATGCTGAAGCCGGAAATAAAACCCAGGCAAAATTGATGCTGCAGGCTGCACTGCAACTTCAGCCGGCAATACCGGAAGAAATCAAAACGAAAAGTGTACAAGCATTACAAAAACTATAGGTTATGCTTGGCAATAAGAATTTTATAAAAGCATTTCCTTTATTTATTTTGTTTATGGCTGTAGCAAATATTGCTGCGGCACATAATATTAATTATGCACTGGAAAATGCACCAACACATGAAATAGCCTTGTACTATTTCAAACTTGGTTTTACACATATTATTCCACAGGGACTAGATCATGTTTTATTTATTACAGGCATCTGCCTCATCAACACAAAACTAAAATCTATCATTTACCAGGCCACTGCATTTACAGTTGCACACACTATTGCATTAGCCCTAAGCATGAAAAATATCATTGTAGCACCCGGCGCAATTGTTGAACCTGTAATAGCACTTACCATTGTTTTCATTGCAGTAGAAAATTTGTTGTTATCTGAATTGAAGCCATGGCGCATTTTGCTGGTTTTTCTCTTTGGCCTCATTCACGGGCTTGGCTTTGCAAGTGCTTTAAATGAAACAGGCTTGCCACCGGGGAAATTTTTTACCTCTATTTTTCTTTTTAATGCAGGTATAGAAGTTTGCCAACTCCTTATTATTGCACTGCTGTTTGGATTAATTATTTTTCCATTTAAAAATAAAAGCTGGTACCATAAAGCTATAGTATATCCAATTTCTATAGCCATTGCCCTTATCGGAAGTTTCTGGGCTATTGAAAGATTATTATAAAACCAGGGGAATAAATACAAACAATTGCTTTTACAATTCTATGCGATACGGTAAACAGGCGGGTTATCAATAAACATATAAGTAATCGTTTATCTGTAACTTTAGTTTTACTAAACATCTGCCGCTAATGTATCATGCAGTAAAACGCAACGTTCATTCCTTGCTCCATCCCGAAATTGGTAATACCAAATGGGATAAAATTCTCAACGCATTTATTATTACACTTATTATTTTAAATGTTATTGCAGTATCATTAGAAACAGTTGTTGCGATACATGAACCTTATGCGGAATTCTTCTCTATTTTCGACACCATTTCTGTAATTATTTTTACGATTGAATATATTTTAAGAATATGGAGTATTAATCATGATAAAAAATATGCGCATAGTTTAAAAGGGCGCTTAAAGTATTTGGTTTCTACCGAAGCATTGATAGACCTGCTGGCGATTTTACCTTTTTATGTGCATGTGATTGTAGGGCTTGATTTGCGCATACTGCGTTTGTTACGCCTTTTAAGGTTTCTCCGTTTGTTTCGGCTTACTTCCTATATGAAGTCGGCTAAAATAGTTAAGAATGTTTTTAAATCCAGGGCAAGTGATTTAAAACTTAGCCTGGTGCTCATCAGCATCCTTATTATTCTCGCATCCTGCCTTGTTTATTTTGCAGAGCACTCTTCGCAACCAGAAGTTTTTACAAGTATTCCTGCTACCTTTTGGTGGGCAGTAATAACGGTTACCTCTGTAGGTTATGGCGACATGATACCTGTTACAATTATAGGAAAATTATTAACGGGTATTATCACCCTTTCCGGTCTTGCCATATTTGCATTACCGGCAGGCATTGTAACTGCTGGCTTTTTAGAAGAAATGAGAAAAGGGAAGCTTCCTAAAAACCACGTATGCCCGCATTGCGGCGAACCACTGGACCACGTTGACACTCATCATTGATTTGCGCCGGCAGTTGTAATCCTACAGCGCAAAACAATTTTTACAACGCTGAATCACTCCAGGAAATTAAGCATCTTTAAAATAGAGCTGAGTATTATTGACCCCATAAACTCCGTTATTGGCAATAACAATTAAACGGCATTAAATTAGTAGTAGAGGCAGAAGATAAAAAATTACCTATGGAACAAAAAAATGCCACCGTGCCGTCTTTAAAAAAACTGGATTCATTAGCCAAATTAATGGATGCGCAATTTACAATACCTGGAACAAGTATAAAATTCGGATTGGATGCCCTGATCGGTCTTGTACCGGGTGCAGGAGATTTTACAACTTTTGTAGTCTCTGGCTATATGCTTAAAGTGCTGGCGCAAAATGGTGCAAGCGGTTTTGTGCTGGCCAGGATGGTGCTCAATGTACTCATTGATGCGTTGTTTGGATCTATACCCATTTTGGGAGATATATTCGATGTTGCTTTTAAAGCCAACCAGCGGAACATGAAACTGATGCATGAACATTATGTAGAAGGAAGGCATCGGGGCGGTGCCTGGAAAGTAATACTACCAACATTGATATTGTTGTTTATTATCCTGGCCGGAATTGCCTGGTTAACTTATAAATTATTTGTTTGGCTTTATCATTTGATCACATAAAATAAAAAAACTAATAACACAAGATTCTATTATTTGATTTTAAAAAAAACAGGCGCAAATATGTTGGCCTGTTTTTTTCTTTTAAGCCCCTTCATTATTGTTTGGTTTTTGGCAGCTCACTCATTTGATACTCCTGTATCAGCGGAGGGTTTTCCGGCGAAAGGGTAATATAAATGGCTATATCTGTTTTCTCTCCTTCTATAATAAAGGTTCCTCTTAACTGGTTCTCAGCTTTCATTTCTTTTACGCTGATTATTCTTCCAGCTTTGAAGTATAAATCTTTTGCTTGTTTTTTTAAACTATCAATAGGAAAATCTGCAAAAAAGTTTTCGGCAAATATTCCGCTTTGTTCTGCAGAAGTCCAGCCGGGCAAAATAGCATACAATTCTTTTTTACGCTGCTCCAATATCCCGGAGGCCGGCAACTGCCTGGGTTGTAGCCCTGCTATCCTGATGAGTGTATCCAGCACCGTTAGGTTTACTGCTCCCATCGGTGCATAGGTACGGTTGGCCAATGCCACCACACCAATGCCATAATCGGGCATAATTCTCCATTGACTTCCAAAACCTGGTAACCCCCCGCTATGCCCAATATTTGTTCTTCCTTCACAATCATTCATCCACCGCAAGCCATAACAATAGGCTGTTGTTGTGGCGCATTTTCTTCCACCAGGAAGTGTAGCTCCTGCATCAAACCCAATCCATCTCCATGGATGATGCATTTCTCTTACTGAGCTTCTTTTTACAGGTCCGTTATCTGTAGCATTACTGGCTGGCCAGGCCGATAAATGAAAAGCCATATATCCCGCAAACTCATCTACAGAACTGATCATAGCACCCATTGCACCCCAACTGCCATCTGGCTCATCGTGCAGTAATTCTTCTTCATTCCATTTATTATTAAGCCAGCGGTAACCATGCGCCAGCTTTGCAGCATCTACGTCTGCATATTCATAAGTAGTGTTGGTCATACCCAGCGGTTCAAAAATATTTTTTTTAAGATAATCCTGGTAACGCATACCGGAAACTTTTGTAATAATTTTTGCCTGTAAAGCAAAACCAAGGTTGCTGTATTCATAAGCTATACCGGGAGGATTAGAAAAATTGATCTGCCTGCCAATGAAAGCCATTAAATCTTTATCGGTATCAGCAAGCTGCCTGTCGCCCCATGGATTGTCTTCCGGAAAACCTGCACCGTGTGTCATCAGGTGGCGGATGGTAATATGCGGCGCATCCAACGTAGGATATTTTAATTGCTGCAGTTCGGGAATATATAAATAAGCAGGATCATCCAGTTTAAGCTTGCCCTCGTCACGCAGTTTTAACAGGGCCATGCAGGTAAAACTTTTACTCATAGAAGCAATGCGAAACATTGACGCTGCGGTAACCGGTATTTTCTTTTCTATATCCGTGTATCCATAACTGTTAGTATACACAAGTTGCCCGTCTGCCACTACACCAAAAGAAATACCAGGCAAGTGATTGTCTGTTGCATATTTTTTATAGATGCTGTCTATTATGACAAAAGAAGTTTTAATTTTTTGCATCCTGTTAGGGTCAGCAAAAACCGCTGTTTGATAAGTACTATCGTATAAAGCAACAACAGCAAGGGTTGAAGAACTGTTTTTTTGCTTACAGGAAAATAATACAGCTGTAATCATCATGCATAAAAAATACCTTTTCATCTGCAGTTTGGTTTTAGATAAACAAGTTAATACAAATGATCAATTCATCATTTTTGTTTTCATTTAAATTGAATTTGCCATAGCCACCTGTTGCATTGGCGTAAAATTTTACATTCGAAACCAATGATTATTTAAAATAACCTCATACCCTTTTTCAACATCATAGCCATGAGGATTTTTAAAAAAGACATAAGGTTATCCCGGCATAATGTTGTCAACAGCCATTCGAACCCACTTAATCATTTCTTCAAATATTGACAATAAAAAAAGGGCGGGGATAAATTAATCCT
>Ga0136634_10000961_pt1 | contig 11409 bp, 9 predicted proteins | sample AntDrymUQ8332106_2_FD_104654 | JGI IMG/M metagenome (GOLD analysis project Ga0136634, IMG submission 104654) | Polar desert sand microbial communities from Dry Valleys, Antarctica - metaG UQ833 (21.06) | ecosystem: Environmental > Terrestrial > Soil > Desert | place: Antarctica: Dry Valley... | reverse complement strand
CCGGAAATAGAAGATGACTGGCATAATTTCACTGCATTAAATCTGCACGAAGATCATCCTGCGCGTGATATGCAGGATACCTTTTATATAAGTAAAGATCCTGACTGGCTGTTGCGTACTCATACAAGCAATGTGCAGATAAGAGAAATGCAAAAAGGCAAGTTGCCTCTCCGTATCATTTGCCCCGGAAGAGTATATCGTAATGAAACAATCAGCGCCCGTGCGCACTGTTTTTTTCACCAGGTTGAAGGTTTGTATCTGGCAGAAAATGTTTCATTCGCTGATCTCAAACAAACCCTTTATTTTTTTGTACAGGAAATGTTCAGTGAAAATATAAAAATAAGATTCCGGCCTTCATATTTTCCTTTTACAGAACCCAGTGCAGAAATGGATATCAGTTGTCTTATATGTAATGGAACAGGATGTAATGTTTGCAAAAAAACGGGCTGGGTGGAAATACTTGGTTGTGGTATGGTACATCCACGTGTAATTGATAATTGCGGAATAGATAGTAATAAATATACCGGGTTTGCATTTGGTATGGGCATAGAACGCATAGCTATGCTAAAGTACCAGGTAAAAGATCTTCGGTTATTTAGTGAAAATGATATCAGGTTTTTAAAACAATTTACTTCTGCTTTGTAAGAATAATAATATGCACATCAATTCTCATGTGTATCATTGTTACGAAAAAGAAGATGTATATAAAGTTTATGGCACCATAATTGAATCTCTGTTTACTTATCCTGTTTGATGAAAAGAGCCGCACTTATATTCGACATTGTAGTTATCATTTTAATATTTACATCCTGCGCAACATCTAAAGGCGCCCAGAATTATCCTAAGATGATAAGTGGAAAGTGGGAACTTAAGACAATCGTATCCGAAGGAATTACCGGAAAGCTGGAAACACAGATCTTTAATGAAGCAGACTTTGATTGTTTCATTGGAAGCATATGGAATTTGAATAGGAATACTACCGGCAATTATAACATCATGCAAAATGCAAGCGAGTGTAATGCAGTAAATAGAAATATAAGCTGGTCAGTTTATGAAGCACAGGATCGGCCCAGTTTATTTCAGTTTAAAAGGCTTGATGATAAATTAAAAGAAATTGATGAAAATAGTGGAGGGTTCAGGTTTACAATAATTCAACTGGATAATAAAATTATGCATCTAAAATCAGATTTTAATTTTGAAGGGAAACCTGCAGCATTCATTTATAATTTTGTAAAAATTTAAATCATTATTTTTTTCTCATAGTTGTTTTCAATAAACTGTTGTGTGGTTTGTTTTCATCTTTCATAATGAATACTTCGTTACTGAAAAGAAAATCTAAAATTGCACAACAGTTTTTTATTTATATACAATGATCACAAAAATATGTGTGGCGGGTGCAGGAACAATGGGTAGTGGAATTGCTTTAGCATCTGCTCAAAACAACTTTACTGTTATTCTTTTTGATACCAATAATGAAGTGTTGGAAAAAGCCCGGGGATCTATAAATAAGAACCTGGAGTTTCTGTTGGATAAAAACAAAATCACATCTGAGGAGAAGAGATTAATATTTGATAAATTAAGATTTACATCTTCCATAAAAGATTGTGTGGCAGATGTCATAATAGAAGCAATCGTTGAAAAGCTCACTGCCAAAATTGATTTATTCAACCAGTTATCAGCAATCAATAACGATGAATGCATTTTTGCCTCTAATACTTCCTCAATACCAATTTCAGAAATACAATCAGCAGTTGTAAACCCTGGCCGCGTAGCGGGAATGCATTTTTTTAATCCCCCCCATGTGATGAAACTGGTGGAAGTAATAAAAGGCAATAAAACATCAGAAAAAGTAGTAAAAGATTTGATGCTGCTCAGTGTACAATTAGGTAAAACGCCTGTTCTTTGTCAGGATTCGCCAGGGTTTATTGTAAACAGGGTAGCGAGGCATTATTATCTTGAAGCGATGAAGCTCGTGGAATCAGGAATAGCTACAATTGAAGATGTGGATGAAATTATGGAGGCTACCGGATTTAAGATGGGACCTTTTCGCCTGATGGACCTTATAGGTATGGATATTAACCTGGCAGTATCAGAATCATTATACAATGCTTTTGACCAGGCAGAAAGATTAAAGCCCTCTGGTATGCAGGTGGATAAAGTAAATAAAGGTGAGCTTGGCAGGAAGTCAGGCAAAGGATTTTATAATTACTAAATTTATGTTTACTAATTATACAACCTCTTAAAAAATCATAATGGTTTTAGTAACTGGCGGTGCAGGATTGGTTGGGAAAGAATTAATCACCCAATTATTAGAACGCGGCAAAATGATCAGGGCCATTTACAACAAAAATATGCCTGGGGTTTCACATCCGAATTTAGAGCAATTGCATTGCAGTATCCTTGACGTGGAAGGATTGGAAGATGCAATGAAGGATATAGAGGAAGTTTATAATTGTGCCGGCTTTGTAAATTTTACTGCTGGCAGCGGGGAACAATTATATAAAATTAATGTTGAGGGAACTGCAAACATTGTAAATGCTGCGTTGGATAAAGGGATTAAAAAAATGGTGCATGTAAGTTCTGTTTCCGCATTAGGCAGGATAAGAAAAAATGAACTGATTAATGAAAAGATGAACTGGACGGAATCAACCAGTAACAGTAAATACGGTAAAAGCAAATTTCTTGGTGAGATGGAAATTTGGAGAGGAATAGCAGAAGGATTGAATGCAGTGATCGTTAATCCCACGATAATTTTGGGAGACGGAGACTGGAATGGAGGATCAACAGGAATATTTAAATCAGTTTATAATGAATTTCCATGGTATACAGAAGGCGTGAGTGGATTTGTTGATGTTCGGGATGTAGCATATGTAATGATCATGTTGATGCAAAGCGACATCTCTTCAGAAAGATTTATTATAAGTGCTCAAAATGTTACATACAGGGAAATATTTAATAAAATTGCTGCATGCTTTAACAAAAAACCACCCTATAAAAAAGTAACTCCATTAATTGCTTCACTGGTCTGGAGAATCCAGTCATTAAAAAGTAAAATGGGAAGCAGTGATCCATTGCTTACCAAAGAAACAGCCGTTACTGCTTTCGCAGAAGCCTATTATGACAACCAAAAGCTGCTTGATTTTTTTCCCTCGTTTTCATACAGGCCCATAGATGAGTCTATAAGAGATACCTGCATTTTATTGCAACAAAAGCTTAACAATCCATAATGTATTTTCGTAGTTGATCAGTTGCTTACCTTTTAACCACTCAGAAGATGAAATTTTTTTTTACAATTTTTTCAATTACCCTTTTTTATACAACAGGCTTTTCCCAGAATAATGCTTTTATAATTTCAGGCAAGGTGACCAGTTCTGAAACAAAGATGCCATTACAGGGTGCATCCGTTTTTGCAGAGAATACTACATTTGGCACTGCCACAGATGCGGAAGGTAATTTTAAATTATGGCTGCCGGCTGGCGGCTATGATATTGTTATCACATTTACAGGGCATACCACGGAAAGTAAAAGAATTACTTCATCAGAAAAAAATGAAAACTTATATTTTGAAATCAGGCAGAGGGAAAAAGAAATGGAATCCGTGTCCATTGTTTCTACAAATGAAGTAAAAGATGGCTGGAATAAATATGGTAATTTCTTTGAAGAGCAGTTTATAGGTAAAACTGCAAATAGCAGTCAATGCAATATTCTGAATAAAGAAGTATTAAAATTCTTTTTTTCAAAAAAAAGGAACAGGCTTAAGATTACCTCTTCGGAGCCTTTACAGATTGAGAACAAAGCGCTGGGATATACTATTAAATATGCCCTTGATTCTTTTACACATGAATATGCCACACAAGTAAGTTTATATACAGGCTACCCGTTATTTGAAGAAATGATACCGGCCAGTGAAGCGCAAAAATCTGCCTGGGATTCTGCAAGATATTATGCATACAATGGATCTATTCTTCATTTTATGAGAAGCCTGTACCGGAAAGAACTTAAAGAACAGGGTTTCGAGATACAGTTCGTGGTTAAGACAAATGAAAAAGATAATGCAATAACATTGAAAGATTTTTATGGAGCAATGAATTATCAACGGGACGACAGCACACAAACAGTTGAAGTAAGACCTAACCAGAAAGATGTAGGGATAATTTATACAAAAGAAGATCCTGCAGACGCATTTATAAAAGACAATCCAGGCGAACTTCCGGGCTTCCAGTTTTCCATATTATCTTTTCTTCCCGGTGAATCAATTATTATAGAGCAGAATGGTTATTATTTTGAGCAAAATGATCTGACTATACATGAATACTGGACATGGGAGAAAGTAGCTGATCTGTTACCTTATGATTATACAGGATTTTAAAAAAACTAAGAATTAAAAACTATAAACTATTTCTTCATCAGCATTTCCCACATTTTAGGTATCCGCTTAATCCATACCAATTCTCTTTTTACAATTCCTGCTTCCTGTGCCGGTACTCCCCAATAGGTTTTATTTCCTTCGAGATTTCCACTCACTCCCGTTCTGCCTAACAAGATGGCATTTTCTCCAATGGTTAAGGTTTTATTGATGATACATCCACCCCATATGGTAACTCCATCTTCTATTGTTACAACCCCGGCAATAATAACATTTGCAGCAATTAAACAATTCCTGCCAATAACTGTATCATGACCAATATGTATCAGATTATCAAATTTTGATCCTCTTCCTATAATAGTATCATTGCTTACGCCCCTGTCAATGGTACATCCGGCACCAATTTCAACATCATCTTCAAGTATTACCCTGCCACAGCCTGGCATTCTTTTATACCAAATCTCACGATTCTTTTTACTGTTATAATAAAAGGCATCACTGCCAATTACAGATCCGGATTGAAGAATTACATTGTTCCCTAAAATGCAATGATCCATAATACAAACACCGGGATAAATAATACAGTTTTTACCAATTGTTACATGATTACCGATAAATGCTGATGGATATATTGTTGTGCCTTCCCCAATTTTTGCAGACGCGCTTATCATTTTTTCCGAAGGTTCAAAAGGTCTGAAATGATTTACAATTTTGGAATAAGCTTCAAAAGGATCATCAACTATTAATAAAGTTTTTCCTTCAGGCACATTTGTTTCTTTATTAATGATAATGGAAGTAGCATTACTGTTAACAACCTTTTCATAATATTTTTCATGATCAACAAAAACAATATCACCGGGCCCTGCTTTATGAATTTCATTAATACCTTTAGCACTTCCATCCATGTTACCCAGTAGCTTAGCGTTAATAAATTCTGCAATCCATTTGACTGTAACAGGTGTGGGAAATTGCATGCTTAAAATAATTTCAGTAAAGATACAATCGTTTGAATTTATTACTAAATGGACGGATAATAGTCATTTGGGAAATAATTCTCTATAAATTTTAAATTTATTTTTTTTCATTTTCCCGCACATATTTATAATTCTTTTGTTGAATTTGCATGTTAAAAAAAATATTGTTCTATTATAATAAAAAAATACATAGTTATTGAAAGCCTGTAAAATCAATACTTCACAAGGTTTGCATTCTATCACGATTATTGTTTTGTATTTGTTACACAAATATTTTATCAAGATAATTGATGAAAAAAACGATTTCCTTATCCACAGTGAAAAAGGAATGTGAATAAAATAGTAGCAGAAATTTTTTTTGTTAGGGAAAATTATTTTTAATATTGTGTACGGGATTTTGTTTCCCGGTACTTACTAACCCATCTATATATTAAAAGCCTGGCTATAAAATGCCAGGTTTTTTTATGCGTAACAAAATATCCAAACATGTAATGATCGTTTTTTATAAAGCAGTAACAGTTATATTTCTGCTTCATATTTAAAACAGGTACGTTAATTCTTTACTTTCTTCTACACCATCAGAAACATTTATCTTGCAATAAATAATATGTATGCTAAAATCGATGACCGGCTTTGGAAGAGCAGAACAGACAGTTGGTGAGAAAACATTTCTTGTAGAGATTAAAGCTTTAAATGGAAAACAATTTGAATTACAGTTAAAACTTCCTCCATTGCTTCGGCCTTATGAATTTGAGATACGTAATACTTTGCAGGAACAACTGATTCGCGGCACAATAGATTGCTACGTTAATATCAAACAAAACGGAACAACCAAGCCGGTAATGATCAATACAGAATTGATCAAAGCATATTACAACCAGATACACCAGCTGGCAGGAGAACTGGCAATTGATACAAATTCTGTTTTAAGTGCATTGCTTCGCTTACCGGAAATTGTTACTCCTACAAATGAAATTTTAAATGAAGGTGATTACAGGGAATTCAGCCAGGTTTTATTATCTGCTTTAAAAGAACTAAATGATCACCGTACAGAAGAAGGTGCTTCTTTAATTAAAGACCTTGTTAAACGAATAGCAAATATTAAAGAGCAGGAAGAAAATATTCTTGCACTTGAACCGGAAAGAATGATCCGTATAAAAGAAGAAATAAATCAATTGCTTACCGATCATGTGGGAAAAGAAAATATAGATAGCAACAGAATGGAACAGGAACTGATTTATTATATGGAAAAAATAGACATTCATGAAGAACAAATACGTTTAAGACAACACTGTGAATATTTTAATGATATAATGAATGGCCCGGAAGAGGGTAAAGGAAAAAAACTTTCATTTGTCTTACAGGAAATAGGCAGGGAAATTAATACAACAGGCAGCAAAGCTTATGACGCCGGAATACAAAAATGCGTGGTTCAGATGAAAGATGAAATGGAAAAAGCAAAAGAACAGGTATTAAATGTACTCTAGGATTAATTCTTATAATTTTTACATGTATAATCATAATTATTTATACCGCTTTTATTGTTATGGTGTTTTTTTTTTACTGTTACTGATATCCTGCAAACAACATGTAGATGTATTTGAAAAAAATACCAGAATTCCTTCTTTTAAATGGAATAAACAAATTGCTGCAACAGGTACATTTAATATCAGTGATACGCTGGCCGGTTATAATATTTATATAGTGCTTCGTCATACTGATTCATACAAATACAATAATATCTGGTTACATGTTGGTCTCAGGAGTCCGGGAGATAGTATGTATTTTCAAAAATTAAATCTTACCCTGGGAAATGATGCAAAGGGCTGGGAGGGATCGGGAATGAATGATATATGGGAAGTTAGAAAGTTATTAAATGGCCAGCCCCGGCGGTTTATTAAAAAAGGAGAATATATATTCGATATCAGGCACATTATGCGGGAAGATCCGTTAAGTGGGATCATGAGTGCCGGTTTACGTGTTGAAAAATCAGTTGGTTCTGTTAATTAAAATTAACAAGCTTATTTATTTGTTTAGAGCAGTAAGTCATCCCAGTTTGATTTTGCAAAGATTCTATAAGCTATATTTGCTTTAAGTATCTGCATCTTAAAATTTGTTACCTGTCATGCGAAAATTTATTGTAATAATTATAGCAGTAAGCATAAGCCAGTCTATAAAAGCCCAGGTCAATGAATATATTCAACAGGGTGAATTTGGAATAACTGCAGGAGGGGCACATTATTTTGGCGATTTAAATACCCGCGCATCTCTCAGCAGGCCTAAACCTGCATTGGGTCTGTATTTCAGAAAGCAGTTTGGCAATTATATCGGATTGAGGTTATCTGCACATTATGCGCAGGTAGGATATAGTGATATATACAGCAAAAATGAATTTCAAAAAGTAAGGAATCTTAGTTTTAATTCAAATATCTGGGAACTTGCGTTACAGGGAGATTTTAATTTTTTCAAATTTCTTCCAAGTACTCCCAATTATCTTTTTACTCCTTATGTCACACTTGGCGTAGGTGTATTTTCATATGATCCTTATGCATATCTTAATGATCGCAAAGAATTTTTACGGCCTTTAGGAACAGAAGGGCAAACAGCTAATCCCCCGTATGATGGCAGAAAGGAATATAATACAATGGCTATTTGTATTCCTTTTGGTGTGGGAATAAAATATAATATAAGCGACAAAATAAATATTTCATTTGAAGTAGCCCAACGTTTTACCACTACTGATTACCTGGATGATGTAAGTACAACATATGCAAATGGAAAAACTACTTTTCCGGATGGTCCGAACGGTTTGCCAACAACTGCATTTTTATTACAAGACCGATCTTACGAAATTGTAGGAAAAGAAAATGCAATAGGGCTGGTAGAAGGAAGGCAAAGGGGCAATGCCAAACAAAAAGACCAGTATGTGATTGCTGAAATTGGTATATCTTTTAATATAAGCAGCTACAAATGCCCACCTGCCGAATAGAAAATTGAAGTAATTTTCACTGTAACTATTTAATTCCCTGTAAGGCGATACATTCTTTTATATCTAATCAAGATCGTGGATAATAATCACACTTAACATGTATTTTGTGTTACATAATAAGCCTGTATACTTTTCGAATTTATAAGGCATATTGGTAATATCAGATCAAATAATTTTTTCTGCCAAATTTTGTTACTTTTGCTGCCCAAAATCAGGCCCTCCGCCTGCCATAATATAGTTCATGGGATTAAAAGAAAACATAGATATTGATAAATTGCCAAGGCATATCGCCATTATTATGGATGGCAATGGCAGGTGGGCAGAAGAGAAAGGGCAGGATAGGTTGTTTGGCCATCTCCATGGAGTTGAAAGTGTTCGCAATATTGTAGAAGGTGCAGCAGAACTGGGCGTTGAATATCTTACATTATATGCTTTCAGTACAGAAAATTGGGATAGGCCCGAATATGAAGTAACAGGCCTGATGGAATTACTCGTTGATACGATCCGCAAAGAAGTTCCTACACTAAATAAAAATAATATCAGGCTTCATGTAATAGGGGATATAAGTATGCTTCCTCTAAATGCACAAAATGAATTAAATGAAGCAATTCAGGAAACGGGCGCAAATACAGGATTAAACCTGGTAATGGCCCTGAGCTATAGCAGCAGATGGGAAATGATAAATGCAATAAAAAATATTGCATTGGATGTGGAGTCAGATAAGATATCCTCATCAGAAATTACACAGGATACATTCAGACAATATTTATGTACACGTGATTTTCCCGATCCGGAATTAATGATCAGAACCAGTGGGGAATTTCGAATAAGTAATTTTTTATTATACCAGCTCGCATACACAGAGTTGTATTTTACCATTACAAGGTGGCCTGATTTCAGAAAAGAAAATCTGTATGAAGCCATTATCGATTTTCAAAAACGGCAAAGGCGTTTTGGTAAAACAGGTGAGCAATTAAAAAATGATCTTTCCCAAAACAGTAAGGATGTTCAAAGTTCTTAATTGTAGTACAAGGTCACAATAAACATACTTGCTTAATTACTAATAGAATAGTTGCAGCTTACATCGCTTTTCACGTTCGATTTAGGATGAGGTTAACAAATAGTTTTCATTAATGGGCTTAATTTGCCACACGTAAAAAACAATTGATGCAGAGGATTTACCAGAACTTTTCTCTTTTTACACTTTTATTATTATTTAGCCAGCAAGTATTTGCGCAAACTGATACAATCACTCCCATTTCAGTTGACCCTTTATTAGAGGATATATTTAATTCAAAAGTTGCAAAACAATATAAAATAGCCGGTATAACAGTAACCGGCTCAAAATCTTTCGACCAGAACCTGATCATTTCCATCAGTGGTATGGCAGTAGGTGATAAGATCCAGATACCAGGTACAGATGTATTTAGCAAAGCCATTTCAAAATTATGGAGACAAAGCCTGGTATCAGATGTTCAGATCAATCTTACCAAATTACAGGGGTCCGACCTGTTCGTGGAAATTGATATTAAAGAAAGGCCAAGGCTGATCGATTTTATAATCACGGGAGTAAAAAAAGGACAGAGAGATGAACTCGAAACAAAATCCGGACTTGTCAGAGACAGGGTTCTTACTGAAAATATGAAATTAACCGCTGTTGAATCGATGCGTAAATTTTATTATGATAAAGGATACAGGAATGTACAGATTGATATGATTGAAGCCCCTGCAGACAGTCTCAGTAATACCGTTACATTATTATTTAATATAGTTAAAGGCAATAAGGTAAAAGTCAACTCAATTAACATTACCGGAAATGAAACACAGGCTGACCTGAAATTAAAAAAGCGCATGAAGGGAACTAAGGAGATGACACGGATCACGCTTTTTCCCGAAACGATCATTAGTCCGTATGGAGATAGCTCCAGGAACCCAAGCTTTATAGAATATATAAATGACGCAGGGTTTTTATCAGTTTCTAAAACTAAAAATTATATTGATCCATATTTCCGTTTTAAATTATTCAGTGGTGCAAAATTTAATGAAACTAAATACAACGATGATAAAGAAAAAATTCTCGAATATTATAATTCACAAGGGTATAGAGATGCAATAATTGTTGATGATACCACAATGAGCAACAGAAAAGGAAATCTGAACATTGACATCCTGGTACATGAAGGTCGTAAATATTATTTTGGTGATATCTTATGGAAAGGGAATACTAAATATTCAGATTCTATTCTTAATCTTATACTTGGTATAAATAAAGGTGATATATATAATTTAGATCTGCTGAATAAGCGATTGGGTAAACAACTAACTGCGGATGGTGGAGACATTGGAAGTTTATATATGGATGATGGATATTTATTTTTCAGGGTAGAGGCCATAGAAACCCGTGTATATAATGATACCATAGATTTTGATATCCGTATGACGGAAGGGCCCCAGGCAACTTATGGTCAGATTACTGTATCCGGAAATGATAAAACAAAAGACTATGTAGTGCTTCGTGAATTAAGAACCATACCCGGAGATAAATTCAGCAGGGCGGATATCATACGTACACAACGTGAATTATCACAACTAGGTTTCTTTACAGCAGAGAAGATCAATCCCAATGTTGTACCGAATGCTGATAATGGAACTGTAGATATTAACTGGGAGGTAGAGGAAAAATCTGCTGACCAGCTGGAATTGTCTGCGGGATTTGGGGGCGGTATCGGTTTAACAGGTACACTGGGTGTAACTTTCAATAATTTTTCCATTAAGAATATTACCAAGAAATCAAGCTGGGATCCATTACCGGGTGGTGACGGACAAAAACTCAGCGCAAGAATTCAATCTAACGGCAGGGCATACCGGTCGTATAATTTTTCTTTTACTGAGCCCTGGCTCGGTGGTAAAAAAAGAAATTCTTTTTCAGTTAGTTATTTTAATACGAGGTATGCAAATGCTTATGATTTTAGAGGCCTTCCCTGCCGTGCATGTGGTGATACCTCTTATGTAAAGACTGTGGGTTTTGGTCTGGCACTGGGTAAGCAGTTAAAATGGCCGGATGACTTTTTTAACCTGAT
>Ga0136634_10000960_pt1 | contig 11425 bp, 4 predicted proteins | sample AntDrymUQ8332106_2_FD_104654 | JGI IMG/M metagenome (GOLD analysis project Ga0136634, IMG submission 104654) | Polar desert sand microbial communities from Dry Valleys, Antarctica - metaG UQ833 (21.06) | ecosystem: Environmental > Terrestrial > Soil > Desert | place: Antarctica: Dry Valley... | reverse complement strand
GCTTTCAAATTTTTGTTTTAAGATCTCACATTGTCTTGTCCAGCAAATTCGCAATTCTTTTGCTGAAGGAATTTGAGCAAATGTTTTATCAGGAGATTTAAGAAAAGGTTCATACAATTCGGGATATAATTTATCGCCCATACTTAATAGTACCAGCATGTCGTCATGCACAGCAATAAGATGTCCCAATAAGTATATTCCCCTGTTTCTACCTGGTGCAATTTCTTTTTCCAAATGTTCATCAGTAAGTGAATGAAGGAGCGCATCACAATTTTTTATTGATGCATACCATCTGTCAAAAACCATTTTAACCATTGTTTCATTTGTTGACATTGTTGCTATTTTTATTTTTAGAATTTTGTAGTACAAATGTATTGTCGAAATATTACCCGGAAGGGGTGCAAAATGGACTTTGTAGTGGGTTGTTTTGGACAACGATAATTTCTACCTTCACCAAAAGAGTAATCAATGAAACATCTCACTATAACAGTTCCCGATGGAGATAACAACGTAAGCAGCATCACTGGTGCTTATGAAATCTTTAAAAAAGCCAATGAGTATTGGAAGGGACGGGGCCGAAAGGAATTGTTTACAATTCAATTAGCAGGCATTTCAAAAAAAGTAGAATACAATGAAGGTTTGTTTGCGGTGAAACCCCATATAGACATTTCTGCAATAACTAAAACCAATCTTATCATTATTCCGTCATTAAATCATAATTATCAAAAATCCGTGAAGGGCAACAAGGAATTGATTGATTGGATTGTGAAACAATTTAATGGCGGTGCTGAAATAGCTACAATTTGCACAGGTGCTTTTTTACTTGCTTCTTCTGGTTTGTTGGATGGAAAAAGTTGCTCTACCCATTGGTCTGTCGCTGATAATTTCAGGCGTCTATTTCCAAAAGTGAACTTACAAACTGATAAATTAATTACTGATGAAAACGGGATTTATACAAACGGTGGCGCTTATTCTTTTCTAAACCTGGTGATCTACCTGGTAGAAAAATATTACGACAGGCAAACAGCCATTTTTTGTTCAAAAGTTTTTCAGATTGAAATGGACAGGAATAGTCAATCAGCGTTTTCAATATTTACAGGTCAGAAGTCTCACGGAGATGAAATGGTAATAATGGCACAGGCATACATTGAAAATAAACTGCATGAAAAAGTATCAGTGGAGCATTTGTCTACCCGGTTTTCTGTAGGCAGAAGAAACTTCGACAGAAGGTTTATTAAAGCCACAGGAAATACACCTGTCGAATATTCACAGAGAGTAAAAATTGAGTCGGCAAAAAAAGCAATTGAAACCAGCCGCAAAACAATTAGCGAAGTAATGTATGAAGTTGGCTATTCAGATGTGAAAGCATTTCGTGAAGTGTTTAGAAAAATTACAGGTATTTCGCCTTTGGAATACAGAAATAAGTACAATAAGGAAGCAAAAGTTTAAAAGAGCTTTGGCATTTTTGGCTCTTTTTCAATGGATCTTTTTTACGTAGCTTTTTGGTATGTTGTGTGAATGCTAAAATTAACGTAAGGTCGGTACGGTAAGTCATGGATGTTTAAATATTATTAGGATGTCATTTTAGGTGACGTACAACCCACAAGTTACCGCACAACCTGTATCGTCCCTGCACCATGATAGGAATGATATTCTCCATAGTACATAGCCTCTGCACCTACAGGTCCCATTTTATAAACCCCTGGGGATACTGCACGAACAGCATAATAATAAGTCTGCCGGCTATTTTTCAAATCCACAAACAAATTGATCCTGTCGTCACGTACATCAAGGGCTGTAGGTGTACTTGCTTCTTTGATCCATTCCATACCCGGAATTTCTTTAGTCCGTGGATTTTCGATTTCAAACCCAGCTGGTAAAAGATCACTGATGACTATATTATCAACATCACCCTTTTGTGAACTCTCTAACGTGATCTGTACTACCACCAGATCATTCTGATTAAAAGTATTTCCAGCAATGAGCCTTCCGTAGCGATCATAAAATTTCCTGCGCACTTTAATATAACTATCTTCTTCTTTATAAGTGCCGCTTGCACTGATTCCTTCAGATTGCCAATAATAGTATAACCTTCCTGATCCTGTAGTAACGATCTCAACATTGGTTCCGCCCAATTGTTTTGCAGTCATTCGAACAGGATTGCCATTTGCTTTGCCTACTGATTTTCCATTTACCTTAATATCTCCGGTAATGGTTGATTTATTTGCAGCTTTCGCGAGTTTGCCCAAAGCCAGGAAACTGAATGAACATTCCTGGGTGTTGTACCAGGTACGCTGTTTTAGTTTATCGGCCACATGCCTTGCCATGATTGCTATTTGGGGATTGGCGGGATCGACATCCAGCAAAGCGTTCAACGAAATGGCCTCGTCCCTGATGTCAGAATATAAACTTCCACCGGTTTGTGGCACCGATTCTTCTCCACTAAATGAAGCAGGTAACATTTCTTTGTATTTTCCTTTATCCCCTGCAACAGCATAGGAAACGCTGATTAAATATTTACTATCCAGGCTTAAAATTGCAGGATTGGATTTGTAATAATTCATGACGCTCACATTCGGTTTTGCGGCCAGTGCTAATACATACAAGCCATAGGCAACTTCCTTGGGAGCGATTTTCTTTTGCTGGTTCCGGTTGTAATAATACAGGATCGTTTCTTTTCTTTTCAACTTGTTGTTTATGTACGCCAGTAACAAGTCTAAGAAAGATTTCTCCACTTCGAAGCCTGCCTTTTGTGCCTCCAATAAAAAATGGGCTGCATAAATAGACGACCACCAATGCTCCGTACCTTCTCCATCCCATAAGGTAATTGCACCATTGTACAATTGCCGGAGCTTGATCTTTCGAATAGCTTCCAATACATTTTCGTTGGCACCGGATCGGGCATCACCTTTTATTTTCATTTGTTCTGCGAGATCAGCATAATACAATTGTGGAAATGCTGAAGAGATAACCTGCTCTGTACAACCGTAAGGATATTGAACCAGGTAACGCAATTGCTTTCCCAGTTCCATTGCGGGGCTTCGGCTAACGACCAGCTGGTAATCTGAACTCCCCGGTAAAAAATCAGCAGTTGGAATGGTGATTTTTTGTGAAGCCGCATTTGCTATAGAGCCGCTGCCCGTTAATACCTGCAATGGCACGGCAGGACGAACAGGGATTGCTGTTTCTTCCACAAATTTTTCTCCCAATCCATTTACCTCTATGGTTATTTTACCAACACTAACGGTTGGCGATGCTACCAACCTGAATTCTACACGGTTTTCGCTTTTCGGAGAAAGTGATATGGATTGTTGCGACTGGCCAATAATCTGCAACGGGCCTGTCACCTTTATTATGGTATTGGCGGTTGTTGACTGAGTTGTTGTGTTGGTAATCGTTACAGGAACTGTAACCGTATCCTTTGGACTTAAAAATCTCGGCAATGCGGTACTGAGTACGATAGGATCTGCAACCGTGATGGTAGATTCATTGCTCCCGAACGTGTTGCCTTTATACGCTACGGCCATCAATCGCAACTGACCGCTGAACTGCGGCACATCGAATTCAAAACTGGCTTCTCCATTCCCATCGGCTTTCACAATACCACTCCAATACGACACTACTTTAATTCTTTTTGCAGGCATCGGATTTACGCGTTTATTCATGCTTGCTTCCCCATCACCACCCGTACTGCTTAAACTGGCACGCAATTCAGGGAATAACAACGGATACAGATTATAGCCATTTACCTCCAATGCGGTGATTGCATAAAAATGATTATACGGATCGGGTGTTTTGAAATCGCTGATCTGCAACACGCCGTTATCAACGGCAGCCAAGGTTACAAAACTATTCGGTGAAGCTTTTACGGTTACTTTTTGATGAGTCCGTGAGCGAACAGCCTGCCTGGCAAGAATAGCGACATTCATTTTTCTGCTCTTCTCTTCCACTTTTATATTCTGGAAACCCAACGCCACTGTCAATGGAATTTCGCTTACTTCATTGGGTTTAATCAGCGTTGCAGTAACATACACATTTGGCAAATGGTCTGCAGACAATTTCAAATCGATGGAGGCACTTCGGTTATCGACATTTACATATTGGTACGAAATCATTTTATCACTCTCCAATGTGACAAGCATACGTCCACTGAAAGGCGTTTTAAATAAAACCTTCGCACTCTCCCCGGAGAGGTAAGCTGATTTATCCAATTCAATATCTATACTGCCTTCTGTATTCACTTCAAAGGAATTGTTATTGCCACCCCATGAACCGTAACTGTAAAATGCCTTGCTCACGTAGGTGCCTGCACCAGGAAGAGCTATGCGGATTTCATAATTACCGGGAGATCGGGGAACAAATGTATAAGCAGTATTTTCTCCACTAATGGTCGCCGTTTGGTTAGAGATCAGCTTATCTTCTTGCTGGGATTCGTACCGGAAATAACTCCCGCTCCGGGTTAACACGGTTCTATATTCATGTTTGATGATCTTTATCTCGGCCTTAATTCCGCTAAGCACTTTTTCATTTTTATCCAACGCGATAACCGGGAAACGTACGGTTTGATTGAGTGGATAGTACCAGTATCCATCATCAGCTACACCAAAAAATGTTTGCTGCGTGTAAATGTCTGCGGAGACACTGCGGCTTACAGGACGGCCGGTTTCATCAAATACCGTTGCATACATGCTTGCCTGCAACAGTCCCATATTTTTGTACATATCCGGAACAGTATACGATTCGGAGGCATCTCCATTCTCGTCCGTGGTTCCTTCTTTAACCACCTTATCAAAAAAACTATTCTGGTTGGCAAGACTAAAATTAAACCGCCCGTATTTTTTTGGATAAAAAGATTTTTGTTTGATCTGAATCTCTGTTTCATAATTGCGCCCAGCAGCAGGCGGTCCAAAAAAATTGACTGCATTCACGGAAAGTGTAGTTGATTGTCCGGGTAATAAAAATGGTTTGTCCAATGCTGCTGAAACTTTTATCCTGTCAGGAACAAACTCTTCAATATTAAAATTTTTCGTACCGAGCAATACGTCGTTCGAGGTGTACACTTCCAGCGAATAGTTGCCGGTAATGGCAGCGGGTGAAATATCAATACCATCAGCCAGGGAACCTTGTGCATTCAATGTTTTACGAAAGCTTTTTAACTCTTTTCCATTCGGTAAAAGAAATTTCATTTTTACCGGCAAATCGCCCGGAGATTTCCACGTCTTGTCACGCAGGATCACGGAAAAATTTACTTTCTCACCGGGCCTGTAAATATCACGTTCCGCATAAATGAATGCATCCATTCCGGTCGTGTTGCTGCGTTTTCCACCCACCTCAAACCTCGAGGTATTCACTTTGGTTGTATTGAAAGGAAGATAATTAAAATCATCAGCCGTTTTCGCAATGATCATGGCAGGCCGGAAACCAGCAAATTCTTTCTTAGCATATACGATTTCTGCAACTCCGTCAACGTTGGTTGTTCCCATTCCCAGTACCTGGTTGTTGTTCCCATATGCGATCATATTAACACCATTCACTCCTTGCGTAGTTTTTAAGGAATTGGCAAAAACAAAAATCTTATCCCGGCCTTCCTTTGCGATCAATCCAATATCTGACTTTGAGATAAACCGACTGTCGCTGATCCAGTAATCCTCTGAAGAGCGAACCTTAATATGATAGATGCCTTTGAAATCGGCGAGTCTATCCTCTACGTTTAATCTGAATAAGCGGCTGTTCCCATATTTTGGAAGTGATCGGGTGTCGACCTCCTTTTCATAGATCACATCACCCATTGAAACATCGCCGCCGCTGTATTCATCATAATAATCTCCTTCATTGTTTTCCCGTGCATCCTGGGGATAGTAACCATAACGCTGAGCAGTAAGCAGGTTGCTTTCATAAATTTTTGAAATGATGATTTTTACTTTTGGAACATTGGTGATTCGCATTTCTATATTCCCGTTTCCCCTGCTCGCAAGATATACAGCCTTACTATTGGCGAAGGTTATGGAAGGCTCCAGTTCACCAAAAGCCACGTGGTTATCATTTTGCTCTCGCAATACACCACCAATGCGGCCTCGCAATCCCTTGTTTAATGTAAGCTGATAGGTTTTCGAGACATCGAAATTCTCACTGGTAACTGCGAATCCATCATCGGTTTGTTCAATACTGAATTTGATGGAAGGATTAAACTGAACGTAGGATGAAATATTATCCATGATGACCTGCTGACTGGTACGAACGTAAACAGTTCCCGAAATGCCATGATGTTCCGTGGAAACATCATTGATAGAAAGATTAAAAGGTGAAGGAATAAACAATTTACTTTCGATATTTTCCTTTGTACCGTTCACACCCCCTTGCGGAACCAGGCCCTTTTCTACAATCAGGTTTGCTTCGATATCCTTGTCCTCAGGCTTTAATCCTATCAAACGAAATGACATTTTATTATCGTTCGACAAAGTTTGCACATTGTAATCAACCCCTTTTCCTGCAATTTCGAGCTTCATTTTATCTTTGATCGTACCAGGATTTACCGCATAGTTGAAATACAGATCTACTTGTGGTACCGCGCTGGCAGAACGTTCATCTTCTAAAAGCCAGGTTATATTTGAATTTTCCAGTCTTAATTCAGGAGTAGAAAAACTGATCTTATCCGTTTTGCCGAGCTTATCGAATTCACTGTATTGCAAAATATCATTTTGAAATTTTGCCTTGAAGGTAGTTGCCGGAGGCAATGGCCGGGATGGTGAAAACACCAGTTCATCAGGATGTTCCCAACGAAAGCGACCAGGGATATTCGGTTCGAAGTCTATATATTTTGTAGAATCCCATTGATTCAGCAGGGAATCTTTTACAAGTGCTTTATCAAACCTGAATACCAGATTTCCCAATTGCTGCACTTCTCCTTTTGCGTTTGTATAATCCAGGTTCACAACACTACGGTTACAGGCAGACAAAATAATAATCCCGAAAACAACCAGGATTAAAGCATGCAATTGGTTACGCATAGAAGGGGTTGATTGAAATTGTAATGGGAAGATCGGTTAAAATACAAAATATGGAAAATTCTTTGATTGTGTTTGTAGAACCCAGAATCAATAAAGTTATCATTGCAGGTAGACAAGAATTGATATACCTCGGAGGTATGGCATACCTGCTTCTAGTGTAACAATTCATTCTAACATTTCAAAACCTCACCCGTATGGAATTTCACGAAAATGAACTCTATCACATCTACAACAGAGGAAATAATAACCGCACTATTTTTTTATAAGCCTGATGATTATATCTACTTTTCTAATATAATAAGAAAACATATTTTACCACATTGTGATACATTGAATGATTGCCTTATGTCAAATCATTTTCATTTTTTGATACATGTAGATCAAAGAACACTCAGAACTAAAAAAGTCGGGGCTCATTGAAAAAAACATGTTTTCAGAAGGAATAAGAAACCTCTTACAGACTTATGCAAAAGCAATCAACAAACGAATAATTCAACAAGATCATTGTTTCATCAAAATACAAAGGCAAAATGCCTACCTGAAGGAAGCAAGTTTTACTCACAAGTATGTTTTCATTACAATCATCAGAACCTATGAAAGGAAGGTTGGTCAAAATAATGGAAGATGGGGATTATTGTTCTTTTAAGGATTATATTGAATTAAGGAAAGGGACCCTTTGCAATAAGGTTTTGGCTTTTGAAATTTGGATTTAGACGAGCAAAACTTTTATGAATAGACTTATAAAGTTATTGAAGAGAATGTAACACTAAATATTTTTTAACCGTCTGTGTAGGAATGCCAAGTAAACCATCTTATATAAAAAAGCGCTCCATCCGATTACTCATCGCAATAATCGTATTATGCTTTTTTTTCTTTATAGCCAACATCCTCTTCCCCTTACCTGATAAAATTGAATACTCAACAATCATCACTGATAATAAAGGAGAGGTGATCCATGCCTTTCTTACAAAAGATGAAAAGTGGCGGATGAAAACCAATTTGGATGAGATATCTCCATTACTGCGAAAAACGATTATTGCAAAAGAGGACAAATATTTTTTTTGTCATCCGGGGATCAATCCGGTGGCCATGGGCAGAGCCTTTGTAAAAAACCTGTTCAGGATGAAACGAACATCCGGTGCTTCTACCATTACCATGCAGGTGGCAAAAGGTCTCGAACCAAAGCCAAGGACTTACATTAATAAAATGATTGAAACTTTTCGGGCTTTTCAACTGGAATGGAAATATAGTAAGGAGGAAATCTTTCAGCTTTACCTGAACATTGTTCCTTATGGCGGAAATATCGAAGGAGTAAAGTCTGCTTCTATTCTTTATTTCAAAAAAAATCCCGATCATCTATCACTGGCTGAAATTACTGCCTTATCAATTATTCCCAACAGACCTTCTTCCCTGGTCATTGGTAAACACAATGACCTTATCGTAAAAGAAAGAAATAGATGGCTTCATAAATTTGCCCGTGAAAATGTATTTAACGCAAAAGAGATACAGGATGCTTTGCTGGAACCCCTTTCAGCCTCCCGGCACAATGTTCCCAAACTGATTCCGCAGCTGGCTTATAAATTAAAACGTCAGGGAGGTGATCTCATTCAAACCCATATCGAAACAAACACTCAATTGAAAATTGAAAAGCTTGTACAGGATTATTCCAGGAATCTTTCGCTGAAAAATATCAGGAATGCAGCCGTTATTGTCATCAACAATCAAACCCATGAAATAGTAACATATGTGGCCTCAGCCAATTTCTACGATACAACGGATGGCGGACAAGTGAATGGCGCCTCCGCGATTCGACAGCCTGGCAGCACATTAAAACCATTATTGTATGGGATGTGTATCGATGAAGGATTAATGACACCAAAGGCCATTGTTACGGATGTCGCTATCAATTATGATGGTTATGCCCCTGAAAATTACGACAAGCAGTTCAACGGATATGTTACCATGGAATTTGCCTTGGAGCATTCTCTGAATATACCTGCTGTAAAGGCCCTTAGTATGCTCGGGATGGATAAATTGGTACAAAAACTAGCGCTTTGTGAATTTCAACAAATAAAAAAGGATCAGAAAAAACTCGGTTTGTCCATGATATTGGGAGGTTGCGGTACCTCATTGGAGGAACTAACGGGGTTGTATAGCGTTTTTGCCAATGAGGGGAAATATGTGATCCCTTCATTTTATCGGTCTGACCGTCCCGGTCTGACCGATAAAACTGGTCGCTTCTCGACGCGGTCAGACGGGGACCGTCGGACCGGGTTGACCGTTTTAAGTCCGGCTGCTACATTTATCATCAATGAAACCTTATCAAAAGTAAACCGGCCGGACTTCCCTTTAAACTGGCAAAGTACCGAACGCATGCCAAAAATTGCCTGGAAAACCGGCACTTCCTATGGCAGACGCGATGCCTGGAGTGTTGGGTATAACAGACATTTTACAGTAGGCGTTTGGGTAGGAAATTTTTCAGGATTGGGCATCCCGGAAATTAGCGGGGCCAATATTGCCACTCCATTGTTGTTTAAGATCTTTAATACGATTGACTACGACAGTGATCAGGAATGGTTCACGCAACCCGCGGATTGTGATAGCAGAATTGTTTGTTCCGAAACAGGATTGATTCCCAATGATCATTGTACCCATAAGGTTATGGACAATTTCATTCCGTTGGTTTCAAGTATACAAACTTGTAATAATCTCCAGGAAATATTGGTATCGGCTGAAGAAACAACTTCCTATTGCAAAACCTGTATGCCCGCTGCAGGATACAAAAAGAAAATGTACAAGCTGATTGCTCCCGACATGCAGGCTTACTTTGAAGAACGCAGGATTGCCTATGAAAAAATACCTGTACACAACCCGGACTGTGAAAAAATATTTAAGGATGGCGCCCCGGCTATTACTTCGCCCAAAAATGGATCAGAATACCTCATCAGTAAAAAACATCCCGAAGCATTACAGCTTTATTGCAATACCCCCAACGATGTAAATAAGGTTTACTGGTATATTAATAATCATTTTTACAAAGCCACTGATGCCAAAACCAAACAATTTTTTATACCCGAAGAAGGCCCGGTAAAAATTTCCTGTACAGACGACAAAGGCAGGAACCGGGATATTTGGATACAGGTGAAGTATGTGAATTTGTAATATGAAAATTAGCAAATGTGAAAATGGAATACCAAGTCAGAATTTGGAAGAATGATTCAGGTTAGAAAACTCAAACTTAAGACTGTTAAATGACAAATTCTCGCTTTTTAAATTGGCCAATTTTCACATTGAATCAGTCCATCTTCTTCACACTCCCGCTTCCTGTAATCTTGCTGCTTACCTGTTGAACTCCTCCTTTGTACCTGACGTCACCGCTGCCGGTAACCCTTACATCGAGTTTTTCGCTGGCAAATACATCGGCATTGCCGCTACCTGAAATCCTGATCGTTGTTTCTTCGGTTTTGAGATCCATGGCTCTGATATTTCCGCTACCGCTTAACTGGCCATCGAATTTTTTTGCATCACCGGAAAGATTGATATCTCCACTGCCCGACATCTCTGCATCCACAGCAGGTGCATCCAGATCCACCTTAATATTACCACTACCCGATAACGAAAGTTCAATTTTATCGGTACCTGCAATCCGGTTCTGACTTACAATATCTCCTGACCCTGATAAACGCACCCTGCTGAAATCGGGCGATGTAATATATACTTTTACCGTTTTATTCGGACGGAGCCTGAACCCTTCTTTGGTATCAATTTCCAGTTCATTTCCATCCACAGTTGTTTCGATATATGAATGAAGATTATCCTCTGCTTCAATAAGCACCGATTGAGCAGAGCCGGAAGAGAGATACACATCAAAAAAACCTGAAGATTTTACACCTGAGAACCCGGTTACAGATCGGTCCTGGCTAGTAACATTTCCGCTACCCTCGATCCGCTTTCCACCTATATAATTGCAGGCACTAAAAAAAAATGGTAAAACAATCGCAGATAGAATAAACTTTTTCATGTGAATCTTTTAAACAAAAGTTGATAATTAATACTGATTTTCAAAAAATCATTTGACGATGCTTCCCCCATCCCGGTTACGTAGCTCAATATTATTATTCCTATTTCCTATACCGATTTCATACTTCGTACTTCAAACTCACTCCCCTACCTTTGCTGCGCCAAATAATTACCTAATAAAAATTGTTATTAATGAAAGTTACTGTAGTAGGTGCCGGTGCTGTCGGAGCAACCTGTGCCGATAATATCGCTCGGAAAGAACTTTGCCAGGAATTGGTATTGCTTGACATTAAAGAAGGACTTGCTGAAGGAAAAGCCCAGGACATGATGCAGACTGCTGCTTTGCTTGGCTTTGATACCCGCATTACCGGCAGTACCAATGATTACTCCAAAACAGC
>Ga0136634_10000959_pt1 | contig 11432 bp, 12 predicted proteins | sample AntDrymUQ8332106_2_FD_104654 | JGI IMG/M metagenome (GOLD analysis project Ga0136634, IMG submission 104654) | Polar desert sand microbial communities from Dry Valleys, Antarctica - metaG UQ833 (21.06) | ecosystem: Environmental > Terrestrial > Soil > Desert | place: Antarctica: Dry Valley... | reverse complement strand
CGAACCGGATAAAATGAAAACTGATGCGGTACGATTTAAGGGCGAAGGTTTTCCTGCTATTAAAGTAAAATTAAGTGGCGATACAGAAATGGATTATCGAAGGATCAAAGCCATTCGTGATGGCATTGGTACGGAACTTCTTTTACAAATAGATGCCAACCAGGGATGGAAGGAAGTGTCAACAGCATTGGAAATATTAAACAGGCTTAAGGATTTTAATATCCGTTTTTGCGAGGAACCAATTTTGAGATCAAAATTTATGGAGCTGCCGCAATTAAAAAAAGCATCACCTATTCCCATTATGGCTGATGAATGTTGCGGCGATGATGTAGATGCAAAACGATTGATTGATTTGAATGCTTGCCACATGTTCAATATCAAGCTCGGAAAATCATCCGGTTTTTTTAAAGCAAAAAAAATCGCACAATTAGGAGCAGCGAATAACATGGAAATGCAGGTGGGCGGTTTTATGGAATCGAAATTAGGAATGACAGCCGCTGCACATTTTGCATTATTCAATGACCATATCCGCTATTGCGATTTTGACACACCCCTTATGTTTACCGAAGATCCTGTGATTGGCGGAATTGAGTACAAAGCAAATGGTGTTATTGAAGTGCCGGAAGTGCCGGGGCTGGGAGCGGTTATTGATGAAAGTTATTTGAGGAAGGGAGAGAGTGTGGTTGTTTGAATTCATGCCGGGTGTCCTTACATATGCAACGTTTGAAAAATTCGGCACAAATAATATAATTTAAGAACTCACTGCGTAATATCAAAACTTCGTATTTTGAAAAACATTTTACACTATGAAATCTCTTTCCCTACTTATCATCCTGTTTTTTGCAACGCAACCTGCATCTGCTCAATTGCAACTAAAAGTTTATTTTGAAAGAGCGAACGACAGCGTTCACATTTATGCAGATAACGGCATGCTTTGCCCGGTATCGCTAAAGTTGATGCTTGATAAAACAAATATGGATTGTTCCCCATACTGCCCGGATATTGTTGCCGTTCCGCAAAATGCATCTAAATACAAACTTGTTACCCTCTCTCCTTCCAGCCCTAAAAAAGCAACAAAGTTCAGCTATAAATACCAATCGTTTTTGGGAGATGTTACCAAAGCAGATTATGATAAGGAGTACAACTATTACCTGCCTTTTGAAAAAAGCAAGGAGTATCTTTTATTCCAGGGATACAAGGGTGTGGAATCACATAAGAACCAGAATGCAATAGATTTTACCATGCCGGAAGGTTCAAACATTACGGCTGCAAGAGAAGGGAAAGTGATTAGAGTGGTACAAAATCATTCCATTTCCTGCACCGAAGAACGCTGTAAAGAATTCAATAATTCTGTTACTGTTTATCACAGCGACGGAACGTTTGCAGAGTATGCTCATATCAAACAAAATGGTTCATTAGTAGCTGTAGGCGATGTGGTAAAGGCAGGACAAGCCATAGCAAAAAGTGGGAATACAGGTTGGTCCACGGGCCCACACCTTCATTTTGTGGTGTATCGGTTTAATGAGGATGGGATGCAGAGCCTGGAAACAAAATTTAAAAATGGGAACAGCTTACAATTTTTAAAAGCGGGAGAAAGATATACAAGAACTTATGATTAAGATCATTGCAATATTTGATACAATGTCAATAGGGTATTGATTCTCCAACTTAATTTTCGCTAAAATCCTGCAAAGCCTTGAACGATTCATCAAAACTTTCAACGATGGTTATTTTGCGGCCCTTGGCATCAAATAAAATGGCCAACGCACCAGCTACTTGTTTCTTCATTGGCTCCAGCACCCATTGCATTTCGGCAGGACCATTCTTCACTTCTTCATGTATCCTTTTTTGATATTTATCCTGGATATCGTTATTCAGTCCTTCCATATCTTCTGATTTTTTCCAGAAAGGTTCACCAATCATAGGGGTTTTATATTCCAAAACCTCGGCTATCTTCCAGACATAATTAAGGTCATTAAAAGAAAGAAATTTAGGAAGGATGTTGGCTACAACGATTTCATTCGTTTGTTCATTGAACTTTACACGAAGGTCTTTCAGGTCCAAACCGTATTTAGCAATGATACTCACTTGCAACGCCCCAATGAATTGCACTTTTTTTTCCTGGTGTACTGTTTCTTCATTCCACACTCTTGTAAAATTGGTATTCACTTCCATCAATCCAAGGTCCAGTACACTTTTAATTTCTGTTATATTCAGCTTGCGGTTTCTTAGTTCTGAATTTTCATCTTCAAGGGAGGCAGTATTTCTCGTAGTTTCTTCCAGTTCATTTTTTAAGCGGTGTATCTCATTGTCTTTTTGTTTCATCAGCAAATTCCAGAGACCGACACCAAGTATGCCCACGCCAAAAATTACAAGGCCATACACAAGCATTTTATTCAGAATAAGAACCAGGGCAACAACAATAAAGACACCAAGAACCAGCCAGGTTTTAAAACGTTGGAGCATAGCAGAAAGTTTTATCGTGAATCATCAATGGGAAATATGCAATAGACAATCGGCAAAACTGCCTGATGTTACAACCTCTCACCTTTAACGTCCCACGTTCATATACAATATAGAAAAATTACGGCTGAGGGCAAAAAGAAATACCGGAGGTTGAATATACTGAGGCCTGTAATTATTTTTCTACCGGTATAAATTTCATAGAAAGAGAGTTGACGCAATGCCTGGTGTTTTTTTGTGTGAAACGTTCGCCTTTGAATACATGGCCCAGGTGACCATCGCAATCGGCACAGACAATTTCTATTCTTCTTCCATCCGCATCAGGAAGATGTGTTACTGCTCCTTTTATTTCATCATCAAAACTTGGCCAGCCGCAGTGCGAATCAAATTTATCATCGGAACGGTATAAAGGAGCATTGCAACGCCTGCACACATAAGTGCCTGCTGCTTTGTTATCGGTGTATTCTCCTGCAAAAGCCCTTTCAGTTCCTTTATGAACGATCACTCTTTCTTCCTCAGGAGTTAATTGATTGTAGTCCATTATTTTGAATTATACTTTATAACAACAAAACAAAAGCCAAAGCTTGTATTCACACAAGCTTGCGCTAAGATTTTTACTTTTCCGGTTGGGGTGCATTGTCCTTCCAGTGCCATAAATGCAAGCAAGCATAAGTGCGGTAAGGTGACCATTTCCCGGAGAGCTTTAAAATTTTTTCACGGAACTCTTTTTTGTTACTGTCATCCAGCTTGTAAATTTTTTTCATGGCTACCTGTATTCCGTAATCATCAACAGCAAAAATGTCTTCTCTCCCCAGAGTAAACATCAAAAGCATTTCAACTGTCCATTTACCTACCCCTTTTATCTGCGTAAGCAATTCGATGATCTCTGCATCACTCATCTTCTTCAGTTTTTTATCATCCAGTTTGTGGTCAATGGCAAATTGCGCAACGTTCAATACATATTGCGTTTTAGCATTTGATAAACCAATGGCTCTTATTTTATCAAAGGGGGTGGCCATAATTTGTTCCGGTTTAGGTTCTTTGCCGCCATAGAGATTGAGGAAACGATCATACATAACCTTTGCAACCTTGGTGGAAAGTTGTTGGCTCATGATGGAGGCGCAAAGCCTTAAACAAATATTCTTTCGGAAGTTTAATTGGAATGGCTCACTGCCATTAATGTATTTCGCCAGTTTTTTGTCTTTAGAAAGGTGGCTTATGTATTCCATAATTATGAAGATAAGAACAATGGGAAGCAGGCTAATCTAAATCCATGTGTCACGGAGAGATTGCTACTGCAAACTATCCGCCAACATAAAACTTCCTGTCGGATGTTTAATGATAATGTCACTCAGGTCCTGTCTTGCTTCCATGCCCCGGCCATTAATTTTATCTTCCTTTCGGTGTATGCGTACATGCTTATCAGTATAAAATTTTTGCGTGTTCTGGTCCCACCAAAGTTCGGTGGTCCATAAAGTATCGCCTTTAATATTATACACTACCACGCTGTCTCTTATATAGACCATGTTGCGTGTTTCATAATATTTCCCATACAATGCGGAGAGCTTGCTTTCCACTTTGGCAGTGGAATCAAAAAAATCAACCTTCATCGTTTTTGGAAATTCAACATAGGAAGTATCCGCCTGGTAGCGCAGCATTAGTGGCGCAAGCAATTTTGCTTTCATCATCCCATCCTGGCTTAAAAAAGTGGTAACATCACGTGCTTCGTCTATCGTTGTTTTTTGCCTGCTCAGTTCCTGTATTCTGTTTGTATCATTCTCGCAGCTAAAAAAGAAAAGGCAACTAAATAAAATAGCTGCCTTTTCAAAATTTATTTTATGCCTGAAAAAATTAATCATACTTGCGTTTACTAAACCAGGAGTCGGAAAAATTAAATCCTGCTGAAATACGGAACATGTTTTCTTTCAAACGGCTTTCGTTATTTCCTTTTCTTACATATTCAAAAGACAGGTTAAGGTTTGTTGCCTGGCTTCTTCTGTACCTGCTGGGATCATTAAAACTGAAGATGGGTAAACCCACTCCAAAAGTAGCACCTAACAAAGGCACTTCTTTTCCGAGGTTTACATAATCTTTCCCAATAAAAATTCCTGCACGATAACTTATTAATTGCGAATAGCGGCTGTTGATAAAGGCTTTGGAATGCTGGTTCAACTGTCCACCCAAACGAAGCTCCCAATTATTTTTGACAGAATCTTTTGCACCAAAAAAACGGAAGTTATCCCACTGGTTTTGTACAAAATCGGCGCCTAATGACCAGGCCCTCCTGTTTTGTTCTGTAGTAGGATTATTATTGATCATAAAGCCATAAGTAAAAGAAGCAGGAAAAACAACTTCACCTTTTACATCTTTTTGTTCAAATACACTATCTATTCTAAATTCTTCTCCCACGGAACCTCTTATAAAACTTTCTCTCCTGGTATCTTGCTGTCCCTTTAACTTTTGTTTCCAGTTACCGGCTGCACCTAAAGTAATTGCAGATTGTTTGTTGATTTCAATATTGTATTGAAGGCCGGCATTCAAAAAAAGATCACCAAAAGAATATACAGTCGAATGAACTGAGTTTTGATAATTGACGCTGTCGTTGAACAAAGCCCTTCTTGTGCCGATCTCTTTTTTGCCAAATAAATAACCTAAATTAATTCCGGCGCTAAAGTTTTTTATGGCAACGCCTGTTCCTATTGAAGGCAAAAAACTACCACCATCACCGGTGAATTCCGTTAATGCACTATCAATCGGTAAAAGGGTGTTTGGATCAAACAATCTTTCCCTGCGTGTAATATTATAACCGACCCTTGTTATAGGGCGAAGACCAAAAGCAATGCCCCATCCCTTACGGATAGGTAATCCCAATTGCAGGTAAGAAAATTGTGCATTGGTAGAAGTGAATGATTGCGTTGTATTGGGAGAACGCAAAGTGCGGCTGTCAATATTAACGCCTGCATCAAAAACAACCCGGCCAAAAGCTACATCTTTTGAAACCCCTTCCAATATGGCAAGAAAGGCAGAATAAGATGCAGGGTTGCTAAAGTTTATCGTTTGCGGTTCCCTGTAACCGGCAGACAAGCCACCCATTCCTCTTGTAGCAATATTTGTGTTAGATATCTGGTCGCCCAAACCATAACGGGAGTAAGGCGAATTTTGAGCGATAACAGTATTGACAAGTAAAAGAAAAGAAATAGAGAAAAGAGATCTTGAAACACAAAGCCTGGTTCTCTCACTAAAAATTAAATTGGCTAATAGCATATAGTCCTTTAAAAATTAAACTGGCGTCGGCAAATATCTTGTTTTTAAAATGGCACTCAAAATAGGCTATGTCACCCCCGGTTAAAAGCACGTTAAAGTTGCTGTATCGTTCTGCATACGCATCAATGATTCCATCTATTTCTTTCGCCATTCCTAATATAACCCCGCTTTGCAGGTTTGTTTTTGTATCGTATCCCATAAGCGGTACATTCCAGTCTGCATGTACATGAGGAAGTTTTGCAGTAAAATGATGCATGGCTTTAAATCGCATTTCCATTCCGGGTGAAATAGAGCCCCCCATTAATTCATGTGAAGAGTTGATAAAATTGTATGTGATACAGGATCCAAGACCAATTGCAAGATTATTTTGATGCGGAAATAAATAAACTGCAGCAGCAGCAATTGCCAAACGGTCAGCGCCAACTGTTTCAGGTTTGCCTACAGGTATTGTAAAAGGAAGTTTTGAAAGATTGGTGAGTTTATGAAAATGGGTTTCTTTATTGAGCAGTGTTTCAATTTCGGGAGAATGATTAATTACAGAAGAAAGCAAGGAACGGGATGGTTTGTATTGCTGTATGATATTTTTTAAATGATGAAGCGGATCTTCATCTAAGACAATAGTTTCTTTTAAGCCTGCATTTTCAAATACAGCAGCTTTTAATCTTGTATTTCCAAAGTCTAAGCAGAGAGTGGTCATGTGAGTAGTGAGTTGTGAGTTGTGAATGGCAAGTGGGTTAATAAAGTAGTTTCCTACCGCTATTCGCTGCTTGCGTTAAGATCGAAGTTAAAGCTTGAAAGATTTTTAAAATGCCCATTCAATTTAACTTTCACTTTTAAATGTTCCATTTGCGCTACCATGGGAATTACTTTAGTTAAATGGCGTTTCAGGTATTCCTGCCTTTGGCGTTCATGCATCAGGTTCAGCAGTTCATATTCTTCCTGCAACGAAAAGCCTACATGATGCGCTACATCATAGGTTTTTATTTCTTCATCAGTTTTGGTAAACGGCTTTTCAACTTTTAAAAGGTTGTGAAGTTCCCTGATGCTGTTTACCATTCTTCTCATAACTTCGGTACTTCCTTCCTCAGTATTATGCGGATAATTTACAATAGCCCCGCTGTACAATTTATCAGGTATTTCTTTTATCACTTCAAGAATGCGGAATACAGACTGGCCTTCTGTTTTGATATCCATTTCGCCATTCTCATCCGTACTCACGATCTCTTTAATTTGAACAGAAGTTCCATAATCCTGTAAACGCTCATTGATAATAACCGGGATGCCAAAAGTTTTTTTTTCTTTATAGCATTCTGTGATCAATTGTTTATAACGGGGCTCAAATATGTGGAGATTCAGGCTTTCGCCGGGATACACTACAATGCCAAGCGGAAATATAGGAATGAAATTGGTCATGCTTTCTCCATGCAAATTTGCGATAAAAATAGATGATAGATGTTAGTTGGCAGAAAAAGCGATCTATCGTCCATCATCAACCATCCGTCATCTTCTCTTTCCATAATTCATGTAGCCTTGCATATTTTAATGCAGTATAGAATGAGGTCATCCGTGCAGAAACTAAGCCTTCCCATCCATCTAAAAAACCAAGCATAAAAACATAATATTTTAAAAAAGAAAAGCCCGGGCTCATATAACATCGAAACCATGTAGCCCGTTTGCCTTGCTGAAAATATTTTTCTGCGATCAGCAATGCATATTCCACCATTTTAGTACTGTATTCCACAGTGTCTTTCATAGTGGTATGCAGTACTGATCCCTGAATGATTTTTACAATTGTATTTTCCGGAAAGATCAATCTTTCATGCACGGCAGCATCATTCCAGTTGATCTTTTTCCGGTTAAATAAACGGATGTGATGATCTCTACCCCATTCGCCCCATTTTAAATGTTTTTTGCCAAGAAAATTTTTAAAGCGGATATCATAAACGATCCTTTCATTGCTAAAATGCAACTCCTTTAATTGATGATGCAATTTTTCATCAATAGCTTCATCAGCATCAAGGCTTAATATCCAGTCATGCTGTGCCAGGCCCGTTGCATACTTTTTGGTGCTGCCAAAACCCATCCATTTACCCTGGTATAATTTTACTTTGTACTTTTTTATGATCTCTATTGTTCCATCCGTGCTTCCGCTGTCATACACAATAATATCATCTGAAATAGATTCAATGCTTTGCAGCACCCGTTCTATGTTCTGAGCTTCATTCTTACAGATAATAACTATTGAAAGATCATTTCTCATGCAGCCTTGTTTGGTTTAACCACTTCCACCACCATAATACTATGAATGCATAAATAAAAACCCCGAATTGCACTTCAAGTCCAATATCAAACATAAAACTAAAAGCGGCAGTTGCATTTAGGCATAACCAAAAGAATTTATGATGGGCAGGTAATTTAAAAAATGGGATGAGCATGATTACCATAAAAGCAACTACTCCTGCCCATCCTGCAGTGCCGCCATAAATCAGCCATTCGGAACTGGGATACAGCCTGTCTGTTCCTTTCATGCCGGGATACATTTTTTCATATTGCTTATCCGTTTCAACATACACATCTCCAGCACCAACACCAAGCGGATGTTCCTGCAAAACATTCCATCCGGCTTGCAGGGATAACATGCGGCTTGCATCATTACCGCCAGCCAAATAACCGGAATTTTTCAGGTAGGGCAATTCATATAAAATGTATTGAACACGGTTTTGGAAAGTGGGAAGTATTTGCCAGGCAAGAAAGGGGAGCACTGATGCAACTGCAATAACGATTAAGGCTTTTCTAAAATTTCTTTTTTTATAGATCCACCAGCCCCCCAAAAGAAGAATGGAGATATAAAAAGAAAGCAATCCTGTACGGGCACTTAAAATGTGCAGGTAAATGATAAACCAGGTAATGAGTAAGTAGTGTATGATGAGTGGGAAATGGCGTGTGTTTTGCGGTATTTGAACCAAGTAGCTATCGGGTTTGGTTTCTACTTTTTTTGAATAAGATTTATATATCATTAGCCCGCATAAAATAATTCCGGTATTTACCAACCAGCTAAAACGAACATGGTCATTCTCAAGAGGAGTGGCAATAGATTTAGCTTGCAAATAGCTATCATTTACAACAGTTACATTTTCTAAATAACGCATCATACTCCAGCATGTGCCCAGCAACAATACTATTAAGAAGGTATAAGCTATAATCTGCCATTGCTTTTTGGTTAGCTTCCATCTGCCTGCAAATGCAAGCGGGAGGATGAACAAGGGAAGTTTTATGCGAATAACATATAACCATTCATCTGAATCACTGCTCCAGAGGCCAGAAAATAAAGGAATGAAAAAGAGCAATGCGATGCCCGCTAACAACTTTCTGGTTACAAAAACCCGGAACTGCTGCAAAAAATTTTTGTGAACGATGGTCAGCGCTGCAAAAAGCATGATGCTTATTGATAGCCCGGCACGGGAAATAAATAAACTTACCAGCATTAAAAGAATAGAAATAAAAATCAGATGGTTTCTCCACTCATTCCCAATTCGAATCCCTCTATTTTTGTAAAGCCTCACTATACAATATTACTGCATGTGGCAAAAACTACTTGACGATACTATAAAAGGAGACGTAATAGCTTTGGCCCGTTCCATTTCATTCATTGAAAATGAAGGAGAGGGATATGAGGAGCTGATGCAAAGTCTGCCTTATAATGAAAATGCAAAGATCATTGGTATAACAGGCCCTCCGGGTGCAGGTAAAAGCACATTGGTTGATGCACTGATAGGAGAACTGATAAAAGATGGAAGCAGGATCGCAGTTCTTTGTATTGATCCTTCTTCGCCATTTAACCTTGGCGCTGTGTTGGGCGACCGCATTCGTATGAGCAAATGGTACACCCATGAAAATGTATTCATCCGCTCCCTGGCTACAAGAGGCGCAATGGGCGGTTTACATCCTAAGATCATCGAAATAACAGAACTGGTAAAAGCGGCACAATATAATTATGTGATTGTAGAAACCGTTGGTGTGGGGCAAAGTGAAATTGAAATTGCAGGTCTTGCTGATACAACTGTTGTAGTGCTTGTTCCCGAAGCAGGTGATGAGGTACAAACGATGAAGGCCGGATTAATGGAAATTGGGGATATTTTTGTTGTGAATAAAAGCGACAGGCCCGATGCAGATTTGTTTGAAAAAAACATAAGGTCCATGTTGGCTTCTGCGTTTAGTTTGCATGCTTATGAAATACCTGTTATTAAAACAGTGGCACACGAACATACAGGCATTACTGAATTAAAGGATGCTATTGTGCAACATCAGCAACAACAGTTAACAAATGAAAAAAGATCCTGGTTGTTGATGGAGAGGGTTTATTATTTAATTCTGCGTAAAAGAATGGAAGATGTTTCAAAAAAAGAATTACACAAACAAATCCGTATACAGATGAATGACAACAGGTTTAATCTTTACAATTTTATTCAAACACTCAAGTAGTGACCGGCAATAAAATTTCAGATGCTGCTATTGATAAGACATCGTCTTATGTTTTTATTTCCTTAATGAACGGAGCTTCGTGGGGAGGCAGCGAGGAGCTTTGGTACGGAACCGCATTGTATTTAGCATCAAGAGGTGTAAAAACCGGGTGTGCCGTGTATGATTGGCAGGAAAAAGAACAGCGCTTAAAGGAGTTGGAAAAAGCAGGGTGCAATGTATTTCGTCTTCCAACCCGCAAGAAAAAGAAAAGCACTTTAGTAAAAAACCTCCTTGGTAAAGTTCAGTATAGAATAGAAATTAAAAAAAGGATTGAAGCCCTGCCGGTAAAAAATTATAATACTATAGTTATTAACCAGGGCGGCTTTGAAATCTATACGGAAACCTGGAAAATTTTTCATAAGGCACTAAAAAAATATGTGCTTCTTTTTCACAACTATGAGGAGAACCACATTTTCTCGCAAAGGCAAAAGACGGTATTAAAAGAGTGGATTCAAAATGCTGCAATAAATTTGTTTGCAACAAAGAGAATACATCAGGTATTGCAAAAACAGCTAAGCATCGAAATAAAAAATTCAAATGTATTTATCAATCCAATTACGTTTCCACAACCTGAGCAAGCGAAAGAATATCCATCGTTGCAGAATGGAAATTTTATATTGGCAATGTTTGCGGCTTTGGATGTGTATAGAAAAGCCCAGGACAAACTCGTAAAGATTTTAAGTGCCGGAAAATGGAAGGAAAGGGTTTGGTTGCTTTATTTGTATGGAGAAGGCAAGGACAAAGATTACCTGAGGGAATTAATTAATGGATTGGGTCTTCAGCATAAAATTGTTCTAAAAGGCTATACTTCTTCAGTAGCTTTAGCTATGGAGGAAGCACATTTAGTATTGCAGGTTAGCAATATTGATGCAATGCCACTTTCTGTTATCGAAGCAATGGCAATTGGTCGTCCGTTGGTAGTAAGCCGCATTGGGGATATGCCTTTTTGGGTGGAAGAAGGTGATAACGGTTGGGTTTGTGAGACGGATAAAGAATCAATTGAAATTTGTCTTGAAAATGCGTGGCAGCACCGGGAACTATGGGGAAAGATGGGTAAAAGATCATTCGAAATTTTTAAAAAGAAATTTCCATCCAATCCCGAGGCGAAATTTTTGGAACAGTTAAATGAATTGCCTTTTCCAAAAAAATAAATTGCTCAATAATAATATAATATCAGGCTCAGT
>Ga0136634_10000958_pt1 | contig 11448 bp, 11 predicted proteins | sample AntDrymUQ8332106_2_FD_104654 | JGI IMG/M metagenome (GOLD analysis project Ga0136634, IMG submission 104654) | Polar desert sand microbial communities from Dry Valleys, Antarctica - metaG UQ833 (21.06) | ecosystem: Environmental > Terrestrial > Soil > Desert | place: Antarctica: Dry Valley... | reverse complement strand
TAACTAAATAATTCCCTTTTGCAATAATTGCAGGAAGCCTTAATTCAAAAACCTGTAATTTATTATTTATATAAATATCCTGTGTTTGTATCAGCCTGGCATTAAGATCCATCACCTGGATTTCATATTTACCGGGAATATAATCAGTAAAAGAGAGATTTACCTTGTTGTTCGTAACCGGGTTTGGATACACGGTTATTTTACTTTCGTTAAGCAACGCGTTAATCTCAGGCTTTTGGGCAACCCCATTTTCAACTGGCTCTTCCTCAGCCTCTGTTTTTAAGTCAGGTAAATTTTTATCTTCTTTCTTTTTCTTCTTTTCTGAAATCAAATTACTATTTGCCAGGTCGGAAGCATTATAAACACTTTCAGCAGCTGAAACCTTTCTCGCCTGCAATGTATTGAGATCAAACATATAATACCCGGTTGTGGATGTGGAACTGGTTACAATAACATTGGTGCCTTTTTCAACCACAGCCCCATTGGTTGTGAAACCTTTTGGCAGGCCTTTTACAGAACCTAAATAAAGTGCATTCCTGGATCTGATATTAATTTTAAAGACCGCGCGGTTTGCAGTTATTAAGAATAGATTGCCCGATTTATCTGCGATCATATCTCCTCCATAACCATTGCGATTATGAATAGAAAATTTTCCATTGGATATATCATCTGAAAGTGCTCCCAGGTCATTAATCTCTGCTTTTTTATTTGTTGTAAAACGAATCAGGTGTTCTCCATTGTTTGTTAGCGCATAACCATTGCCGTCACCTCCAATTACCATACGGGTAACCTGGTTTGAAACATCTCCCGGGCCACTTAATACGCCTAATGGTTCATCTTCAAAATAAAATATCTGTGGTGTTCGGGATGCAAGATCAATATAACGAAGTTGATTTATGCCCATTGGAGTATAGTACAGCCTATTATGTTTTTTATCATACGCGCATGCAGCAGATTGTGTAGCGAAGGGCGCGGCACTATTGATATGTGTACGGAACTTGCGAACAACAACATTCACATTTGAATTAACATCTGTAATATTTGTAACGTCAGTCAGGTTTTTTATAATCACTCTTTGTTCCACCCTTGTCTTTTCCTTATCTTCTGTTTTAACTGTATTTAAATTCTCCTTTGCTTCTTCATTTTTTAGTAACTCCTTATTATAAAACTTTTTAATTATAACATCGTGTTCTATCGAAAAAGTTTTTGGATCAAGGTCTTTTTTAAGGATCGGTTTGCCCGTACGTGCATTCTTTAACCCAACTTCCTCCGAACTTTTATAAATTGTCTGAATTTCATCACCGCTTACAAGATCTACCAGCCTTACTTCTGTCCACCGGCTATTGCCTTTCTCTGCTGCAGTAATTGCATACGCAGTTATTGAACGTGATCTTTTTTGAGCATTAGCGCCAAAGACAAAAACTGAGGCAACTAACATAAGTAGAATTTTCTGTTTCATGGCTTACTTTTTTTTGAACTATTAATATACGATAAGTTTCGTGGAATAATCAAAATAAAACATTGCTTTTTTTTAATTTTTACATGAATGGTACGGCGGGATACGGGTACGGGTACGGGGTGCGGGTTGCTGGATACTGGATACTGGTTACTGGTTACTGGATAATTTTATTTAAATATCCGGGAAAAAAATACTTTCATATCATTCCAGGAAGCTGAATCAGCAGCTGCATTATAAGCAATAGGCAAATTAAATTTTTTGCCTTTATCAGTTGCACCCGGATTTGTAAATGCGTGTGTGGCATTTGGATAAGACTTAAAAATATACTTAGCTCCAATAGAATCCATTTGTTTTTTAAATGTTGCAACTTCGTCTGCCGGAACAAAATCGTCTGCTTCTCCGTGACAAACTAATATCTCTGCTTTTAAAATATCTTTTTGAGGTGTAACACCGTTAAGATTTCCATGAAAACTTACGACACCTTTTAATTTTACCCCCATTCTCGCCATATTAAGTACCTGCGCACCACCAAAACAATAGCCTATTGCCGCAATATTATTTGTATCTGCAACCGGATGGTTTTTAATTTTATTTAGAGCCGCAACAAATCTGTTTTTTGCCATTTCAGGATCTTGATAAAATGGTAAGGCAAGTTTACCCGCCATTTCAGGGTTATCTGCCTGCTGACCTTTTCCATACATATCAACAGCTAGGGCGAGATATCCCATTTGGCCCAACTGTTTAGCCCTGTTCTTTGTATAATCATCCAGGCCCCACCACTCATGAACAATTAAAACCACGGGCCTCTTCGTTTCAGATGATTCGTCATATGCTACAAAGCCCTCCATAATTGTTGAATCTACATTATAACTTAAAGCTTCTTCTTTTACCGAAACACGTAATTGTTTTTCCGCTGACTTTTCATTGGTATTACAACCAATTATTAAAATCAAATAAATTACAGATAAAATGTTTACTGATTTCAATTCATTCATAGATAATTTTTTTAAACTAAATATTCAAATTTATATAATTATTATAATACTTCTGGTTTACGTTATAAGTTGGTCAGGAGCAGACGGCGGCAATTATAAATCAGGCTCGCCTTTTATTTTACATCATTATAAATAATTCTTTGTAATCCACCCAAAAACGGTCAATACCAGTTATACCTGTTTTTAAAAATGTAATTATTGCGGGCCAGTCCTTTTTCCTTAAAACATTTACATTTATTAATTGGGAATGTATCCGGCTGACAGTCTTACCGGATCCGTTTATCACATCAAATTCCCATTGCCATATCCCTTCAAGGCTCTCATCAAAGAATTTTTTTAAAGCATAAAACTGCTCATAATATAACAAACGTTGTTGTGCATCGGGATGTGAGATCTCTATAAATATATCTGCTGAATTTTTACCCCCATTCATCTTAAAATTGATATAGCGAACGCCTGTCTTATAATTTATCCAGTTAACCTTATTTCCATCAGCTGATGGAATGGGATGTAAGTATTGACCAAATATCAACCAGAATTGTTCATGCATCCTAAGAAGATTTCATTTTTGAAACATATCATTCATTAGAATTAACAAAATCCGGACGTTTGATAAATGTGGAGTTGGTTTTAAATTTAAGATTAGTAGAAATATCCACCTTCCAGTTCTTCATTTCAGGATGGGTTTTACGGGTTAAAAAATATCCTTTTACTTCAACAGTACCTAGTACCAGACTTTCATTCCGGGTGCGAAAACCACCACCATATGCAGTATAACCTAAAGTTTTATCAAAAACCTGGTTTACCGGTGTGATAAGAGTAGTCCCTCCAAAAACAAAAGGTGCAAAACGAAATCCAAGTACTTTTTGTAAATTAAAAAAAACAAATTCACCTTTTATTGTGGATCTGAAATTGCCTTCAATGTAACCGGTTCTAAAATAAGGCAATCCGAATTCACTTATAAGGAATAATGGCGGGTTTAATAAATGATTATATTGTTTTGTTACAGATACAAAAATAAAATTCCTGTTACGCCAATGACTTCCTAATTTTCTTAATCCGGTAAAGTGATCGATGCTAAATAAGAGATCAATATCCTCGAAACTATTTTTAAAGGAAAAAGCGCCCCCTCTTAATTTAAAAGCATAAAACCTTCCGCGCGGAGTGTACATATTTGCTTCACTTCCAACACCAAAATAATTTCTTTGCTTTCCATTTTTATTGGTCCAGCCCAGGGTGGTAGATGCAGTTATTCCAACAGGAACATCTTCATTTCTCCCAAAGCCATAAATAAAACTGGTGCGGTAAAAATTTTGCCTATACAGATTATATGAAACCAAAGCACCATTCAGATCAGCATAATTATAATTGAACGTTTCTTTATAAATTAAGGGTTTGTTGTAAAAATGCGTGTAGAAAGATCTGATCGCAATAAAATGCCTGAGTCTTTTTCTATGGTCATTCATCCATTTTCTTCTGGCACCGATATTATATCCTCCCCAAACATCAGTTCGAACATACCTGTAGTTATAATTAGAGTCAAACAATGTATCACTGAAGTTATTTTGCGATTTATTGTATTCCCATTCCAGCAAACCTGTCCACCGGGTATAACGGCTTACCAATTCACGTTCTATCGAAGAATATATGCTGGTTTCTTCTTTACGTTGGCTGCTGTAAGAATTTTTAAAGTTATTATAGCCAACTTTCCAGTTAAAAAAATTACCATTGATATTACGCTTTATAAATTCCCCACCAAATCCCGGGGAAGGTTTTCTTTCTTTATCATATAATCCCTGTATAGATAATTTAGATCCCATTCCTCCCAGGTTTTCTTCTTTTAATTCAAAATGTCCTTTATTAAAAGAATTCAAACTGATTCCTCCCCCTATTGAAAACACATCCCGTACGATCACTACAATATCTACAAGATCGCTATCATTAATATTTTTTAAAACAATGATAAGGGCATCCTGCAGATATTCCTGGTCTCTCAGAAATTTTTCATTATCTGAAAGCATCAGGGGCACAACAAGGTCTCCTTCACGGAAAAAAAGATTATTCCTTAAATATTTTTCTTTGGTATTCTTATGAAATTTATTGGCAAGTTTAACTATAAAGCTGTTTTTAACCCTGTTAGTATCATTTATATTCCGGTTAAGACCTAATCCGACTATATCAATAGATGCTATTTTTTTACCCGCAAATGGCAGGAAAGGATTTACAATTTTTACGGGTTCGTCTATAGCTACGTCAGTTGAAATAATTCGCCCTATCCTTCCAAGAATGCCTTTCTTACGGGCTAAAAAAAATGTATCGTTATCAGCCTGGCACTTAGACTGTAGTGGTATGAATATGCATAGTAAAAATTCAATAATTGCTATCGTTGCAATAAGCCTCGTTTTAATCATATTCCAGGCAAGTTATTCATTCAAATGTTAATTAAAATATTTACAACTTAAATTAATAACAAATTAAGTTCCGCCTAATAATCAGGGCAATTACAATTTAAAAAATTAACTAACCTCTTCCTTTATTTGCATGTTCATTTCCATAGCTGCTTTTTTCATTTCTGTTGCGGTACTATTTCCAAGGTATTTTTCAATCCGGTTATGAATAAAATAAATCACGGGTGTTAATAAAATGGCTATGATAAATTTATATATATAATTTCCTGAACCAGTCACTAAAATTTGTTCTAATGTCCAGGGATCGCCCTGGTTGGAATTTATACGGCGTCCTAAATAAAAAGCTATAAAAAGTACTACGAAACTATCAATCAACTGGGATACTAATGTAGAACCAGTAGCCCTTAACCAGATTTTTTGCTCTCCGGTTACTTTTTTTATCCTGTGAAAAATGGATACATCCAATAATTGCCCGATAAAAAAAGCAACCACCGATCCAAGTATAATCCACATCCCCTGACCAAATATTCCCCTGAATGCATTATCAGGTTTATCAATTCCATTACCGATTGAAAAATATTCGGAAGGCTTTAACCCTATTGCCATATTAAAAACAAAAAAGGAAAATGCAATCAGGGCAATTACCATGTATGACAAAAACCTTACTCCTTTGGGGCCATAATACTCATTTATTATGTCAGTCATAATAAATACCACTGGCCATAAAAGAACTCCGGCAGTGAGGTGAAAACTAAATTTATTTCCAAATAAATTTATATTGGCCCTGGGTAAGCCAAAAGTGTCTTCGAGTGAAAAAATTTTCACACCTATTACTTCTGCAAGTAAAGCACAGGTAATAAACACGCCGCTTAATATGATAAAAAGGCGTGTACCCTTACTCGATAGTATATTATGTATCATAGGATCAGTAAAAATTAAAATGATAAGCTACCTGCCAGATAAAAATGATCATATTAAATATAATGATCCCTCTTGTAAGTTTGGTAATCCGTTTCGAAACAAGCAGGTATATTGTTAATATAACAAATAAAAAATTAAGGAATATTGCAATCCATCCCAGGATAACCAAAGTATTTATAACAAAAGGAAGTTTTATAATTGCTTCTGTATCCCCTGTCTCTTTTCTCCCTAATTCAAAATACCGCATGATAACCATGATGATGAAACATACATTACAGAGAAATACAATTTTTGAAAAAAAACGCATTTAAAAAGTCTTTTGAAATTCGTTATTGTACAGTCATTTCTTATCGCGCAAACAATTTAATTGTACCGGTTTTATCCATTTTTTCCACCAAGCATTGGTACAAATGAAAAATTATTAAAAGCTTCATCAGTAAAGCTGCCATCACTGTGTTTTGTTATTCGTAACATCCGCTGATGCGAGCCTTCATCCACCGGTACAACCATTTTTCCACCTTCTTTCAATTGTTCTACAAGCTTAGGAGGAATAAAAGGTGCGGCGGCAGTTATGATCACTTTATCAAACAATGCGTAGGTAGGCAGTCCTTCAAAGCCGTCACCATAGAAAAATTTTATATTAGGATATCGTGATTTAAATATAAAATTCTTTGTTTTATCAAAAAGATTTTTCTGTCGTTCTATTGTAAAAACATGGGCTCCCATTTCAGCGAGTATGCTTGCCTGGTAGATGCTGCCAGTTCCTATTTCCAGTATTTTATCCCGTGGTTTAACCTGCAGTAATTGTGTCTGGTAAGCTACAGTATATGGCTGTGATATGGTTTGACCATCAGAAATGGGGAATGCCCGGTCTTCATAAGCGATATTATCAAGTGCGGTATCCAGAAAGTAATGGCGGGGTATGTTATTCATAGCCGCAAGAACATTCTCATCAGTGATGCCTTTTTCACGCAATATACCCATCAATTTTTTTCTCAAACCTTTATGGCGGTAACTATCTTCAAATTTTCTCATTTCTTCACTGCTTGTACAAAAATATTTATTCCAATAGTTATTTTAATCCCATTTCTGAAACTATCCTGCTTATTTTATCATCCAGAGATTTTTCAGCATTTTCAAAATCTCCAGGTGTATTTAAAGGTGTATTTACGCTAAAATAAAATTTGATCTTAGGCTCCGTGCCACTTGGCCTTGCGGATATTTTAGTACCGTCTTCCAGCAAGAACTGCAACACGTTACTTTTAGGCAAATCAATTTTCCAGGTCTTTCCATCAACAAGGTTCTTACCTGTTTGTATTTCATAATCAAGTAACTGAACTACCGCTACTCCATCTATTATAAGAGGAGGGGTTGCCCGGTACATTTCCATCATCGCAGTTATCTCAGCAGATCCATTCATTCCTTTTTTTGTAATACTTACCAGGCTTTCTTTGTACAGTCCATATTGCATATATAAATCAATCAGTTTTTCATATAAACTACGGCCTTTGTTCTTTTCATAAGCAGCCATTTCACAAAGAATAGCCACAGCGCTTACAGCATCTTTATCCCTGATCTTGTCTCCAATCATTAATCCAAAACTTTCCTCACCACCGACAATATAATTTTCCTTCCCTTCTTTTTCTTTAATCATTGCCGATATCCATTTAAAACCGGTTAACACATTGTAGCATGCAACATTGTTAGCCTTAGCTATTACATCTATCATATCTGTGGTAACAATGGTTTTAATCACCATATCGTTTGGCATAGCTATTCCCTTTATCTTTCTTGCTTCAATCATGTAATTAAAAGCAAGTAAAGCTGTCTGGTTGCCGTTCATCAGTATCCATTCTCCTTTAGTATTCTTCAAACCAATTCCCACTCTGTCTGCATCGGGATCAGTTCCTAATAAAATATCTCCATCCAAAGCTTTTGCCTGGGCAAGCCCTATACTCATTGTTTCTTTTTCCTCCGGATTGGGATAAACTACTGTTGGAAAATTTCCATCGGGTGCGCTTTGTTCCTTAACAATATGCACATTGGTAAATCCAAAGCGACTAAGCGCTTCCGGTACCATAGTAATTCCCGTTCCATGAATAGAAGTATAAATAATTTTAAGATCCTGTTCCTGTTTGCATACATCGGGGTTTACACTCAAACCTTTTACCATTTCCAGATAAGCCTCATCCGTTTCCCGCCCAATCAGAACAATTTTATTATCCCCCGTACCTGGCTGAAAGGGAGGTGGATCCCATTTAACATCATCTGCTGAAGCAATTTTCTCTACTTCTTTAATTACATTTTCATCATGAGGGGTTATCATTTGTGCTCCATCATCCCAATAGGCTTTATACCCATTATATTCTTTAGGGTTATGACTTGCAGTGCAGACTACCCCGCCTTTACATTTATAATGCCTTATTGCAAAACTAAGTTCGGGTGTAGGCCTCAGGCTCTCAAACAGGTATACTTTTATATTATTGGCTGCAAAAACATTTGCTGTAATTTCGGCAAATAAGCGGCTGTTATTCCGGGAATCATGCGCAATGGCTACACTTATCTTTCCATTAAAACACATTTTAAGGTAATTGGCATAACCCTGTGTTGCCATACCAATTGTATACTTATTCATTCTGTTTGTGCCTACGCCCATTATACCACGTAAGCCACCTGTTCCAAATTCAAGGTTTTTGTAAAATGATTCAGCTAGTTCGCCGGGATCATCTTTTTGCATTTGCTTTATCTTTTCTTTTACATCCTCATCATAGTTACCTGTAAGCCAATTATCTATTTTATCCTGAATATTTTTTTCCATAACCGGGTTTTTAACATCTTCAAAAATATATTATTCGTACTTCAATAAGCTACTTACCTGTACTTTTGTTTTTTATGAAGCCAGCTATACTAATCAATTCACCTTTTATTGTAACCCTTAAAAACGGGGTCTATTCCTTTTCAAAAGTATTATATAGCTTTTTTTTGGTGTTTCTGACAATAACTGCCCAGGCCCAGGATAGTATTTTGACCACTTCAAAACCCTCTTTTGAAAAAACAGCAGATCCAAAAAAGCCTGAAACATCAATTGATCATAATTATAATACTATATATCCTTACAATAAAAAAAGGGTTAAGCTGGTAGCAGCAACCAATATTGTTGGATACACTGCGGCTATGGCCGGCCTTTATGCGGCATGGTATAAAGACTATCCCAAAAGTAGCTTTCATACATTTAATGATTTTGAGGAATGGAAGCAAATGGATAAAATTGGCCATGTGTACAGCGCATATGCAGAAAGTAAGGCTAGTATGGAACTCTGGCGATGGACGGGAATCAGCCGCAAAAAGCGTATTTGGCTGGGAGGTATGAGTGGGGCTATGTATCAAACTGTAATTGAAACTCTGGATGGCTTTAGTGAAGAATGGGGCTGGAGCTGGAGCGACTTTGTTGGAAATATACTGGGTAGTGGTTTATTGGTAGCCCAGGAACTTGCATGGGACGAGCAACGCATCCAGGTTAAATGGTCGTTTCACCGTAAACGTTATGACGATCCTTTTTTAAATGATCGTAGTTATGAAATATTCGGGAAAAGTAATACTGAGCGCTTTTTAAAAGATTATAATGGCCAGACCTATTGGCTTAGTACTACGTTGAAACCTTTCTTTCCAACTTCCAATCTGCCACCGTGGCTTCAAATATCCGTAGGAACGGGAGTTGAAGGATTATTTGGAGCCCGGGAAAATATGGCAAGAGACAAATTCGGGAATATAAGTTTTAACAGGCCCGATATAAAGCGTTACCGCCAGTGGTTTCTTGCCCCCGATGTTGATCTGGGAAAACTACGGACAAATAAAAAAGGATTAAAATTTGCACTGAACATATTGAATATAGTAAAATTTCCTACCCCTTCTCTTGAATTTTCAAACAATAAATTTAAATGGAATTGGTTTCATTTTTAATGGGCTGATATTATTACTATTTGAAATAATTGCCTTTAAAATGTCTGCCTGTTATCCAATTAAAAAAAATGGCTTATCGCATTTAGTCGCGAAATAAAATTGCCCGGTATTGTTACCGGGCATTATGGTTTCTTAAAAAATATTTTAAAATTTTATTTTAATACATCCCAGGAAGATTCTATATCATTGGAATTATTTCCGTCTTCCCTGTCTTTATCTTCCTGCAGTTTTTTAGAAAGAATATTTGCAGCTTCAATTTCCGCCTCTATATCAGCTTCATCGGAGTTAGGGGTGACATCTGTTTTTACATTGGCAATATCATTTTCGGTGATTTGATCATTGATATCACTAAGATGTAATGCAATTTTATTGCTTGTCTTCTTATCTTTAAAGAAAGGTTTATTTACCAGTGCCATAAATTCTCTGATTTAGACTGGAATATTAAACCAAAAATCTGAACCGTAATAGCTATTTTAAAGAAATAATGTAAACTTAATATTGGTTTACTTCGGTCTTAAGTTATTATTATTATATATTTCTCATTAATGATTTATTGAGTGTTATTATTGAGCAAACTATCGGTAACGCGTATAATTACGCTATCGGGTTTTTACAATTTTTTTTTCAATTTTTATCCTGATATTTTCCATATACAGTACCCGCCAAAAATTTTTCAACAGGTATAAGAGACCAATCATGGACTCAAGGGGAAAGCTGTAAGATTCATAAGAAACTACATTGATTCCAATTATAATCGGGTGATCCTAACATTTTTACTTTGGCAGTATCCAAATTCTTATCCACCTTTTTTTCAGTTAATCTTTCAAAAACAGCTCCTGCGATTGCCATAGAACAAGCCAGTATAAGTGCGGCTTTAAATGATTTTACTTCAAAGCCAGAAAAGAAAGCATCTGCTATTTTAATCACTATTGCAGTAACCAGTAAGCGAACTATGAATGTAAGAATGAACAAAGTGACAATATTCATTGGCAGACGAAGCAGGAAGCCAACTGTTGCATTCAGCAAACCAATAACGAATGCCACGTAAAGAGCGGTTTTAAAGTTTCGTATTACCACTGAGGGCAATAGCTTTGCAACCAATAGAATTACCCCTGCATTTATAAAAAGTAAGATTAAAAAGTTCATGTAGAAATATTAAAATAATTAAAACCAATTATTTAGTTACCACCTTTAAATATATTTAATAGACGATCTCCCATCTTCCTTCCCTATCTTTTGCATAGTCGAGTCCATTACTCATTTTATGAACTTCCCTGCTTTTATTTTTGTTCATTGCATTACTTATTTCATAAACCCTGATTCCATTATTTTCCCTCGTAAGATATACAACCAATGCCTGTATTGTAGGTTGCACGTCATGCAGCCATTGTTCATCACTTTCTTTTACAAATGCCTGGCTCATACTTATAATTTAAATTGAAATATATAATATATACCCTCATTAATAATTATTCCGCACAATAAATTTGAAGTCTGATCCCAATTCAATATTCTCATTTCTTCTTTGGGTGTACCAGCTTCATCTCATTTATTAAATGTGATGCTCCTGCAAATTTGTCAACGATAAATAATATATACCGGATATCAACCATTATGTTTCTACAGATAGAAGGATCATAATTTATATCACTCATTGTTCCTTCCCAGACCCGGTCAAAATTAAGTCCGATCAGGTTTCCGTAAG
>Ga0136634_10000957_pt1 | contig 11449 bp, 12 predicted proteins | sample AntDrymUQ8332106_2_FD_104654 | JGI IMG/M metagenome (GOLD analysis project Ga0136634, IMG submission 104654) | Polar desert sand microbial communities from Dry Valleys, Antarctica - metaG UQ833 (21.06) | ecosystem: Environmental > Terrestrial > Soil > Desert | place: Antarctica: Dry Valley... | reverse complement strand
CGATCGGCGCCAACCTGCGGGTGATGCGTCAACAACCGGAGTGGCTGGTTCGCACCGCGCTCGACGCGCCCGCTCTGGTGCGGCCGATCGCGTCGCGGGTATTGCTGGGTGAGCTGGCCGACGGGGTGCGGATCACCGGCGAAGACACAGTGTCGATCTGGTTTGCCCGCTCCACCGGGTTGCCGGTGGCAACCGAAACGGTCATCGACGATGCGGTGCTGGGCGACCGACGAACGCTGACGCTGCACACCCGGTGGCAACCGAGCAGCGGGATCCGGTTTGCCCGCCAGACCGACGTGCAGGTCAATGGACGTCAGCTCCTTCACACCGTCGTCACGGCGGTGGCGGTGAATCCCACCTTGCCCGATTCGCTCTTTGCCATTCCCGATTCGATCGCGGCTCGGGCCATCCGGGTCGAGCCACCGCTCAGCGTCGTCCTGGCGGCAGTTGCGCCAGGCGTGTGGCGCGCCGAAGGGGGCACTCATCATTCGCTGGTGATCGAGCAACCGACCCAGCTGGTGGTGTTCGAAGCTCCGCAGGGCGCGGCTCGCACCAAGGCGTTGCTCGATACGCTCAGGTCACGCTTTCGGGGGAAGCCGGTCGGACTGGTGATCAACTCGCATCATCACTGGGACCATTCGGGCGGCCTGCGAGAGGTGATGGCATCGGGCATCGCGGTCGCAACGCACCGGCAGAACGTCGAATTCATCACCGCGATCGGGCGAGCTGCCAAGACCATCGCGCCCGACGCGCTGTCGCGTCGTCCGCGTGCGCCGTTGGTGCGCGGCGTCACCGACTCGCTGGTGGTCGGCACCGGCGATGCGCGGCTCGTCGCATACCATTTGCCGAACACTCACGTTGGCGGCCTGCTGGTGGCCTACGTACCGGCGGCGCGCGTGCTGTTCGTGGTTGACGTGCTCTCACCAGCCGGGCAATTGCCTGTCGCGTCGAGTGCCGAAGTGGTCGCGATGGTGCGGGCCCGGGGTATCGCCGTCGATCGCGTCTACGGTGGACACGGCGGTTTCGCACCGTGGGCCGACGTCGTCGCCGCGGCAGCGCGTTAGAGCATCAGCTTCAGCGCAGCGGGCGTTTCATCGCTGAGGACCCTGCTAAATCAGCCCGGCCACTCCTACGGTGAGGACCGCGATGATCTGTCCGACCAGCACGTCGCCCGGATAATGCACACCGAGCACGACTCGACTCCATCCGACGAGCATGCCGAAGCTCACCAGTGGCACGGCGACCGACGGAAAGGCGAATGCGTAGCTGAGCGAAACCGCCAGCGCGGCGGTGGCGTGCCCCGAGGGAAATGAGTAGCAGTCCGGACAGCGGACCAGCGCGCGCAGCGGCGGGCGCGCCCGACTGACATGGCGCTTGAGGAACTGCACCAGCAGGTGGGACACGACCAGGGCTGCAGCGGCTCGCAGCGTGATCGCTCGCGCCCACGGCGGGAGCAACAGCGGGATCAGCACGCTTGCGATCGTGACCAGCGCACCGCCCGCGTGGGTGACGATGATCCAGCTCCACCGCGTCATCGACCCGGTGCCGCCATCCAGCGCCCAGCGGCGCAGCAGGTCGCGGTCCCGGATGTCCATCAGGTGAATCATCCGCGACCCGGTCATTACGCCGCCTCGAACGGTGCGTAGGAGGGGCGGGGTGGAAGTGCGACCGGCCCCGGCTCCAGCACCTCGTGCAGGATGCGGCCGAAGTAGCGCTCGGGCGGCGCCACGCCGAGCAACCACGCAACGGTGCTCGGGATGTCGAGGAGCGACAGGCCGGGCTGAAGCTCGATACGGGCCACGCGCCCACCCACGATGATCAATGGAATCGTGCGATCGAACGGATGGGCGCTGTTGTGATTGCACACGTTATCGCCGCCGCCACCATGATCGGCGACGACGATGAGTACGGTTTCCGGATCGGCCACGACGCCGGTCATCCGTACCAGGCGCTCCATCGATTCATCAAGCTGGCGCGCTGCGCGTGCATATGCCGCCGACATCCACCCATGTTCGTGCCCGGCGATATCGGCGTCCGACCAGTGCAGAAAGATCAATCCATTGGTGGTGTTGGTCAGGGAGTGCCGGGCGCTGTCGAGAATCTGCTCCGAGGTCTTGCCGATGAACTTGGCGCTCGCGCCGGCGTGCTCGACGATTCGTTCCGCCAATCCGCGGAAGGGAGCCGGCAGCGAAGCCAGGAACGCGGCGGTAGGGATTCCGTTGGCCCGCAGCACCCGCGGCAGGGAGGTCAACACTTCGGTCGCACGCGGCAATCCGAAGCGATCGCTGCGGATCCGGTGAATGACCGGTGGAACACCGGTAAACAGCGAGGTCAGGGCGGCCGCGGTGATGCTGGGTTCGACCGTCTGGGCATGATACGAATGCGAGCCTCGCGCTGCCAGTGCGCTCAGCGTCGGCAATCGCAGGGTGCTGATCGCGTCGGCACGCAATCCGTCGAGCACGACGAGAATCACGCGGTTGATTCCCCGGGGCTTGTCCATCTGCTCCTCCGCATTGAGGTCGGTTCTCGCGATCCCCTCCATGATCGCCACCGTTTTCCACGAACGCGTCGCATTCATGTTGAAAGTTGGTATAAGAAACAGATGCAGCGTGAAGTCGTTACGCCCCGGTGACCAAGTCGTCAACCAGCACCGGGATTGTTGTCGCGCATGCCGACCGCCCCGCGCGCCCTGTACTGCACCGACACCTATCCGCCCCAGTTGAACGGCGTCTCCGTGGTGACCGCGCTATCGGTCGAGGGGCTTCGCTCGCGCGGGTGGGACGTGAAGGTGATTTCACCGAGCTATCCGGCCGGTGCGCGCAACGTCTTCGCGAAGTCCGCAGCCACCAACGGTTCTGGCGGGGCGCTGATTCCCAGCATGCCGCTGCCGTTGTATCCCGACATTCGCCTGGCTGCGCCGTCGTATCACGTCGTATCGCGCGTCCTGGACTCCTTTCGGCCGGACATCGTGCACAGCGCCACCGAGTTCATGATCGGATGGATGGGTCAGCGCGCCGCACTGCAGCGGGGGATCCCCCGGGTGTCGTCGTATCACACCGATTTCTCGCGCTACACCGTGTCGTACGGCGCGCCGTGGCTCCGCGGTTCGGTGCAGAACTACCTGAGCCGGTTTCATCGTCGCAGTCACCGGGTCTACACCCCGGGTCTGGCGGCGCAGAGCGAGCTCAGTGCCCTGGGGGTCGCCGACGTCGAGGTGTGGGGCCGCGGTGTCGACACGACGCTCTTTCATCCCACCCAGCGCGATGCGTTGTTGCGCCGGGCTCATGTGCCGGACGACGCCTTCCTCTTCCTGCATGTGGGACGACTCGCGGCCGAAAAGGACGTCGAGACGATCCTGCTTGCCTTCGGACAGGCGCGGCGCCGAGTGTCGAGTCGCCGTCGGGTGCACCTCATCATCGCAGGCGATGGCCCACGCCTGCCGGCGCTGCGTGCCCTGGCGCCCGCTGACGTGACCTTTCTTGGCAATCTCGACCGCCTCACGGTGCTGCCCCGCCTCTACGCCAGCGCGGACGCGTTTCTCTTTTCATCGGTCACCGAGACACTCGGCCTGGTGATTCTCGAAGCAATGGCAAGCGGCCTTCCCGTGATCGCGGCCCCGGCGGGCGGAGTGGCCGATCATCTCCGCGATGATTTCAATGGCATCGCATATCCCGCCGGTGATGTGGGAACGATGGCCGACGCAATGGTTCGCATGGCGACCACGCCCGCGCTGACGCATCGGCTTGCGATCGGTGCGCGGACCACTGCCGCGGCGATGTCGTGGGAGGCCGAGCTCGACCGGCTGGTCGATAGCTACCGCGCGGTCTGTCCCACGCTGTCGTGATGCGCAGCACCACCCCGAGCTCCTTCCCCCGTGGTCAGGCTGCGAGCGGCACGACTGCGCTGCCGATCACTGCCTCGTAATCCGCCGCCACGCCGTCGAAGATGCTGGCCCAGTCGCGCGTCGCGGCGGTTGCAGTCGCCCCCGCAGCCAGCTGCTGGCGCAACGCTGCATCAGTCAGCAGACGCGCGATGCCGTCGGCGAGCGCCAGCGCATTGTCCGGCTCCACCATCCACGCGTTGGTGCCATGCTGCGTGAAATCCAGCACGCCGCCCGCACTCACGGCGAGGCTGGGTAGTCCGGATCCCATCGCTTCCAGGAGCACGTTGCCGAAGGTCTCGGTGCTGGATGGGAACACGAAACAATCGGCTGACGCGTAGATCTCCGACAGTGCGCGGCCGGTACGGCCGCCAGCGATGGTCACGTCGGGGTGGGCTTCGGCGGCCAGGCTCGTTTCGAGCGGTCCGTTGCCGACAATCACCAGCCGGGCATCGCCGCGGCGCGAACCGAGCTGCGCCCATGCCTCGGTCAGCAGATGAAGATTCTTCTCCACGGCAAGGCGTCCGACGTACAGTACCATCAGCTGCCCGGGCGCGATCCCCAGCGCTTCGCGAACCGATTCTGATCGATGGTGTGGTCCGAACGCTTCCAGGTCCACGCCGCGAGTCCAGATGCCGGTATGCCGCACGCCGCGCAGGTTGACGTGCCGCTCATATTCCCGCGAAGGGCACAGCACGCGCTCGGCGTGTCGATAGAACCACCGGAGGTAGTGCCACGCGGCGCCGGTCAGCAACTCGAGCCGGTAGCGTGATGCGTACCGTTCGTAATCGGTGTGGGCCGACGCGATCACCGGGACGCCGTGCGCCCGTGCCAACCGGATGCCGGCAGTGCCCATCGCAAATTCGGTGGCGACATGGACGACGTCGGGCTGGAACCGGGCGAAGTCGGCGCTGATCGAAGGCCAGTGCGGAAAGGCCCACTGCACATCGGGATACAGAAAGAGACGCTTCGCTGGTGAGCGAAACGTCCCTTCGAGGTCAGACGCCCCGGGCTGCAGCTCGTAATCTGGAGCGTACACCCGGACCGCATGACCGCGCCGTCGCATCGCACCGGCGAGTCGCTGTACCACCAGCGACACGCCACTCACCATCGGCCAGTAGACTTCGGAAAAGATGGCGATTCGCACGCGCCCAACGATCACAAGCTGATGTCACGGGCGTGCCACTCATGCGACACGCCCGGACACCGATCAGATCACCTTCCTGCGATTTCCGCCTGCATCTGGGAATCGCACAAGCCGGAGCGTACCGGCGACCAGCGGTCTCGTCGCCCCGGTACTACCGGGGCAGCACGATGTTCGTGTACTCCCCGCTTGTTCGCAGTGTGATCGTGATGGTTCCACGGGCGCGGTTGCGCCAGAACCAGCCGTGGTTTCCATCAAACGCTGCGATCAGGATGCCCTGATCGGACGCAGCGCCGGATCCCTTCTTGTAGTTGTGGTACGAATTTGGGACGTTCCTGGCGTCGCCGTGGATGTCGTAGTTGACCACGCCGGAATCCGTTGACCAGGAGTAGTTCGCTTGCGACCCCTTGGTCATCACCAGCTTCAGTTCCTTGCCCTGACCCGGATCGAGGCTGACCTCCGTGACCCGTGCGTTGCTCGCGGAATCCGCTATCGCTGACGGGGAGTCTGCATCCCCGGTCTTAGCCGGGGGTTGCGGTGTGGGCACCCCAGGCACTGCCGCCGAGGACGGTTGCGCGCCGGATGCGAGGGCGGCTGCTTCGGCCGAGTCTGCCGCCACCGCTTCCCTGGCCAGCGACATCTTGATCTCGCCCATCTGAGTCAGGCCGATCACCCGGCCCAACCCCGTGGGGTCGATGCCATACTCCGCAGGCAACACCGCGGTCACCAGCAGTACCAGGGCAGTCGCTGCAGCGATCGCGGTGGATCGCATCAGCCGACGCGACGATGAGACGGAATTCGGTGGGGTGGTGTGCAAGTTGGTCATCATGCGTCTTTACCCCAGTTCGGTGACGAAGTAGCCGGCGAGTTGATAGCCCGTCAACACGAATCCGGCGGTCATGATGGCCACATTGGCGGAGTACGCATGCCGGGAAAAATCGGCACTACGTCGCCAGTGACCCATCACGATCAGGATCGCGCTGAGCGCCAGCACCTGGCCGATCTCGACGCCGACATTGAACGCCAGCAGGTTCGGGATCAGGCCATCGGGCGACATCTCGAAATCGAGAATCTTGGTTGCCAGTCCGAATCCGTGGAAGAAGCCGAACACCAGCGTTGCCACCTTGGTATTCGGCTGCACCCCCCACCACGCCTGAAATGCGCCGAGATTGTCGAGCGCCTTGTAGATGACCGACAGCCCGATGATGGCATCGACCAGGTAAGCGCTGACACTCACGCCGGTCAGCACACCGAAGAGCAGCGTCGTCGAGTGGCCGACTGCGAACAGGGTGACGTAGACCGCAACGTCTTTCAGGCGGAAAAGGAAGAATATGACTCCCAGCAGGAAGAGCAGGTGGTCATAACCGGTCACCATGTGCTTTGCGCCGAGGTACGCAAACGGGACCAGGAGCATTCCGGAGCTTTCCTGAATGAATCCCTTGTCACCGGCCGCGACGCCGTGCGCGAACGCGGCAGTCGGGATGGCAGCAAGCGCGACCGCTGCCAATGTCGCCGCGATGCGGAGTGTGCCATGACGGAGCATGGTGCACCGGCCCCGGAACGATTCGACGACGGACATCAAGTCAGCTCGGCCGTCGCGCCCGCGAAGACCAGTGAATGCTTGCGATCAACCAGCGATCACCGCTGCGAGTCAACACCACCAGCTCGGCACCGGAGCTGTTGATTGCGCGATCCTTGAAGGTCCCGGTGGAGGTGGACGTACTCGCTACCCACGCCATGTCGCCGAGCACTTCGACCTGGCGCACAATCCGAACCGAGGGCACCGCCGCAGCAAATTCGATGTCCGCCGCAAGGTGATGCTGGTGGTACTCGTGCCGTGATTCGAGCCCGCCCGCTTCGAGGACGACCGCGTCAGGGGCCAGCATAGCCAGCGCTCCGGTGCTGTCTCCCGCTGCAAGCCTGGCGTGAAAGGTCGCGACGGCAGCGACGACTGCGCTCGAATCGCTGGTGGCGCCGATCGACGGCATCTCGTGGCCCGCGTGGGACGCTGCGGAGGTCGCTTGAGCCAGTGGTCGGGCCGGCATCTCACCGGTCGCCGGTCCACCCATCGGAGCGAGGCCGCCCATGTGGTCGGCCATGTTACGCCACATTTCCATCGTCATGACATTCCGCGACGGATCCTGGAACTCATCGAGCGCCGCATAGATCTCGTGGCGCTTTCGATCGGCCGGCACGATGTCATTCAGCAGGATATCGGAGATGATGTCATGCATCATGTGCAGGTTGTCAAAAATGACCGCCGCGCGCGGATGCGCGGCGCTGAACAGCGGCGCAATTGCTGAAGTCATCGGCATCACGGTGGGAAGTCGCCCGGGTGGGTTCTCGAGCATCGACCAGAAACGGTTCAGCGTCGAGCCGATCGCTGCCTTGGTCTCGCTCGGCGTGCCCGCCATGATGAAGGGTTCATACAGCCCGACCTGCAACCAGTGGTACGCCCAGATCAACCCGTTGAACTTGGGATAGGTTTTCTTGAACACCTGGCTGAATCTCTGGCCGTCCATCAGCTCCATCGACTTCGGCACGTCGAGGAATGCGTACTCCTTGCGGCTCAGGTAGTAATCCGTGGCTCGTTCGATCAGCGAGTCCTGCTGTACCCGGGTGAACCGCTCGTCCGAATAGATGTCGAATATCTGGCGGTGAAGAATGTGTGCCCAGTCGAACATCTGCTTGGCACGCCACGCCAGCTTCGCGTATTGCGGCATCACCGCTTCTTCGGCGATCCCGAACTGCGGCGGCCGAATCAGGAGGTCGGTCGTGAGGTGCTGATATTCACGCTCGAGCGCCCGGTCGGTTTCGGCCCCGTCCGTGGTGTACAATCGTTCGTAGAGCACCGCGTGTCCGTAGTCGAAGGCGTTGAACAGCCGCGCGCCCTCCGGATAGTTGCCCAGAAACTTCCAGTTGAAATCGCCGGGAAGGTAGAACTGCTCGTCGCGTCGGTCTTGTGACTCCGCCACGCCAAGGTGGGCAACCAGCGCGAACGCGGTCAAGGCGATGGCCCGGGTTGCGTGGCGTAGCGACATGCGGAACTCCATTTCAGCTCGGGCCGCGCGGCATCAGCCCGCGCAGCGCAAAGGTGTGGGACAACCCGATGGTAAGCCCGATGTCCGGTCCGGTGGCCCTGAGCCGCCGGGTGATCCCGAAATCAAGCACGGTTGTGGGCGTGCGCTGCCACCGCGCGCCGACGCCGACGTTCACCTCGACCGGCACACCCGACGCTTCCCGGGAAACCACGATCTCGGCTGCAGCCAGCATGCTTCGTCGGAGCATCGTTCGGTCGATCGCCGCGCTGTAGCTCGATCGTCGGGCCGGTTCTGCGACCGACAATCCGGTTTCCGGACCGAATCCCCTGAGCACGTTCAGGTGCAAACGTGTCAGGCCCCAGCTGCGGGTTGCGATGGCGCGCAGCGTGCCGCGCGTCCCCTCGCCCCCCAACGGACCGATCGGAAGGTTGGCGTCGGCGCGCAGCGCGAGTGCCGGGAGCCAGCGTCCCTCTGTATTGAAGTTGTAGAGCACGAACGGCTGAATGCCGGCCAGGCCGAACGCCGTGCCTGCATCGTGACTGAGCGCCGCAAAGGGCAGGTGCACCCCCAGCTGCGCGTTGTCGAACACACCGTACCCGATCTCGAGAACGCTCGAGTGCACGCGTTCACCGCCGGATTCGGCTTCGAACCGGTACGGCAGGAGCAACTCGAAGGCGTGACGTTCGATGGGGTAGGCGTCTTCGGTGAACAGCGGGCGGTCATCGTCGAGATTGCGATAGTCGATCTGGGCGTTCGCACCACCCGGCATGACTAGCGACAACGTCACCATGGTGACGGCGAGCGCTTTCTTCATGACGCCTCCATGCCTGCTTCCGACGCTCCCGCAGGGGTCGTGTCGCGCAGGGCATCGTACACTCGCGCCGCAACCGGCATCGCAGTGAGCGGCGCCAGCCAGTAGATCCAATGACTCGACCAGATGTTTGCCGCCATCGCCGGCCCCAATGATCGCGCCGGGTTCATCGACCCGCCGGTGATCGGTCCGCCCACCAGCGCGCAGAACCCCACGGTCATGCCGATCGCGAGCGGCGCAAAGCCTGCCGGGATCCGATCATCCGTCGCCACCGCCATGATCACCAGCATCAGCACGAACGCGAGCAGCCACTCGAGGGCCAGCGCCGGCACGACGCCGATCAGGGGCACGGTCGCGGCGGCCTGGATTGCGACACCAAACATCAGACGGAGCGCCATCGCCGCTGCGACTGCCCCTCCCAGCTGCGCAACGATGTGGGGGATCACGTCGCGCCGTGAGATGCGGCCGACTGACCAGAACCCTATAGTCACTGCGGGGTTGAGGTGCGCCCCGGAAAGGTGTCCCAGCGCGAAGATCATTGCAGTGACGACGAACGTGAACGCCAGCGCGACACCGACGTGACTCACGGCACCGTCGGTGAATGCATTGACGACCGCGGCTCCGGGACCAATCAGCACCAAAAAAAATGTCCCGATCGCTTCGGCTCCGAGGCGTCGCAATGCGTAACTAGGCGATTGCATCAGCGATCTCCTGAACCTGGTGTCGCAACGCTGCAGTTCCCATCGACTCGACTGGCAGCGCGATCAGCGCCGCTGTCCGCCGGGCGAGCTCGTCCAGGGTGCGACGAAAATCGGCGGGCGTCTGGGGGTCGTCGAGTCCCCAATGCACCCTGGCCTGCTGGCCGGGCAGGATGGGACACGCTTCGTTGGCATGATCACACACGGTGATCACCAGGTCCCAAGGAGCTCCGCTGATGTCATCGATGCTCTTGGGATGCCGACCACTCCAGTCGATGCCGCGTTCAGCCAGTGCTGCGATAGCCATCGGATGCACCTCGCTCCCCGGGTCGGCGCCCGCACTTGTCACCTCGAATCGTGCTCCCGCTTGCTGCGCGGTAATGGCCTCGGCCATCTGGCTCCGCGCCGCGTTGCGGGTGCAAAGGTACAGCACGCGAAACGGAGCGCCATTCACGAGCAGCATCCTGGCTGGCAGCATGGCTCGGATGAGGCTGCAGGCTTAACGGCCCGGATGAAGGCGCTCATCACTCGTCCCTGGATCGACTCGGCGACCTGATCGACATCGATTCCCGAGCTCGTCAGGAACGCCCGGGCGTCTTCGATGTCGTAAACGCGGGTGGGCTCGATGTCGGCATTCTCGAACCCAGCCTCAGCCAGCAAGTGCTTGAACTCATCCTCTTCCAGCGCGCCTGCAACACAGCCGACCCAGAGTTCGAGGCTGCGTCTCGCGCTCTCCGGCATCTCTCCGCGCACGATCACGTCAGACACCGCGAACCGGCCTCCCGGCTTCAGCACGCGGAACGCTTCGCGAAGCACCTGACGCTTGTCACCCGACAGGTTGATCACGCAGTTGGAAATAATCACGTCCACGGAATCGTCGGGCAGGGGAATCGCCTCGATCGCACCCTTGAGAAACTCGACGTTCGTCACGCCGGCTTCCAGTTGATTGCGCCGCGCCAGTGCCAGCATGTCGTCGGTCATGTCGAGGCCGTACGCCTTGCCGGTCGGACCGACGCGGCGCGCCGAGAGCAGCACATCGATCCCGCCACCGGAGCCCAGGTCGAGCACAGTTTCGCCTTGGCGCAGTTCGGCCAGCGCCGTGGGATTTCCGCATCCCAGCGAGGCGAGCACCGCAGCGACGGGTAGCGCGTCGGTCTCACCGTTGACGTAGAGGTTCGCCGTGATCGGATCGGTGCTGCCGTTGAAGGCATCGCCGCCGCAGCAGGAATTCACCGGCCCGCAACAACTGGCCGCGTCGCCAGACTCCAGTACGCGGCGGGCCGCCTCACCGTACTTCTCCCTCACCACGGCGCTCAGGCTGGATTCCGCATTCGGACTACTCATGGCGTGCTCCGGATTGTGGTATCAATAATCATTGATGCGTTTGGGCCAAGCAAAGGGGCAGCGCGCCCCGGATCTACGTCGTCGCCTCGTTCAGCAGCAGCGCTTGGTCAGCGCCACGAGGTTGGTGGACGGCAGCCCTCCGACGAATTCCTCGAGAGATTCAAAGGCGTCAGCGTTCAGGGTGTAGTACGCCCACCGGCCATCGCGGCGGTCGCTCACCAGGTCGGCGTCCTTGAGGGTTCGGAGATGAAAGGACAGCAGCGACTGTGCCACGTCGAGCTCGTCGGTCAGTTCACAGACGCACCGCTCGCCCTCTCTGAGCAGATCAATGATCCGCAGTCGCGTCTCATCCGATAGAGCGCGAAATTGGCGGGTGAGCCGGGTCACGGGGGGAGTCGTCCTGGGCATGCCGCCAGTATACATCAATAGATATTGATGTGTCAATCGGGTCGTGCGGGAGGTCCCGGCTGCTCGTGCGCAGCGATCATCGTGTCGGAACGTCGAGCGCGGGCGCGATGATGCTCCGCACTT
>Ga0136634_10000956_pt1 | contig 11461 bp, 7 predicted proteins | sample AntDrymUQ8332106_2_FD_104654 | JGI IMG/M metagenome (GOLD analysis project Ga0136634, IMG submission 104654) | Polar desert sand microbial communities from Dry Valleys, Antarctica - metaG UQ833 (21.06) | ecosystem: Environmental > Terrestrial > Soil > Desert | place: Antarctica: Dry Valley... | reverse complement strand
ATGCTCGTCGCGCTGTACTCGCCCAGCTTCCTGCGGCTGCGCCTGCACACCGTGCTCGCGGAGCTGCGCACCCTCGAGCCACGTCCGCGGCAGGAGATCGCCGCGGTCCAGCTGGTGGCCAGGCAGCTCGACGTGGACGGAGAGCGCACGGACCCGGTCGCGCTCGCGCAGCGTTCTGAGGCGCAGGAGCTCGCGCAGACCGTGCTGAAGGACGCGGTGAGCCGCATCCACGGGTACGAGGAGCGGGCGCTGATCGAGGACGACCTGCAGGTCGGCCGCCTGAAGACGCTGATGCGGTACCTGCTGGTCAGTTGGCTCTTCCTGCTCGTGGCCGTGCCGTTCGTCTCCACGGTCCAGACGGCGTCCGACGGCACCGTGTACTGGCCGGTCGTGGACCTGGATCTGGGGGAGAACGCCCTGCGCACGTCGCTCGACCTGCTCGTGGCCGGGATCGGGCTGTCGGTGGTGGGCGCGGTCGGGGGCGTCATCAGCGGAATGCTGACCGTGCGGGACTCGAAGGCCACCCTGCTGGAGTACCGGACCAGCATGAAGAAGCTGGCGCTGCGCCCTGCTGTCGGCGCGGTCGCCGCCCTCGTCCTCTACCTCTTCCTGAGCGCCAATGTCATCAGCGGGGTCGAGGTGACGAGTGCCGGTGTCTACATCGTCGCCGCCTTCGGTGCCGGCTTCTCGGAGCGGTACTTTCTGCGGATCGTCCAGGCTCAGCTCGCCGCTGAAGACTCGACTCACCGGCCGGGGCAGGCGCGCTACCGTGCTGACTCGGCCGCGGCTTCGGACACTGTCGTCGACTCCCCGCTGTAAGGGGTATCCCCGGCAGCAACGGCGTCGAGGGCGCTCGCCAGCCTCGATCGGGCAGTCGACTTCAGGCAGCCGTCTTCGGTGCCGATGCCAGTCGACAGCAGGCAACACCGACAGAGGGCAACGGGCGGCATCCGGAGGAAAGCTGCACATGACGGCGCGGGCGACCTGGAGGGTCGCGCTCCTGTGGGCGATGGCACTCTCGCTCGTCGCCTATCTGGTGGGTCTGACCGCTGCCGGAGACCCGTTCCCGATCCTTGTCGACGGGTGGCTCGGCAACCTCACGCAGTGGCTGCCGGCCGCGGTCTGCTGGGCGGCAGCTGCCCGAGTCAGGCTCCGCCGCCACGACATCGTGCTGGCGGCCTGCGCGGTCACGTCGTTCGCCGCGGGCAACAGCTACTACGTCGTCAACGCCCTCGCCGGCGACGGCGTGGGCTTCCCCTCACCCGCGGACGCCGGTTATCTGCTGTTCTTTCCCCTGATGCTGACGGCGCTTGCGATCGTGGCCCGTCGCCACGCCCGCGGCCTGGTGTCGTCCATGTGGCTCGACGTCGCCGTGGGGTCGCTCGGCGCCGCAGCCGTGCTCGCCGTCGTGCTGAGTCCGGTCCTTTCCAACGCACTGGACAGCTCGCGGCCCTTCGCCGCCGTTGTGGCGGTGGCCTACCCGCTCTTCGACCTGCTGCTCGTCGCCGCCGTTGTGGGTCTGGCGACGATCGAGGAGATCCGGGTGGACCGCCGGTGGGGCGTGCTCGTGGCCGGACTGCTGGTTTTCACGGCGGCGGACGTCGTCTACGCGCTCCGCCTGGCGCAGGACGTCTACGCGGTCGGGACCCCGCTGGACGCGGGCTGGGCAGTCGGCCTGACGCTCGTGGCGTTCTGGGTGGACGGCGCCGCGCGCCCCGAGGACCCGGCAGCCCTCCAGGGGAGGGGGTCGGTGGCCGGCACCGCGCTGGTGGTGCCGGCGGTGGCGACGGCGGCGAGCCTGTGCGTGCTGGTGACGGGCTCCCGCGTGCGCCTTTCCACACTGGCGGTCGCCCTGGCCGGAGTCACCCTCCTGGCGACTGCGGCCCGCACCCACATCGCGTTCCGCCAGCTGCTGCGGATGGCGGACCTCCGCCGTCAGGCCGCAACGGACGACCTCACGGGACTGCCGAACCGTCGTGCCCTGTACGCCGCTCTGCGCAGCCGGCTGTCGGAGCCGGACCCGACCCGCGCCGCGCTGCTGCTGCTCGACCTGGACCGCTTCAAGGAGGTCAACGACAGCCTGGGCCACCACGTCGGCGACCAGCTGCTCATCGAGGTGGGGACGCGCCTGCGTGACGCCCTGCGCCCGGAGGACCTGCTGGCCCGCCTCGGCGGCGACGAGTTCGCAGTGCTTCTCGAGGACGCCGACCAGGCGCACGCCGTCGCCGTCGCGAGCAAGCTCCGTGCGGTGCTGACCACGTCGTTCACGCTCGAGGGCATCGCGCTGCACACCGGTGCCAGCATCGGCATCTCGCTGTTCCCCGACCACGGGGACGACCTCAGCACGCTGCTGCGCAAGGCCGACATGGCGATGTACAAGGCCAAGGCGGACCGGGCCGGGCACCGGGTCTACGCCCTCTCGGACGACACCCACGGCGACGCCCGGCTGCGCACGCTTCAGGAGCTGAGAACCGCGCTGGACGGCGACCAGCTCGTCCTGCACTACCAGCCCAAGGTGGACCTGCCGACCGGGGCCGTCCGCGGGGTGGAGGCGCTCGTCCGCTGGGACCACCCGATCCGCGGGCTGCTCTACCCCGACGCGTTCCTCGACCTCATCGAGGACTCGGGACTGATGCGGCCGATGACCCAGATCATCCTCGAGCGCGCGCTCGACCAGGCGGCTGTCTGGCAGCGCCTGCGTCGACCGCTGACCGTCGCGGTCAACCTGTCGGCCAGCTCCCTCGTCGACGCCGACCTGCCCGAGCAGGTCGAGGCCATGCTGCGCGCCCGCGGGCTGCCGGCCCGCTCGCTGCAGCTCGAGATCACCGAGGAGTTCCTGATGGCCGACCGCGACCGGGCCCGCTCGATCCTCTCCCGGCTGCGCGAGAACGGCGTCCAGATCGCCGTCGACGACTTCGGGACGGGCTACAGCTCGCTGTCCTACCTGCGTGACCTGCCCATCGACGAGCTCAAGCTTGACCGGTCCTTCGTCTTCCCGATGGCGGACGACGCGCGCGCCGCCGCGCTCGTCGCATCGACGATCGCGCTGGCCCACAGCCTCGGCCTGCGGATGGTGGCCGAGGGCGTCGAGAACCAGGTTGCCCTGACGGAGCTGACCCGGCACGGCTGTGACGAGGCGCAGGGGTACTTCCTGTCGCGGCCGGTCCCTGCCGCAGAGCTCGACCACTGGCTGGCCACGCGCGAAACCTGGGTGAGTGAAGAGCCCTCCCCTCGGCTTCATCCTGGATCGGACGTCTGAAGGTCGGATTACTTTTGTTACCAGGCCACCTCGGCACGAGCCCGCCGTCGATGCGCGGTAGGAACAGGAAATGACTGATGCTGCAACAACTCTTGGACGTGCTGCCGGGCGACCTGGCGGTGGGACAGGACGTCTTCGGGCCGGAGGGACGGGCCATGGACGACCTGTACGCCCGCTGCGGCGTCCAGCTGACCCAACGCCGGCTGTGGCAGCAGATGTGGCTGGAGCTGAACCCGCGAGCCCACGTGTGGAGCGTTTCGGTGAAAGCCGGCAAGCGGTTGGACGGCGTTCTCGTGCTGCACGAGACGGCCGGGGCGACCGGGGAGCGGGTCGTCCGGGGACTGTGCCCGAGAGGTGACGACCGCCTCGTGCCGGCTTTGGCGAGCCCCGCGGCAGGCCGTGTCCTGGCCCGAACGATGGCCACCGTGTTGGGCGCCCGAAAGCGTCCCTGGTCGCTGGCGCTGGGGCCGGTACCGCTCTCCGACGGATTCCTGCGTCAACTGCAAGGCGCGCTGCCGGGATCGCGCCTGGTCAGCGGCGCGTCCATCCCACTGATCGACCCATGGGCCACCCGTGACCTCTGCTCCGGCGGCTCGAACGACATGTGCCTGTCGACGAACCTGCAGCGGAACCTGCGAAAGGCGAGCAACCGGCTGGCCGTCGACGGCCGCTCAGCTCACATCGAGGTCGTTCGTGGCGCGCCGGGCATCGACTCGTGGCTGACGCGTGTGTGGCAGCTGCGCTGCGAGCGCGACGCCTTCGTCGGCCGGCCGCATGCCGACGCCGATGGGATCTTGCAGCGCTTCTGGCGTGAGAGCCTCCGTGCACACGCCAACCTGGATCTGGTGGAGCTGTCGTTGTTGCACATCGACCGACACCTGGCGGCGTACACGTTGGCGCTGACCGAGCCCGGCGTCTACCGCGTCCTCGAAGGACGGTTCGACAGCGCCCTCGCCCGCTACAACCCGGGCCGGCTGCTGGAGGCGGACGTCGTCCGCAGGGTCGTGTGTCGCGAAGGCCGCCAAGTGGACTGGATGAACGGGGTGGCTCCCGAGAAGCTCGTTGCCGCAACCACTCTCGAACCGACACAGTGGCTGCACGCGGAAGGATGAGCTGCACTTCCGGTAATGCGGCACGACGGAGTACCGGTACGGGTACACCTCGATCGCCACGATCCCGATCGTCGGGGCTCCCACAGATGCGAACTTCCGGCACTGGTCGACGCTGAACGACGGACTCACCGACCGCTTCTACGCATTCCGTTCCGGGTTCAACGACCGCATCAGCCAGGGGTAAGGCACCACCGGGGCGTCCGCGTACCAGTACGCCTATGACGCGATCCCTGAGCTGCACCTGGTGGGCTTTCCGTCGAAGAGCGACGTCGGCCTGACCGCGTGGGCGGCGCCGCCGAACGACGTCACGGTCAAAGAATACGTGCAGGCATTCTGCAACACGGCGTCACGCCTGCAGTCAGGCGTCGGTCTGGGTGAGCCCTAACCGCGGCTCACGACCGCTCCCCGGCCTCCGGGAGAGCGGGCCCCTACCGTGGGGCGATGGTCGACGGTCCGGCAAAGGCCTCTCGACGGACACGCGCCCTCGGGGTGCTTGCCCTCCTGCTCGGCGCTCCCGTGTTCGCCGAGCTGATCCAGTCCTACCTGCCCAGCACGGGCTCACTGACATCGACGCTCTTTGTCGTCGCCTTCCTGGCCCCGCTGTACGGAGGGGCGGCTGTGCTGATCCGGGAGGTCGCACTACGCACCGGGCGTGGCTGGCCCGGGCGGTTGCTCCTGGCCGGCGCCTTCGGGGTGCTCATGCCGACATGGGTCGACAAGTCCCTGTGGACGCCGCAGTCGCCGGCCGAGATCGAGCTCTGGGGCGACACTCTGGGGCTCACGACCGTGGTCGGGGTGAGCGTGTTCGCGGCCACGTCCTGGGTGCTCGGTCACGTGATCATGAGCGTCGGCGTCCCGCTGGTCATCGTCGAAGCGCTGCTCCCCGAGGGTCGTGGCCGGGCGTGGCTGGGCCGCTTCGGCCTGGGGGTGCTGACGGTCCTCTGCCTGGGTGTGGCCACGCTCATCCACGGTGACGAGGACGGCCCCGACGCGGAGACCACCGCGGCGCGGTACGCCGTGTCGCTCGCCGTCGCGGTCACCCTCGTGGGCCTGGCGTTCACCCCGTTCGGGCGTCCGCTGGCGGTTCGTGCCGGTCGTCGGCCGGGGCGTCCCGCACCGCTCGCGCTGGCCGGCTTCGCCCTGATGGCGATGTTCGACCTGGCGCCGGTGTCGTGGTTGGGGGTGGCCCTCGCGTGGCTGGCCGTCGGCGCGGCCGTCTGGCTCCTGGTCCGCTGCTCCCCGTCACCGGCATGGTCCTCACGCCACGTGGTTGCCTTCGGCTTCGGTGCCGTCCTGGAACGCACGATGATCGGGTTCCTGGTGTCGCCTCCGGTGGGCGCCGACGCCACCGGCAAGTTCGTGCAGAACGTCGTCGTCCTGCTGCTCGTCCTCGGCCTGGGCCGGGTGCTGTGGGTGCGCACCCGGGAGCTGCCGGGACCGGGCTACGGCTTGAGCGGGGGAGGTGGCTCAGGGCCGCATCACGTCAGGTGTGGGAGCGGCCGCCCGCAGGTCGTGGACCCCTCGGGGAGTCCGCCACTCACCGACCCGGGCGAACCAGGCGGCCACCGCGGCGAGGAGCAGGAGGACGTCGACAACCCGGAAAGGCCGGACGACCCCGGCCCACGCGCGGGGCATCGCTCGCGCCCCGACCCATGATCGGGCCGACAGCCAGGAGGCGCCTGCCTGGACGAGGATCACCATCAGGGACGCGAGGACGACCAGGAAAGTCACAAAGGGGCCGTCGTCCCCGGCCCTCGGCGCCACCCGGGCTGCGAGCCAGCCGAAAGCGACGATGGCGGCGAGCTCTCCCAGGCCGAGCGACAGGAACCTGCGGCGAAGGTAGAGACGCCTCTCATCACCGTGCAGCCGCTCGACCCTACGGAACCCTTGCGATGCGGATGGCCGGAGGTCGCGGAACGATGGGCACATGGCTCACTACCAGGTGAATGACGATGCGGTGACCAGTGCCAAGGCCCTGATCGAGTCGCGCCAGTACGTGCGGGACAGCGACTGGGGAGCGCGGCAGCCGGACGCGGCCAGGGAGAACGACTTCCTCTCCCGGCACAGCTGGGCGGAGTACGCGAGCTGGCACCTCGGGCTCACCGAGGGCGCCTCCGAGGAGACGAAGGCGCGATACGGCTTCGTCATCGGAGACTTCCGACGCGTGCACCGCTCGGCTTTGATCGCCTGCGTCTACCGGGCCGCCGAGTGGAGCCACAAGGACGTCGAGCTCGCAGCCCACGACCTGCTTCAGCACCTGGACCGGGTCGCGGGCATCGGGACGTCTTGAAGCGAAGGTCCGTTCGCGAGCGGGACCGACCGCCGAGCCGAATGTCGTCAGCAGGATGCCCTCTGCCGCAGTCGTCAACTTGCACGTCTGGATGCGGTTGCCGCATCCCCACTCGCACCACACCCGCGAGCGGTTCTTTCTGGCGTCGTAGTTCGCCCAAGCGCACTCAGACGACGCGCAGATCATCAGCCGACCCCAGCTCCCGTCGGCCACCGACGCCATCACCGCGACGAGCACCTGCAGGCGAACCGGTCGCCGAGTCCGAGACCAGCGTCAGGGAACTCGTCGAATCCGGGGAGGTCACCCCGGTGATCGACCGCACCTACCGGTTGAGCGGCGCGCCCGACGCCATCCGCTCCGGGCTTCTCACGACGGGATCCAGGCCGAGTCGATCAGTCGTGCCACGACCACGCCCCTCAGGCGTTCGCGGCACGCTTCCACCCAGCCCTCCGATGTACCTGCCAGGGCCGTTCCGAGACAAAGGCATGGGACGTCGACCTTCCGGACTTCGGGATGCATCCGTCGCTCGTGCTCAGCGTCCACTCCTTCGACACCAGATTCGGACAAGTGGCCGTGATTCCGGTGACGGAGCCAGTTCGTTCGCAAACGAGAACGGATCACTGGAACGGAGGTCGACCGCCTCGGGCGGCAGCTCGCGAACTACTACCACGGCTTGTGAGGAGGGCATCCAGTGCCCGATCGCCTTTGGCCTTGCGACCTCGACAGCGTCGATGGACCGGACGGGTGGGGCGTCCTGTCATCCTCGGCCGAAGGTCACCGGGCTTCTCGTCCGCCCTCGTGGTGCTGCACCCACCTCCTAGCAAGACTACGGCTGATGTGGCGGCTGTCTGCCGCGGCATCGAACAGTGTTCCTTGGCCCGCGTCGCACCCGGCGGCGCGGAGGTGCTGCAGCTGAGCTGCCGTCTCGACTCCCTCTGCGGTGACGGTGAGGTTGAGCAGGTGCGCCAAGGAGACCATGGAGGCGACGAGCTGCGCATCGACCGGGTCGGGATCGTCCGGCTCGCGCAAACCATCCAGGAATGAGCCGTCGAGCTTGAGCTCGTCGATCGGGAGGGTGCGCAGGTAGGTGAGGTTTGAGTACCCGGTTCCGAAGTCGTCGATCGCCAGTCGAACACCCATGCCGGACAGCGACTCCAGCGCCGCCAGGGTTCGATGGTCCGTTCCGATGACGGCACTTTCGGTGATCTCAAGCTGGAGTTGCGGGGCCGTCAGTCCGCTGCTGCTCAGAACCTGGGACACGTCGCTCACCAGGCTCTCGTCCTGCAGCTGCTGGGTGGAGAGGTTCACGCTGATGAATGGTGCCCCCGAACGGGCGCCGAACCACAGGAAGGCTTGACGGCATGCCATCTGGAGCACCATCCGCCCGAGCGGGACGATGAGACCGGATTGCTCTGCCAAACCGACGAAGCGTTCGGGTCCGAGGAGGCCCAGGGTCGGGTGCTTCCAGCGGACCAGCGCCTCCACGCCGTGCAGGGAGCCGTCGCTGAGGAGGCGGAGCGGTTGGTAGTGGAGTCGAATGTCCTGCTGCGCCAGTGCGGTCGGCAGGGCAGAGGACAGGGAGTAGCGGGCGACGTCGCGGGCTCCACGGTCGGGCTCGTACAGTGCCCATCGGCTCTTGCCGGCGGCCTTCGCCCAATACAGGGCCAGGTCGGCGGCGCGCAGGAGATGCGCCGGGTCCATGTGATCAACCGGGCCCTCCACAACACCGATGCTCGCGGTGACCGTCACCGGCCCAGAGGGCAGCGTCACGGGCTTTGCGACCGCCGTCACGAGGTCCTCGGCCAGCCGGGTGACCTGCGCGCTGTCCTGCGATCCTGCGACGAGCACGACGAACTCGTCGCCGCCCAGCCGGGCCATCTCGAGGCCGCGGTCGCGCACCGTTGCCTCCAGGCGCCGCGCGAGCGCGACGAGGAGCTGGTCCCCCACCTCGTGGCCCAGGGTGTCGTTGACCGCCTTGAAGCCGTCGAGGTCCAGGAAGCACAACCCGGCCCTGGTCCCGTCCGGCGCGGTCGCCGCCACCCGGTCCAAGAGGTCGAGGAACCGTTTGCGGTTGGCTAGTCCGGTCAGCGGGTCGTGGTGCGCTTCGAACTCGAGCTGGCGCCGCATCTTGTGGAGCGCTGTGACGTCGTTGATCAGGGCGAGCTGGTACCGGGGTGAACCGTCGGCGTCGCGCAGCAGTGACACCGTGAGGTCCGTCCACACCGACTCCCCGGTGGATCGGAGGAACTGCTTCTCCATGCGGAAGTGCTCCCGCTCACCGCGCACCAGCTCGCCGTACAGGTGCCACACCGCCTCCACGTCGGAGGGGTGCATGAAGTCCGCCACCGTCCGCTGGCGGAACTCCCGGGCCGGGTACCCCAGGATCTGCTGCAGTGCGGGGTTGACCTCGAGGATGCGTCCCCGCAGGTCCCCCACGCCGATCCCGACCGTGGCGCCCTCGAAGACGGTCCGGAACCGCTCCTCGCTCTCGTCCAGCGCCTGCTGCACCTCCTGCTGAGCCTTGCCAGCCGCCCGTAGGATGTCCTCCTGCTCGCGCAGCGCGCGTTCCTGCAGCGCAGCGCTGAACCCTTCGGCGACGCCGCCGACGACTTGGTGCCACAGCTGGTAGGAGTGGCTGTCGGGCTCCGGGGGTGCGTGCGGGCGGCTGATGCGCGCAGGGGCGTCCAGCAGGATGGCGACGGTCCGAGACACGGTGAGCGGGTTGGTGAAGTGGGCGTCCACCAGCCGTTCTCCTACTACTGCCCCCGCCTGCCTGGCTGCCGCGGGGTCACCATCGCACGCTGCGGCGGCCAGCTGCTCAAGCAAACCTGCCAAGAACAACACCAGGGCATCCCGTGGCAGCGTGACGTAGCTGGTCCCCGCGACGGCGTCTGCCCAACTGTTCGCCAAGCCGGACATCGCAGGAGCCGGCCGGCCGGGGCTGGGCACGCCAAGAGTCATCCGGCCGCCCTTTCCGCGGACGTCACCTCTTGCGGCCCACCCCAGCAAAACCCGTGGTCCGTTCAGGTCGCTCCCCCGCCTGCTCAGGGTCCGTGGGGCGCCACAAGGGCAGCCACACGAGCCCTGGGTCCACAAGCTCGAATCCGTCGAAGAACTGCTCGATCTGGTCACGGCTTCGCATGCTCATGGGCGTCGGAGTGCGACGGTACAGTTGGCGGTGCGAGTCAGCGAACTCCGGGCGGCCCTGCGCACTCGCGTGGGACACGGCGAGATAGCTTCCGGAGGTCAGCCGGTCACGCACCTCCGCAACGCGAAGGGCTGGATCGTTCGTGTCGGGGACGAAGTGCAACACAGCGACCATGAGCACCGCGATGGGCTGGTCGAGGTCCAGGATGGCCTGCACCACGGGGTCCTGCATCAGGGCGTGCGCCTCACGCAGATCCGCGTGGATCACGGCCGTCCCGCCACGGTTGGCAAGGATCGCCCTACTGTGTGCGACAGCAACCGGATCGCTGTCGACGTAGACGACGCGGGCGCGCGGTGTGTGTTGCTGCGCAACTTCGTGCACATTCCCCACGGTCGGGATTCCGGAGCCAATGTCAAGGAACTGCGTCACGCCCTGCTCAAGAATGAACCGCACCGCCCGGCGCAGAAAAGCCCGGTTGCTCTGCATGATCATCGGCAGATCGGGCCACATCTCGATCGCCTCGCGGGCCATACGCCGATCTACGTCGAGGTTATGCGACCCACCGAGGTAATAGTCGTACACGCGGGCAGCGCTCGGGCGCGTCAGGTCGATCTCGACTGGAGCCCAGCTCGGCCGCTCCATGATGTACACCCCTGTCTATGCGCGCAGTCCAGCCAGTGTACGTAGGACACCACAGCACCGCCGTCCCACGGCTGAGATCAACCCGTCAGGCGTTCTCGATCGCGCAATTGATCACCGCTGAGCTTCATGCCCTCCGACCGTCGCCAGGCAATCCTTTGCTGAACATGAGCCATGAGCGGCTCCCTCGGCGGGGAGGTGACGCTACTCCTCGGCGCTCAAGGACGAGGGTCTGCCCATCGTCGACGTCGGCCGGCTGTTGCGCGTCACCATCGCTTTCAACGACCCAGGGGTCGGCTACGCCCTCACCTACCCGATCGGTGTCGTGTTCGGCATCCTCGCCGTTCAGCTCAAGATGGTCCGCCGCCGGAAGTCGCCCAAGGACAAGGTGTCGGCGTCCTCGGGGGGTCTGACCGACCTCACCATCGTCGTCGAACGAGCGGCCCACCTGGCCGACGTGAACGCATGGGCCGACCGTCGGTCTTGCCTCCGCGGCACTTCGGGACCGGCGCCGGGGCGTGCCGTCCGCAAGCTCCCTCAGCGAGCTCGAGGTGCAGATCTCGATGCCGCGTGTTGCGGCCACCTGAAATCCTCGGACTCTGACTCGACTCCGACTCTCGAAGCAGCCGCATGCGGCACTATTTCAGTGCCGATCTGGCCGCGACGGCTCTCAAGGGGCTTCTGCTTCTCCGGCAAGAACTTCCGCTTGCTCCAACACAAGCTCAATCGCTTTCGCTTCGAGGTCGGGCGGGTAGCCGTTGATCACAAGAAGGCGCCGGACCTTCGAGCGAAGCCCGGTGGTGTCGTGAGGCCACCTTGACCACGCCTCGACCACGTGTCCGGTTGGGCTCGACAGGCTCGACAGGCTCGACCGTCCGCAGCCCGCTGAGCTGCACATTGGTGGGCCCCGTGGGGATCGAACCCACAACCCGCGGATTAAAAGTCCGCTGCTCTGCCAATTGAGCTAGAGGCCCCGGGGCTGAGTCGGCTCGCGACGTCCCGGCGGGCGACCT
>Ga0136634_10000954_pt1 | contig 11464 bp, 7 predicted proteins | sample AntDrymUQ8332106_2_FD_104654 | JGI IMG/M metagenome (GOLD analysis project Ga0136634, IMG submission 104654) | Polar desert sand microbial communities from Dry Valleys, Antarctica - metaG UQ833 (21.06) | ecosystem: Environmental > Terrestrial > Soil > Desert | place: Antarctica: Dry Valley... | reverse complement strand
TTTTTCCAGGTTTTGTTTTAAATCATTTGCAATCACTTTTACTTCATCTGTATTTCCTTTATTAGCTTCATCAACCATTTCTTCTATCAACTCATTACTAACTTCCGAAAAATTATTGACGAAATTCAGGGGGTTTTGAATTTCATGCGCAATGCCTGCAGTCAATTCACCCAACGAAGCCATCTTTTCGCTTTGTATCAATTGTGATTGTGTAGCTTTCAATTCATTCAATGTGTCTTCTATCTTTTTCTTTTGTACCTGCACTTTTTCATTTTCTTCTTTCACTTGTTTCGTTGCTACGGCTACTTTATGCTCTAATACTTTCTTCTGATAAATAATCCGCTTGTGCTTCCACCAGGAAAACAGGAAAATGAAAGAAACAATCAGAATAGCATAGGCTACAAACATCCACCAGGTTCTCCACCATGGTGGCAAAACTGAAAAACTATAACTGACAGGCTGGCCCCATATCCCTTCCGGACTTTGCGCTTTTACCTGAAAAGTGTAACGTCCCTCATTAATGTTTCCAAAGTTTACATAGCTATTGCGGCTCACCGGGGACCACTCTTTATCATACCCCTCCAGGAAATATTTGTAGTTAACGAGAAAATTTTTATCGGTTTCGATGACGCCAAAGTTGAAACTGACGTTATTAAAATAGTAAGGTAAGACAAGCTTTTGCGGCAAGGACTGCCATTTAGTGATACTGTCAAAATTGATATCGGCAAACCGGAGACGTATTGAGTCCTTTTCCAGGTCAGTCAATCTTTTTCCATACGTAATAATTTCCTCGGTAGTATTTGGCTGACGTTTTACACTATCTGTGTTTCCTTTAATCAGAGATGGGCCGATCCCTCTCCACCAAACATCTTCGTTATTTATTTTTACCTGGTTGATAAAAACTTTCGGAGGCAGGTTGCTGCTGTTCGTTAACGCATCAGGCTCAAAACGAACAAGCCCTGTTTTGTCTGAACCGGTGGCAATCCAGATAATGCCTTTGCTATCTTTAAACATCGCATTCAGGCCTGCATTCACATCTTTTACCGGATACCCGTTCCAGGTATTAAATACCCTGCCGACGTACCAGTTTTTTCCTGCTGAATTCAACCCTTTTGCAGGCAGCAGTTCACAGATTCCCAGATTAGTACCTGCATATAGCTTTTCTCCATCTCCCTGAACAACCTGGGTTATGAAATTGTTGGGCAAGCCATCTTTGGTAGTTAAAGATGTAAACAAATGCTGCTGAAGATTTTCCTTGGTTTTGTCACCTGTTGAAGTCTGACTAATCTTTTCTTTGGGTATCAGACTTAATCCATTTTGTGTTCCAAACCACAGTGTACCTTGCCTGTCTTCTGTAATTGTCCAAACAACGTCATCTGAGAGGCCTTGTTCAACGGTATAGTTAGTAAATCCTGTGCCGTCAAATTTACTTACACCGCCGCCCAGGGTTCCGAGCCAGAGGTTTGAATTGCTGTCCTCTATAATACTGAATACAACATTACCGGCAAGCCCTTGTAACACGGTATAATTGGTGAAGCTTTTTCCATCATATTTACTAACCCCTCCGCCAGAGGTGCCAAACCAGAGGTTTCCTGTTTTATCCTCGATTATACTGAAAACAATATTGTTGGCAAGCCCTTGCATCGTCGTATAGTTAGTGAAACTTTTTCCGTTGTATTTACTTACGCCACCACCAGAAGTGCCGAACCAAAGGTTACCTGCACGATCTTTTAAAACGCAATAGATTTCGTTACGTGAAAGACCGTCGGCCTTCGTAAAATTTGCAAATCGCTTTCCATCAAATCGGCATACGCCACCGCCAGAAGTACCTAACCAAAGGTTGCCTTCTTTGTCTTCTTCAATACTGAAGATAATATTGCTGGCTAAACCCTGGGCAGTGGTAAAATTTGTAAAACTGTTACCGGCAAACTTGCATATACCGCTACCATAACTGCCAAACCAAAGATTCCCTTTTTCATCTTCGGTAATAGCCCTGATTTGGTTATTTGCAAGGCCATTGGCGGTTGAATAATTTATAAAAATTTTTCCATCATATTTTATCACTCCGCTTTTTTGCGTTCCGAACCAAAGAGAACCCTGCTTATCTTTTGTTATACATAAAACTGCGTCATTAGCAGGTTCACTAAGCACAGGATAATTTATAAATACATTGCCATCATATTTACTCAGGCCTTTTCCTTCTGTACCAAACCACAAACTGCCAGAATTATCCTCGGCAACGCTCCAAACTTTATTTCCGATAAGCCCATCTTTCGTGGTGTAGTTCGTAAAACTTTTACCATCCCATTTACTTACACCACCACCCAGCGTGCCAAACCAAAAATTACCTCTGCTATCTTCAAGAATCGTTTTTACGGCATTATTGGTTAGGCCTTCTTTTGTAGAATAGTTGGTGAAGTTCTTCCCATTCCACTTACTTGCACCACCTTTTAAAGTACCAAACCATAGATTATTTTTTTTGTCTTCTACAATACTAAAAATCACATTGTCGGGTAAACCCTGTGCTGTGCTGTAGTTTGTGAAATTTTCGCCGTCGTATTTACTTACTCCATTACCATCGGTACCAAACCAAAGATTGCCATTATGGTCTTGCGTGATACACCATATAACATTGCTGGCTAATCCATGCGCAGTGCTGTAATTGGTGAAGTTTTTACCGTCATATTTGCTTACGCCGCCGCCATTGGTACCAAACCAAAGATTGCCCCACCGGTCCTTAAAACTACAATACACCTGGTCAAGGGTAAGTCCATCATCAGTAGTAAGCGTAGCAAAAAAACCTATGCCTTCGGTTTCAGTAACCATTGCGCTATAAATTGAGTCATTCTCAGAGAAAGGTTTTTGAGCTTTTTTTTCATTCCCCCTTTCGATCCCTGGCCTGGTAGCTCTATCCCTTGTGATTACGTTTATAACCGATGGTTTGGGAACTGTGTCCAGCAATATCATCCGGGGCCTATCTTTTTCAGGAAGTTGAGATAGTAGGGTTATCCTGGGAGCCGGAAACATTTTTTCCGGCAGGTCAGCAACAGACTTTTGTTTTTTGTTCTGGGAACAAGCCGCCGTAAAAAGCAACATTCCTGCATACAATCCAAGTGCAATAAAAGAAGCAAAGGCATTATTTTTTCGCCCGAATCTTTTTGTTATAATAATGTCCTGTTGCACTGGCATCGCTTTTTTGTTAGTTGTTTGGTTACCGCGTTACAAAAGAAAATAGATGCCTCTCCGAAGAAACAGCTACTAAATTTTATCCTCCTTAAATGGCTATTTAAATATCAAGGTTGAAAACCCACGATTTGTTTAAGAGAAACTATTAAAAAAAATTCAACTTCAAGAAAGTTTCTTAAATTGCCCTCACAAATTCCGCTACTCATCTTCTAACTTTCAGGCTGATCATTATTTACATAAACCAATAAAAAAATCGCCATGGGTAAGTCAAAACCGGTTTCTAAAAAACAAAAAGCAGTTACATCTAAAAAGGTTTCTGCCCGTAACAACACATCTTCTGCGAAACCTATTAAGTTAGGTGGAGTTCCCAACCAAGGAAGTGTTTAGTAAAAGAAAAAAGCGGGTATACCTTACCAGAAAACCACTTTGCTATCTTGTAATTCAGTCGCCTTTCTGTTGGCTATCTAGTTCCAATCCCGCTTTTTTGTTTTGTAATGTCTCAATATCTTTTCTTAAAACATCCACGCTGATTTTAGTAGGCGTCTGGTTATCCCGGACAAAATCTTCACTGAATATGGCATAGGATTCATCTACATACGTTTCCCAAAAGTCCAATGATAAAACTATTTGCTTGCCCCATGTCACGGCTGTCAATTCGTTCTTGCTATAGCCTGTAATCAACAAAGCATGTCCTATCCAGGAGCCAGGTTCTCCATCACCGTTGGTTCCACTACGGGGTACTGTCCATTTTTTGGATTTGTTATATTGTTTTTCGGCTGATTTAGGAAGATTAAGGCCTACATAGCTACCGCCGTATAAATAGATGGCTTTTTTTAGCTGCTCACGGTTCCTAAAATCAAGTTTCGCAAAGGCAGTTATTTTACGTTCATCAATTCCATGTTTGCGCCAATATTTTAGCGCTTTTATAGCCTCAACAGGCTCACCGATTCCATCGGTCTTAGCATTAAATCCTGTGATGTCTGTATATGCCTTAACGATAGACTTTGTTGTTGGTTTATGAAGGCGGCCTATATTACTCGTCCAACTCATTATTAAATGGCCGGCCGCCGCACAGGTACAGTTATTTATTTTCAAGTTGCCGAAAGAACTCCATTTGCCAGGTTGAATTTTGCTTGCCCAATTACATTCCTTGGGAATTTTTACTATCGGCTCCTGCGATAAATAATCAGACACATGAAAGGTTCTGGAGTCGTGCACATATGGAAGCTTACCCGATTTTATTATAGGAACAAGAGGCTTTGCAATTCTCGACGTCATACTAATAAATTCTTTAAGAGTAATTTACTATAAATTATTACTGCTTCAATTACGATTCGATTGTTCAGTTAAAATAGTTTCAAAAAAATAGTCCATCAATCTTCATTTTTGTCCACATTTACTTTGACACCAGGCGGTTTTTTGGTAATGGATTCGTTGTTGGACTTTGTAATGATGTGCTTACTCATCCCGCTGGCTATACCTCCTATGCAGTTCCTGTTCGTCGGTACAGGTATTTGCAGTCCCACTTACTTCAGTGCATGGATCGCTTCAAACCAACTTGCGACTTGCTAATGCCTCGGGTAACTAATCCCGACATAAGAGACTTTCCCTCTCTGGCAATCTTATTTCTGAGAACTATATTTATCATTCAGGGCACACACAAGAGTATTTGCAATTCTTTGGTGACACAGCGACCTTAAACTGCCGAACAAGAACTAACAGTTGTGAAAAGTCGGCAAAGCCGTTTTGGTTATCCTTCTGTAAAATAGAAAGGTAAGCAACTCCATTGCACAAAAAACCTACCCTCCGTTGCTTCACTTTTTATTTTACACTAACGCCCAAAAACCAGGACGCAACCTTTTTACATACTTTTCCTTTGGGTGGTGGAAAGAAAAACCTAACTGTTGATTGTAATGACGACCTTCGTACACATCGGAGAAAAACACACAACGCTAGTTCCAAAAGTTCGTAAAACAAGTATGGCAGTCACTTAGAGTAGATCACACTTCATTTACCCATTGGAAGCCATGTCCAATTCTTAATAAAAGAATTAAGAAAACAAAATGGGAAAAAAAGAAAAATCAGATAAACTGGAAATCGCTAACAGGGAACTTGCTTTTCAAAATGAAGAAAAAGAAAAGCGCGCAGCAGAACTCTTTATAGCTAACAAAGAACTTTCTTTTCAAAACGACGAAAAGAAAAAAAGAGCTGTCGAATTAACCGCTTCCAACAAAGAAGTTGACGAATTGGAAAAGCGTGTGAAAGAGCGCACCGAAGACTTAGAAGCATTTTCATATTCCGTGTCGGATGATTTGCGCACAACGCTTCGTGCCATAAACGGATTCGAAAAAATGCTGGAAGAAGACTACACCACCGTGCTTGATGCCGAAGGAAAAAGATTGTTGGGTGAAGTGACAAGCAATGCAAAAAAAATGGGTGTGCTGATAGATGACCTTCTTACATTTTCAAGATTGGGGCGAAAAGGAATTACAAAGTCAAGTATAGATATAAACAAGATGCTTGAAACTGTTCTTTCAGAAATCAATCAAAGCACTATACATACTGCCGAGATAAAATTTAGCAATCTGCTTCCTGCAGTTGCAGACTATAATTTATTGCAGCATGTAATCACCAACTTTCTTTCCAACGCCATTAAATATTCTTCTAAAAAAGAAAAGCCGCTGACAGAAATAAAATCCAAGCGGAAAAACGGAGAGCTTATTTATTCTGTTAGCGACAATGGATCAGGGTTCGATATACAATATGTAAATAAATTATTTGGGGTGTTTCAGCGGCTTCATTCCGATGAAGAATTTTCGGGCACAGGTGTAGGGCTTGAAATCGTACAGCGCATTATTCATAAGCACGATGGAAAAGTATGGGGCCGAAGAGAGAGAAGGGCAAGGCGCAACCTTCTTTTTCAGCTTACCCGATAATGATAAAATGGAATATTACAAAAACCAGTAATTCAATCAATCATGGAAAATGACACAGTCGAAATCCTGCTCATAGAAGATAATATGAACGATGCAGAGTTGGCAATTCGTGCACTTCGCAAAGGCAAAATCAACAACAATCTTATCCATCTTAAAAACGGAGCCGAAGCACTTGTGTTTCTTTTAGGAACAGGAAAGTTTGAAGGCAGAGACATTAGTAAAAAACCAAAAGTCAAACTGCTCGATTTAAAAATGCCGAAAGTGGACGGTTTAGAAGTGCTGATGCGGATAAAGGCAAACGAACTCACAAAAGCAATTCCTGTGGTGGCACTCACTTCTTCCAATGAGCATCCTGATATTGAACGCGCCTATTCGCTCGGTGCGAATAGCTATATTGTAAAGCCGGTTGAGTCGATGAATTTACGAAAGTCTTTACAGACCTTGGTTTTATTGGCTACTGAAGAATCAACCTCCTGTTTAAACAAGGAAACAAAAATGTTGGCAAATTGAAAACGAAATTCAAAATACTTCACCTCGAAGACACGCCTGCTGATGCTGAATTAGTAGAAAGAGAATTGAAAAAAGGAAAGATTCAATTTGAGAAATTGGTTGTTGGCAATAAAACAGCCTTTGAAAAGGCGCTCAAAGAATTTGCCCCGGACATCATCATATCCGACCACACACTTCCTTCCTTTGATTCTAAGGAAGCAATAAATATAATCAAGCAAAAAGGTATAAAAATTCCTTTCATACTGGTGACAGCAACTGTATCTGACGAATATGCTGTAGAAATAATGAAAGCCGGGGCTGATGATTATATCCTCAAAGACCGCTTGCATCGCCTGCCGCAGGCAGTACTGAATGCAATGGAGAAAAACATGTTCGAACTTGAGCTACAATTAGCTCACGAAAAAATGGTTTATGCCAATAGAATGTATTCTTTCATCAGCCATGTAAGCCAAACCATTGTGCATGTTAAAGAGGAACAGCAGGTTTTTAAAGAAGTGTGCCGCATAGCAATTGAATTTGGAAAATTTAAAGCTGCGTGGATAGGGCTGATTGATACGGTAAATCAAAAAATAAATCTTGTACAAGGTCGCGGAATATTGCCCAAAGACCTATGGCTATTTAAAAATGTGACTTACACGGATAATGGACCTCAATACTATGTTTTGCAAACCGACAATTATTATATCTGCAACAATGTTCAACAAGATTTAGAATTAGAAAATTGGAAATTGTTTGCTGCCGAAGCCGGATTTAATGCTGTGATGGTTTTACCAATAAGAAAATCGGGAATCATCATTGGTACTTTTAATTTATATGCAGCAGAAATAAATTTTTTTAATGAAGGAGAAATATCATTGCTCGCAGAAGCAGCAGGCGATATTTCATTTGCATTAGAAGTTTTTGAAAAGGATAAACAACGAACAAGGGCAGAATCAAACCTGCAAACCATTTTTGAAAACGCTTCCGAAGGATTTATCCTCGCGGATACAAATGGAATTGTAAAGACATTCAATACAAAAACCGCTCAAACTATTTTACTGAATACAGAACAGGAGATAAAAATTGGAAGCAACATTTATGATTTTATCCACCCATCCCAAACAGAAAGTTACGAAGGTGTTGTTTCAAAAGTATTGGCAGGTGAAACCATGCAATACGACTACTCTTTTGAAAGAAAAAATGGTGATACCAAATGGTTTAGCTTTACCATTAACCCTGCATACGATAAAGCACGTCAAATTGAAGGTATTTGTATTACATCTGCCGATATAACACAGCGCAAAAAGGCGGAAGAAGAGCGCAATATGTTTTTCGACCTGTCTGTTGATATGATGGGCATTACGGGAGATGATGGACATTTTAACCGGGTAAACCCTTCTTTTGAAAAAACACTTGGCTACACTCCTACCGAGTTTTATGCGAAACCATTTTTAGAATTTGTTCATCCCGATGATATACCCTCAACAATACACGAAGTTGAAAAATTGGCAAAAGGTGTTTCCACCATTTCATTTACCAACCGCTATCGATGTAAAGACGGAAATTATAAATGGCTGGAATGGAGTGCTGAACCGGTTGGCAGAACGCTCTATTGCACAGCAAGGGACATAACTGAAAGAAAAAAAGCTGCGCAGGCTCTTAGCCAAAGCGAATTCAGATACCGCCAGTTTGTGGAAACTGCACAGGAAGGTATATGGATGCTTGATGAAAATAACCTGACCACATTTGCCAATAAAAAATTAGGGGAAATATTAGAATATTCTCCCCAAGAAATGATGGGTAAGGAGAATTATCTTTTTATGGATGATGCCGGAAAAAAGGCATTAAAGGAATCACTTGAAAGAGTTCGAAAAGGCATAAAGGAAAGCGTTGATATGCGTTACATCACTAAAGGCGGAAAGCATATATGGGCAACTGTTTCGGCCAACCCCGTTTTTGATGAAACCGGAAAATATAAAGGTGCATTGGGAATGGTAGCAGATATAACCCTTCGCAAAGAAGCGGAGCAGAAACTGCACGAAAGCGAAACATTCAATAAGGGAGTTCTTTCTTCGCTCAGCTCACATATAGCCGTGATAGATGAATGTGGCACCCTCATAGCCGTAAACAAAGCGTGGAATGATTTTGCTAAAGCAAATGGAATAACATCACATGAGCGAGTTTCCGCAGGAAGCAACTACTTTGATGTTTGCAAACGAGCGATAGAAAATGGAGATAGCTTTGCAGCGCAGGTATTAGCCGGCATTCAATCCGTTTTTAAAAAGGAAACGCAACAGTTTGAAATGGAATATCCCTGTCATTCTGCTGAACAGCAGCGATGGTTTATACTTAGTGCCATAAATTTTGGAAGCGATGCACACAAAGTTGTTATTTCGCATCAGAATATTACTGTTCGGAAACAGGCGGAACAATCCCTTCAACAATCACAATCCAATCTCAAAGCCATTATAGAAAACACTGACGCTACCATCTATTCGCTCGACACTGAATTCAGGTACATGGCTTTCAATCAACCCCTTTACAATTACCTGAAACAAATATACGGTTTAGAAATAAAATTAGGTGACCATGTATTCAGTTATCTCGAAAAATTAGAACCCGAAGAAGCAAAGGGCTGGAAGGAAATATATTCAAAGGCCCTCAAGGGCGAAACGGTTAAATTTGAAAAAGAGTTCAGCGTGGGCGAATTTCATAATTACTCCAGTTTTTCAATCTACCCGGTATGGGAAAACAAAATCATCATCGGGCTTTCCTGCTTTGTTTATGACATTACCAAACAAAAACAGGAACAGCAGCAAAAAGAAAAAATGAGTGCCGATTTAATTCAGCGCAACCGCGACCTGGAACAATTTACATTCATCATTTCACACAACCTTCGCGCTCCCACAGCCAACATTATAGGTTTCACAGAAAATTTACAAGAAGAAACCCTCACCCCGCGAGAACAAAAAGAATTTCTGCAGGGACTTTCAACATCCGCAACAGGACTCGATACCATCATCAAAGACATCAACACCATCTTGCAGATTAAACGCGAAGTCAACGAGAAAAAGGAAATCGTGATCTTTTCTAAACTTGTGAACGAGATCATGATAAGCATAGGAAATCTAATAGACAAACATCGTGTTCTTATCAAACCCGACTTTTCACAAGTGAACGAATTTTATTCGCTTAAAGTGTATATGTACAGCATCTTCTACAACCTCATAAGCAACAGCATTAAATACAGCAAACCAAACGAACAACCACTTATCGAAATCAAAAGCAAAAAAGAAAACGGTAAAATAATTCTCACATTTAACGACAATGGATTAGGAATGGACCTGAAAACAAAGAGTGATAAAATTTTCGGACTTTACAAACGTTTTCATTCACATGTGGAAGGCAAAGGCATGGGACTATTCATGGTAAAAACACAAGTAGAATCACTCGGAGGGAAAATAACCATCGCCAGTGAACTCAATAAAGGAACTAAATTTACAATTGTATTTGGAAAATAAATCTGCCATAAAATGACACAAGTAACAAAACGCTTCCTCCTTGTTGACGATGACGAATTGAACAATTCCCTCTCAAAAATTGCACTGAAAAAATCACTCGGAGAAGTACAAATCAACGTCTTTGTTGTTCCTGAAATCGGATTAGAATTTATCGAATCCGATTTCACCGGCCAAACGCATGACAAAAAAACGACCCTCTTTCTGGACATCAACATGCCGACCATGACAGGATGGGAATTTCTTGACAAGTTTGGGCAATTTAAAAAATCAATAAAAGACCAATTCAACATCTACATCCTCTCCTCTTCCGTTGATCCCAGCGACATAAACCGCGCAAAAGAAAATCCACTCGTCATAGATTTCATAGAAAAGCCACTCAACAAAGCAACCCTGCTTAAAATGTTTGGCTGACGGAAAGGATATTTCAGCTACTTTTTTTCATCCACATTTCGTTGCTAACGCTACAGATTCGCAAACACATTTTTATTTTTGCTTTTCTTATTTTTAAATTAACGAAAATAAAAAAGTGCTTGCATTTACAACAGCTACAGCAATTAAACCTGCAGGGACTGACAGCTCCTTATCGTTCTCAACTCGAGCTACCTAAAAGAAAGCCTTCGCCCAACAAATAAGGCTTCGTCGGGCCTGCAAGGCCAACGATGAAGCCTCGGTTGTACGGAACCACACGGTAGATTGGAAGTAGCTTTTATTATGTGATTTGCGATTTGAAGAACTGAGAAACGCTTATGCTGCCTGGAGATGGCGTATAAACAAATAGAGGAGCTTCTTCATATTGATCTTCACTTACAACTTCTAATGATCTTTTTTGGAAAGTTTTTGCCAATATTTCTTTTTTTTTTGCCGGATAAACATAGGGCTGCCTGGCCGCATTATAGAGTTTCATTTTTTAGCATGGAGGGAAGTTCTAATATATTCAGCAGATCTATTACCAGTGCTTTCCAATCTACCGGTGGGCCGCGACGGTTAAAACGCATCAGCGTTGCCATCGTTTCTTTCTTACAGCACGGGCATTGTTTTGGATTGTATATTACCAGTGTTGCTTTGTTACCCGGTGCAGATAGCTGCACTGCCAGGGGCAATTGCGCTTTTATAATCAACGCACTTTTAATTTTTTTGCTACTGCTGCAGATACCGTAATGCCTTATGCGCACAAATCCTTTGGGAAGTATATGCAGGCTAAAACGCCGGATGTCTCGTCCTGAAATAGCTTGTCACTTAAATTGTTCAGGACATGGAAAAATCGAAAAGGAAGTACCGGTCTTCTGTAATTAGCAGCGCTCCATATAAGCGACGGCCGGAATCGGAAATGCT
>Ga0136634_10000953_pt1 | contig 11465 bp, 14 predicted proteins | sample AntDrymUQ8332106_2_FD_104654 | JGI IMG/M metagenome (GOLD analysis project Ga0136634, IMG submission 104654) | Polar desert sand microbial communities from Dry Valleys, Antarctica - metaG UQ833 (21.06) | ecosystem: Environmental > Terrestrial > Soil > Desert | place: Antarctica: Dry Valley... | reverse complement strand
TAGAATTTAAACTTTTTATGATAACCATCCATAACTATGAAGGCCTTTTCCTAAAAAATTTACTCCTAAATAACAAATCCAAATAACAAAAAACCCTAAACTTCCCAAAATAGCTGTTTTTTTACCTTCCCAACCTTTTGTAATACGAGCATGTAAGTAAGTAGCAAAAACTAACCAAGTTATTAAAGCCCAGGTTTCTTTAGGATCCCAACTCCAATATGAGCCCCATGCTTCATTAGCCCAAACTCCACCTGAGATAATTCCAATGGTTAAAAAAGGGAACCCTAAGCCAATAATTCTATAGCTCCAATTATCTAAACTTTGTAATAATTTTAATTTCCCAAATTCTGATATTTCATTTGAAGGAGAAATTAATTTTGCTTCATAATACTCCAACATTACATTGTAAAAAGATAATGCTGAATTCTCGCCTACTTTTAAATCAATTTCTTTATAACGGGAAATTACTAAAAACAAAATACATAATAATGAGCCCATTATTAATGTAGCATAACTTAATAACATCATACTGACATGCAACATTAACCAGTTTGATTGTAAAGCAGGAACTAATGGACTTGATTTCTGCATTTCTGGTGAAAGAGTTAAATTTGCAAACCCATTAATTAATAATGTAACAGGAATTAAAGTTGCTCCAATTAATCGACTTTTTGTTTTTGTTTCAATATATAAATAAAGTGTTAATAAAACCCAAGTTAAAAATAATAAAGATTCATACAAATTACTTAATGGAAAATAGCCTGCTACAATCCAACGAGAACAAAGAATAAAAAATAATAATAAATTAGCTATTGTTGTACTAAGTCGTCCAATTTTAAATAAAATTAATTTTTCGTTAAAAAAGGATAAGTTAAACCAATAAATGACCATTGCAAACAATAAAATTCCAAACACAATATTTGATGAAAAGTTTTGAATTTCATTCCAATCCATGAAATTTCTCCCATAAAAGTTTTTTATATAAATTATCTTATAATATACTATTATAATAAATATAAAATTTTAATTATATTTTATATTTATTAACTATTTTCAATATGATAGTCTAAACCATACAGTTAAAAAAAATTAAGATTGACATTAATTTCTATACTAAAGTAACATATTGATAATTTTAATAAAATTATAGTATTATGTCAATCTTAAAAAAATATGAAATCATGATTCTTTTAACAGAAGAATTTAATGACAGTGAATTAAAAACTTGGGTATTTAACTATGCGAAAAATTTAAGAAAGTTTAATGTTTGCGATATATCAGTTATTTCTCGTGGCAAACATAACTTAGCTTATTCAATTCATAATAAAGGTAAAGGAAATTATATCCAATTAAACTTTTCAAGTATGCCTAAATATATAAATAACTTTTCGAATATTTTAAAACTTGACTCCCATGTTTTAAGGTTTTTAGTTTTCAATAAAGAATTATAGTCATTTGATTCGTTTGAAAAAGTTAATGAAATTTTTTGAGAAAATGTTTTTATTTTAGCATAATTTTATTAAAACTACAATTTTGTACTTATTTTAAAAATTGTAGTTTTAATAAAATTATGTTAAAATAAAGTTAGGTGTTATATCCTCAGTAGCTCAGTGGTAGAGCAATCGGCTGTTAACCGATTGGTCGTAGGTTCAAGTCCTACCTGGGGAGTAGTTAAAAATTAAAAATTATATGAAAAAAAACTTTGATAATTTAAAAATTGGACACAAATCTTTCAGTTCTCGTTTAATGTTAGGAACTGGAAAATATAGAACAATAAATGATGCAATGGATAGTATTGAAAAAAGTGAATGTGAAATTGTGACAGTTGCCATTAGACGACTACCGACTAATTTAAAAAATGACAATGCAAGTTTTTTAAATCATTTAGATTGGAAAAAACTTTGGTTATTACCAAACACAGCAGGTTCACAAACAGCAGAAGAAGCTATAAGAATGGCGTTTTTAGGTCATGAATTAGCTTGCCAGCTTGGACAAGAAGATAACTTTTTTGTTAAATTAGAAGTAATTTCTGATCCAAAATATTTATTACCAGATCCAATTGGAACATTAAAAGCCGCAGACTTTTTGGTTAAAAAAGGTTTTACTGTTTTACCATATATAAATGCTGATCCCATGTTAGCTTTACACTTGGAAGATTTGGGATGCGCTACTGTAATGCCACTTGGATCCCCAATTGGATCTGGACAGGGTTTAAATAATTTAACCAATATTCAAATTATTATTGAAAACGCTCAAATTCCTGTTATTGTGGATGCAGGAATTGGCACATCAAGTGAAGCAACAGCTGCTATGGAAATAGGGGCTGACGGTATTTTATTGAATACAGCAGTTGCGCAATCTAAAAATCCTTCGCAAATGGCTTACGCAATGAATTTGGGCGTTAAGTCTGGAAGATTAGCTTTTTTAGCTGGGCGAATGGAAAAAAAATATTACGCTAGTTCAAGTTCGCCCTTAAATGAAATAAGTAAACTTTCTTAAATAACCTAATAAATAGTTTTAACTATTTATTAGGTTATTTAAGAAAGTTAAGAAAAACTAGTAGTTTGTCTTACTAAATTTTCTAGTTTTGTTAAATCTGCTGAGTCTTTAGGTAACTCTGAATCTGAAGTATTTAACTCAGTATTTTTTGGCGATTTATTTAAGCGACCGTCCAATCCATTATCTTTATTTAAAGAATTTTCGAATAAATTTGGATCTACGTCACTAAAATCAACTTCAACTTCTAACTCATTTGTATAAGTTAATATTGCTCCGTCAACTTTTTTTCGACGTACAATAATTTTAGTATTTGGATATAAAGTTTTTGATAAACATTGCTCCGCAAGTGTATCTTCCAAGTATTTCATAATTGCACGACGTAATGGACGAGCACCATAAATTGGATCATAACCTTCATCTGTTAAAAAGGCTTGAACAGATGGTTTTATTACTAAATTTATGTCTTTTTCTTTAAGTCGGTTTTGAACTTGTTTAATCATTAATCCAGCAATTTCCCAAATATCCATTCGGGTTAAATGATTAAAAACAATAATCTCATCAATACGATTTAAAAACTCTGGACGGAAGAAGTTTTTAAGTTCATCATTTACTAGTTTGGTTACACGTTCAAAAATTTCAGGATTTTGAATTTTTTCTTGAACGGGTTCCCAACCAAAAATTGGATCAGGTGTAATTTTAAAACTACGATCTTTTTGATCTGATTTTGTTTTAATTCCACTTTCGCGTTCAATAATTTTTGCACCTAAATTTGTAGTCATAATAATTAATGTATTTGTAAAACTAATTACACGGCCTTTTGAATCAGTCAATCGACCATCATCTAAAATTTGTAATAGTAAATTAAATACATCCGGATGACCCTTTTCAACCTCATCGAATAAAACAACCGAATATGGTCTTGAACGAACAGCTTCAGTTAATTGACCACCTTCACTATAACCCACGTAACCTGGTGGTGAACCAATTAATTTTGCTACAGTATGTTTTTCCATGTATTCTGACATGTCTACGCGAATCAGGTTATTTTCGCTACTAAACATATAATCTGATAACGCTTTTGTTAATTCAGTTTTTCCAACACCAGTTGGTCCTGCAAAAATAAAACTTGCAATAGGACGATTTGGATTTCTTAAACCTACTCGTGCTCGACGAATTGCTTTTGAAACAGCAACAACCGCATGTTTTTGGCCGACAATTCGTTCGTGAATATTATCTTCCATTTTTAATAAACGAGCAGATTCTGAAACTGTAAGTTTTGTAACTGGAATACCGGTCCAATTTGAAATGACATCCGATATATCGGTTTCTGTAACCATATCAACTTCTTGCCGATTCAATGGGCTACCTGGCTTTGTTAAAGCAGATTGTTTCATGATACGAATATGAGTTCGAACTTCCATTTCATGATCTAAGAACTGTTTAGCAGTTTCAAAATCATGTTCTTTGATAGACAGTTCTTTATCTTTGATCGTTTCTTGTAATTCATGTAGTAAACCTTTTAAACCGAACGGTAAACGTCTATTCTCTAATCGAACTCGTGCTCCGGCTTCATCTAAAACGTCAATAGCTTTATCGGGTAAATAACGATCAGCTACATATTTATTTGAAAGAATGGCTGCTTGTTCTATAGCTTTATCGTCATAACTTAAAGTATGATGTTGTTCAAACTTCGATCTTAATCCACGTAAAATATCAATTGTAGTACCAACATCAGGTTCTTCGACATGAATTGGTTGAAAACGTCGTTCTAAAGCCGCGTCTCGCTCAATATATTTTCGGTATTCCTCATTTGTTGTTGCTCCAATACAACGGAATTTACCACGTGCTAGAGCCGGTTTTAAAATATTTGCTGCATCGACAGCTCCTTCTGCTGCTCCAGCCCCAACTAAAGTATGAATTTCGTCGATTACAATAATTACAGCGGGATCACGTTGAGCTTCTTCAAGAATGCGTTTTAATCGCTCCTCAAATTCACCACGATATTTTGTACCTGCTAAAACAGAGCCAAGATCTAAAGCTAGAATTACACTGCCTTCTAAGAAATCTGGAGCTTTTTCAGTTAAAATTAGCTGTGCTAACCCTTCTGCAACCGCAGTTTTTCCTACACCAGGTTCACCAATTAAAACAGGATTATTTTTCCTTCTTCTTGCTAGAACGGAAATGACGTCATCAATTTCTTTGTCTCTTCCGATAACTGGATCTAAATTTCCATCTATCGCTTCTTTTGTGAGGTTCTCAGCGTAGTCATTTAGTGTAGGGGTTGTAACACCTCTTCTTTCACGTTCTAATAAAAATCTTTCAGCTTGTGATAGAGGACGTAAGATTTCTTCTTGAGTTTCCTCAATGTACATTAAAATTAAACTTCGTAACTTTTGTATATCGACGTTTAATTTGTCTAACGTTCGCATTGCAACTCCATCAGATTCGGCAAGAAGTGCTAATAAAATATGCTCTGTCCCGACAAAACTTTGCCCCAAATCTCTACTTTCATGAACAGCCATTTCCAAAACTCGTTTTGCTCGTGGAGTAAATGGAATTTCCGATGCAACAAATCCAGTGCCACGTCCAATATATAGCTCGATTTCTTTACGAGCTCTTTTCAGACTAACTCTCATTCGTTTTAATGCTTGTGCTCCGATTCCATGCCGTTGACCTATAACACCAAGTAATAGTTGTTCGGTTCCAACAAAATTATGCCCCATTCTTCGAGCTTCTTCTTGAGACAGCATAATAACTTTTATTGCGCCTTCAGTAAATTTTTCAAACATTATTACTTTTCTAATATTATCTTTAGTCAATCTATTTACTTTATATATTATTATACAATATGAACGCGTAAAAACCTATGGCAAAAATGAATTTTTACTATTTGGATTAGAATATTAGATTAAAATAAAGAGTTTAAGATTAATCATTAATATACTATAATAAAGATAGATTAAATAGTTGGCGGTATGGCCAAGTGGTAAGGCAGTGGATTGCAAATCCTCTATCCCCAGTTCGAATCTGGGTGCCGCTTTAGAAAATTAAAACTATAACCTTGTTTTTAAATTTGAATAAGATTAATATACGTGAACTTATTATACTAATTACAGTACGAATAAAAAGGGAATGTGGTGGAAAAGGTAGACACGACGGACTTAAAATCCGTTGCCTAGTGATAGGCGTGAGAGTTCAAGTCTCTCCGTTCCCAATACAAAACTAATAGAAAAAAATTATCCAAACTAAAATTGATAATTATTTATAGATATAAAAATAATTATCAATTTATCCTAAGTATAAGAATATTTAGGATAGACAAATGCGATAAAAGACTCCTGGAGCTAAATCGACTTCCGCTAATAAATCAAAAATTGGTACTTCTAAATCATAATAAATTTCTAAGATTCGTTTATGAACTCGAATTTCGAAGTGTTCTCGTGAATCTTTGTTAACATGCGGTGATCGTAGCACACAATAAATTCGTTTTGAAGTGGGTAAAGTAACCATTCCAATAGAATTCAAAGATATATTATTTAAAACATTAACTATTTTTTGGCATGAAGAAATTAAAAGTTCATTATTAAAAGATTCTAATCTTACACGAATTTTTGCATTCGTTTTTATTTCCATAAAAATTTTTTATTATTTAACAATTTTAGAAACGACGCCTGCTCCAATTGTACGACCACCTTCACGAATTGCGAATCGCATACCTTCTTCAATTGCAACAGGGTAAATTAATTCAGCAGTCATTTTAATACGATCTCCTGGCATTACCATGTCAACAACTGAACCATCATCGGCTGTAAATTGAGTAATTGCACCTGTGACATCAGTTGTTCGAACATAAAACTGAGGTCGGTAACCGCTAAAGAATGGAGTATGACGACCACCTTCATCTTTTGTTAAAACATATACTTCTGATTCGAAGTTTGTATGCGGAGTAATTGTTCCGGGTTTTGCTAATACCATACCACGTTCGATGTTTTCACGTGTAACACCACGTAACAAGATACCAACATTATCACCTGCAAATCCTTCGTCTAACGTTTTTTGGAACATTTCAATGCCAGTAATAGTTGTTGTTTTAGTAGCATTGATTCCAACAATTTCAACGCTATCCCCTACTTTTATGACGCCACGCTCAATACGTCCTGTTGCAACAGTACCACGTCCTGTAATAGAAAAAACGTCTTCAATTGCCATTAAGAAAGTTTTTTCAGTATCGCGTTCTGGTGTCGGAATATATGTATCAACCGCATCCATTAAAGCAAAAATTTTATCAACCCATAGATTATCACCACGTTTTAAAGATGGATTTGATGAAATAGCTTCAATTGCTTGTAATGCAGAACCTGGACATACAGGAATATCTTCACCTGGGAAGGAGTAAGCTGACAATAATTCACGAACTTCTAATTCTACTAATTCTAATAATTCTTCATCATCTACTTGATCTTGTTTATTTAAAAATACAACAATATCTGGAACACCTACTTGTTTTGATAATAAAATATGTTCACGAGTTTGTGGCATTGGTCCATCAGCAGCTGATACTACTAAAATTGCACCATCCATTTGGGCTGCCCCCGTAATCATATTTTTTACGTAGTCCGCGTGACCAGGACAGTCTACGTGCGCATAATGACGATTTGATGTTTCATATTCTACGTGCGCAGTATTAATTGTAATACCACGTGCACGTTCTTCTGGTGCAGCATCAATATCTGAATAAGCTTTAAATTCAGAACCTCCTTCTAACGATAATGCAGCAGTAATTGCTGCAGTTAAAGTTGTTTTTCCATGATCTACGTGACCAATAGTACCAATGTTAACGTGCGGTTTTGTACGTTCAAATTTTTCACGTGCCATTATCAAATTCCTTTAAGTTTTTACAAAATTATAATTGAGTTTTAAGCTTTTAGCGAGACAAACTATAGATTTAATTTGGAATTAATATCTAAAATGTGCAAAAGCTTTATTAGCTTCAGCCATTTTATGAGTTTCTTCCTTTTTCTTAATAGTATTACCGATTTCATTAGCTGTGTCAATAATTTCATTAGCTAATTTAATTGACATGCTTCTTCCAACTCGTTGGTGAGAATATCCAATAATCCAGCGTAATGATAAATTTGTGGCTCTAAAACCGCTTACCTCAACAGGTACTTGATAAGTTGAACCTCCTATTCTTCGAGCTTTCACTTCAACAATTGGACTAGCCTTTCTAATTGCTGTTTCAAAAACTTTTAATGGATCGTCATTTGTTTTTTTTTTGATAATTTCAAATGCTTCGTATACGATATTTTTTGCAATGGTTTTTTTGCCAGATTTTAAAATTCTTGAAATTAGTAAGCTAACTAAATAACTATTATAAATAGAATCAGTTTGTGGAAAACGTTTTTTTGAAATATTTCTACGCGACATAATATAATAAATTTTTTACCTTATTGAATTAAATAAAACCTAAATTGATAACCTAAACTTTAGGTTATCAATTTAATATGTTAATTTTTTGTTATTTCTTAAGATTTTGGCTTTTTAACACCATACTTCGAACGGCCTTGAGTTCTATTTTTTACTCCTCCAGTATCTAATGCACCTCGAATAATATGATAGCGAACCCCTGGTAAATCTTTAACACGACCACCGCGAATTAAAACAACAGAATGTTCTTGTAAATTATGTCCAACACCAGGAATATAAGCTGTTACTTCAAACCCAGATGTTAAACGTACTCGGGCAACTTTTCGAATTGCTGAATTCGGTTTCTTAGGTGTAGTTGTATAAACCCTTGTACAAACCCCACGACGTTGAGGACAATTTACAAGCGCAGGTGATTTTGTTTTCTTTTTTATTTGTATACGTCTTGAACGAACTAATTGCTGTATAGTTGGCATAAAATTTTAAAAATTTTCTTAAAATAAATTTTACAAATTATTGATCAGTTGAATTTAAACCATATTTTTTCATAAATCTTTCTACTCGACCTTCACTGTCAATCATAACTTGTGACTTTGTATAAAATGGATGGTTGGCTAACCAAATATCAATTTGTAATTCACTTTTTGTTGAACCAATAAAACAAAGTGGCTTTCCATCAGATAAAATGGGTGTAGTAGGAAACCATTTAGGATGTATATCAGATTTTGGCATATTTCTATAACTATAAAATTTAACGTTTTGAATATTGTGGAGCTTTTCTTGCTTTTCGTAAACCATATTTTTTACGTTCTTTAATCCGTGAGTCACGTGTCAAAAAACCAAATGGTTTTAAGATTGCTCGGTTATTTTTATCTATTTTACATAGTTGTCTTGCCACTCCTAATTGAATAGCGTCAGCTTGGCCTGTAAGTCCGCCACCTTTTACTAATACTATAATGTCAAATTGTTTTTCTAAATTTAACTCTTTTAAAGGTGCCCACACACTATTAAGATAAGTATCGTTATATTGTAAGTACTTATTACCTGAAACTTTATTAATAACTAAATTCCCTTTCCCAGGAATAAGAAATACTCTTGCAATTGCTTGTTTTCGTTTTCCAAGACCAATTTTATCTTTTTGAAAAATTAATTTTGTCATAGGTATATTTATTAGTATTTTATAAATCCTTATTTACTTTTAATATCGAACTATTAATTGTACTTTATTGTTTTTTATTATCAAATTGAACACTAAAGTAGAAATTAGTAAGATCGATTTGGATTAAATTTTGTGCTTCATGAAGATGGTTTTGGTCATTATAAATTTTTAACCGTCTCATTAATCTTTTTGCTTCTGTTCGTGATAGCATTCTTTTGACTGCACGTTCAATAGTTAATTGTGTAAGACAGTCAGATACATTTTTTATTTTTAAAGAATGACCTGGTCGACCCGGGTTAGAAACAAGAAAATGCTTACTTTCTTTGTTTAAAATAATCGAATCTGCATTAACTAAAACTATATAATCTCCTGTATCCACAGAAGGATGGTACTGTGGCTTTAGTTTGCCTTTTAGTAAACTCGTAATAATCGTTGCAAGGCGACCTAATCTTTGTCCTTTACAATCGATAAGAAACCAATTACGGTTTTTGTAATCTTTGGTTGTTAAAAATGTTTTATTTAATGAATTCATAATTTTTGTTGAAAATAAATAAACATAAGTTAAGTATTATTTTAAAATAATACCTAACTTATGTTTTAATGTTGAAAAAACTTCATCTGCTGATTTTCGCCCAAAATTTTTAAGTTCTTGTAATTTTTCTGGAGAATATTGTAATAAATCCCCAACAGTATTTATTTGAGCTTTCTTTAAACAATTATATGCTCGAACCGATAATTGTAATTCTTCGATTGCAATATTAGTGTAAGGTTCAATACTTATTGAACGAGTTTTTGTTTCGAATTTATTCTTTTCATTTGTACTTTTATGTTCAAGTAATAAAGTAAATAAATCGATTGTAATTTGAGCAGCAGATTTAAAAGCTTCATTTGTTGAAATACTACCATTTGTCCAAATATCTAATAATACTCGTTCACTTATATTATTAGCATTATCATAAACGTTTTCTATTTGAAAATCGACCTTTTGAACCGGCATAAAAATAGTATCCAGCTGTAGATAATTGTCATTAGCATTATCTTCTGAAAAAGTTTGACAAGCTAATTTATATCCCGTTCCATATTCAAACTTAAACTCAATTTCAATAATATTCGGAGTAGAAATTGTCATAATATAATGATTTGGATTTACAATTTCTAAATTTGACGGTAACTGAATTAAGTCTGCAGTAACAACAACTGGACCTTGAATTTTTAAACGCCCAAATTGGACTGTTTTTAGATTACTTTTAAAAACAATTCCTTTTAAATTTAATAAAATTTCAAGAATATCTTCTCGAACTCCAGGAATTGTAGAAAATTCATGACTTATACCAGCAATTCGAACTGCCGAAATAGCTACTCCCCCTAAATCATTTAAAAGAACTCGACGTAGTTGATTTCCGATTGTTATTCCTTGTCCTGGTCTTAAAGAATTTATCAGAAATTGTCCATGACAAGCACCTGATTCAATTTTTTCTGATTTAAGACATTTAATAGAAATCTTACTCATATTTTAATTTATTAGAAATAGAAATTCTAAACTCGACGTCGTTTTGGAGGTCGACATCCATTATGTGGAACAGATGTTATATCTTGGATTGAAGTTATTTCAAGTCCCGCACCTTCAATTGCTCGAATTGCTGTTTCACGACCTGATCCTTGTCCTTTTACTAAAATGTCAACATTTTTCATACCCGTACCTAAAGCTTCTAATGCTGCTTTTTCAGCGGCTGTTTGAGCTGCAAAAGGTGTACTCTTACGAGCTCCTTTAAACCCAGAACTACCTGCTGATGCCCATGAAATAGTGTCACCAGTCAAATTTGTGATTGTTACGATTGTATTATTAAATGTTGACTGAATATGAACAACGCCGCTTGTAAAACTATTTTTATCTTTTTTCGTTGTTAATTTTCTAGTTGTTTTTGCCATATAAAAATTTTCAAGTAAATTTAATACTTTAATACTATTACAAAGAAAGTTATTTTTTCTTACCAGTAACAGTTTTCTTTGCTCCTCGTCGCGAGCGAGCATTTGTTCTAGTTCGTTGACCTCGAACCGGTAAATTAGCTCTGTGTCGTTTTCCTCTATGACAATTTATTTCACTTAACCGTTTGATGTTTAAACCGTTAAATCTTCTTAAATCTCCTTCTAATTTTAGATTTAGATCTTCTAAGGTTTGACGTAATAATACAGCTTGTTCTGTAGTTATGTCATAAACTCTTGTCTCAGAATCAATTGCTGCAATTTCAATGATTTTTTTTGCAGATGTAAGACCAATTCCATGAATGTAAGTAAGAGCATATGCAATTTTTTTATTTCTTGGTAAATCAACACCAACTAATCTTACCATTTTTTAAACTCCTTTAAAATATTATCCTTGACG
>Ga0136634_10000952_pt1 | contig 11471 bp, 12 predicted proteins | sample AntDrymUQ8332106_2_FD_104654 | JGI IMG/M metagenome (GOLD analysis project Ga0136634, IMG submission 104654) | Polar desert sand microbial communities from Dry Valleys, Antarctica - metaG UQ833 (21.06) | ecosystem: Environmental > Terrestrial > Soil > Desert | place: Antarctica: Dry Valley... | reverse complement strand
TCAGGCGTTGAACCGCGGCTAATACCCGGCGTCGCAGTACGGGAAGTTCTTAACCGAAACGGTGCGCGGCTCGACGCAGAAGCCGCCATTTCTGAAAGGAGTCCATGAAAGCTGAATCGATTGTCGCGGAGCGCCAAGATCAAACCGAAACTCGCGAGCGCAAGCACCAGCCGGCGGAATACGTACATCGCGACGAGCGCGAATGGGAAACCATCCGCTGGCCCGGGCAAACCGGCAAGATGCTGTTTCATCCGCGACCCGAGCGGCCGACCGAGCCGAACGCCGGCATCGTCCGGTATGAGGCCGGCGGCCACCATCCGCTGCACCATCACGAGTTCGCGCAGGTCTGGTACATACTGTCGGGCGAGTTCCGCATTGGCGGTAAGTTGTATGGTCCGGGGACCATGGTGTTTTACTCAGATCCTCACTACGAGGACGAACTTTCCACCGAGACCGGCGGCGAAATGTTGTTCGTTCAGTACCCCGGCCCGACGACGGGCGGGCGGCCGATCTACGATGGTCGGTTCAACATGGAGGATCGCAAGGCCATCAGCGCGGAACGAACCGACATCTAGCGTTACGGTACTTTCATTACAACAACAGGAGACAGTCATGCAGAACAAACGCAGAACGCTGCTGAAGGCTATCGGCGGCGCGGGTGCTGCGGTTGCAGCCCAGCCTTATATGAGCTTCCCCGCGATTGCGCAGAACACACCCGTGCGCGTGGGCATCATTGCGCCAAAGTCGGGCATCGTCGGCACCATCGGTGAATGCGGGCTTCGCGGCACCCAGTTCGCCGTTGAGCGCATCAACGCAGCGGGCGGTATCGCGGGCCGCAAGGTCGAGCTGATCGTCGAGGAAGAAACCAACCCGAAGGATTCGATCGAGCGCCTGCGCAAGCTGGTGCTGCAGGACAAAGTCGATTGCGTGCAGGGCATCGTGTCATCCGGCGTCAGCCTCGCAATGGGTGCGGTTGCTGAAGAGATGAAGGCACTGCTGATTTTCTGGGACGGCACGACGCAGGACGGTGTGAAGGAAACGATGCCAAATGCGCGCTACGTTTTCCGCAGCACCGACAACGAGTGTGAAGCGGTGATGGCGTCGCTGCTTGCGATCAAGTACTGGAAGGGCCAATTCGCAACCGTTGCCGGCATCAACCCCGATTACTCGTACGGTCGCAACAATATGGCGGCGTTCCTGGCGCTGCTGAAAAAATTCAACGTCGATGCCAAGGTGGTCGCAGAACAATGGCCGAAAGTCGGAACACTCGATCTGACGACACACGTCGCTGCGCTGAAAGCGGCCAAGCCAGACCTCGTGTTTTCGTCACTGCTGTTCGCCGACCTGCCGATCTTCATGCGCACCGCGCACGGTGCGGGGCTGATGGACGGCAAGACCAAGTTCGTGTTTCCCGGAGCCGGATTCCAGCACACGCTGCTGAAGAAGCAATTTACGCCCGAGGGCATGATCTTCGGCCACAACACGCTCTACTTTGCCAGCGATAACGCAAGCCCACTGCAGCGATTGTTCGTCAAGGAGTACGAGGACAAGTACAAGGACTACCCGCATTGGGAGGCTGACCGCGCTTATTTTGCAATGCAGGTTTACAAGGCCGGCGTCGAGGCTGCCTACAAGGCGAAGAATGCATGGCCCTCGAAGGAAGACGTGATCAGCTCGATGGAAGGCGTGAAGATCGAGTCGCTCGGCGGGCCAGGCCATATGCGCAAGGATCATATTGCCGAGCAAACGTTCTATCAGGGCCTCACGACGCACAAGAACCGCTATGACTTTGCGACGCTGGGGCAGGTCGACCGCATGTATTCGGACCAGCTGCAGAAGCCTCCCGGCGCCGATTTCTGGAAGTGGATAGAGACGGCGCAGATCAAGCTCTAGGCTGCTTTGACCGCATTTTTCGACATCCTGCTCGGCGGCGTTTTTCACGCCGCCGTTCTTTTTTTGGTTGCCGCCGGGCTGCAGCTCGTGTTTGGGGTGCAGAAGATCGTCAATCTCGCGTGCGGCTCGTTCTACGCGCTCGGTGCGTACTTCGGCATCACGAGTGTCAATTGGGCATTGGCAGCGGGGCTGCCGCCATGGATGTTTCTGCCGGTGCTGATCATCTCGGGCATCGTGCTCGGAGCGATCGGCCCCGCGATCGAAGCGCTGCTGCGCACGATTTACGCGCGCGACGAGGCGTTTCAATTGTTGCTGACGTTCGCGTTGGTGCTGATGTTTCAGGACGTGCTGCGCTTTTTCTGGGGACCGAACCCGCAGCAACTCAGCAACCTTGTGACCGAATACGGTCGTCTGTCGATCGGCACGTTTTCGGTCTCGACCTACAACCTGCTCGTGATCGCCGCGAGCATTCTCATTGCGGTGGGCATCGGCGCGTTCCTGCAGCGCACCCGTTTCGGCCGCATCCTGCGCGCAACCGCCGAGAATCGCGAAATGAGCCAGGCGCTCGGGGTCAATGTGCGCTGGATGTACACGAGTGTGTTCACGCTGGGCACCATTCTCGGCACGGTCGGTGGTGCGTTGGTGGTTCCCACTGCTGCTGCTTCGCTCGACATGCCGGTCGAGCTCGTGGTCGAAGCGTTTGCAGTAGTCGTGATCGGTGGCCTTGGCAGCATGCGCGGCGCCCTGGTGGGCGCGCTGATCGTCGGCTTGATGCGCGCCGCCGCAATCACGTTTTATGCGGAGCTCGAGATTCTCGCGATTTACCTGGTCGTGATCGTGGTGCTGATTGCGCGTCCAGCAGGATTGTTCGGCAAGCCGATCGAATGAGCGAGAGCGACGTAACGGCAGTGCCAGGTAGCAGGCAATCCGGCGCGAATGGATTGCGCCGGCACACCGCACTTCTCGTGATGTTGGTTGCAGCACTGATCGTGCTGGCGCTGTTCCCGAGCTTCGCGCAGCCGTACTACGTGACACTCGTGTTGCCGGCATTTGCGTACGCGATTGCGCTGCTCGGCTTCAACCTGCTGTTCGGCTACACAGGCTTGCTGTCATTCGGTCACGCACTGTTCGTTGCGCTCGGCGCATATGGCGCGGCAGTCCTCACAAGCAAGCTCGGTATCAAAAGCTTCGAACTGATTCTTCTGGCCTCCGGATTGGCAGCCGTGGTGGTGGCGATTCCGGTTGGACTGCTCGCGGTGCGTTATGTCCGGATTTTCTTCGGCATTCTGACGCTCGCGTTCGGCATGCTGTTCCACTCGTTCCTGTTCAAGTTCTACAACATTACCGGCGGCGACACCGGCATTCGCGTGTTGCGTCCCGCGCTGTTCGGAAACGAGTTCAGCGAAATGGACAAGACCGCTTTTTTGATCGGGCCGTTTTATTACTACTGCCTAGTGCTGCTGGTCGTGCTGGGATTTGTGATGTGGCGCATCGTGCATTCGCCGTTCGGGTTACATCTGACCGCGATTCGAGAGAACTCGCGCAAGGCTGAATACCTCGGCGTTCGCGTGCGCATGTTTCGTCTCGCCGCCTTTTTGATTTCCGCCTTTTACTGCGCCATCGGCGGCGTGATTCTCGCAATTAACACCGGCCAGGCCGATCCCGAGACGGCCTACTGGACGCACTCCGGCGAGCTGGTGTTCATGACGGTGCTCGGCGGGTTTGCGAATTTCTTTGGCCCGCTGGTGGGGGCATTCGTGTTCATTTTTCTCAAATCCGAGTTGATGTCGCTGACGCAGTACTGGCGCTTCTTTCTTGGCGTCACGCTGGCGTTGATCGTGATTCTGTTTCCGCGCGGCGTAATGGGCGTGGCACAGGATCTGTGGTCCAAGGTGAAGAAGCAACAATGACAGCACTGATCGAAACCGTCGGCGTCAGCAAGGCCTATGGCAGTTTCGTTGCGCTCGATGGCGTGTCACTGTCGGTCGCGAGCGGCGAGCTGCTCTCGGTCGTGGGCCCGAACGGGGCGGGCAAGACGACACTAGTCAACGTACTGACAGGTTTGTTAAAGCCAAGTTCGGGCTCGGTGCGCTTTAAAGGCGAAGACATTGCTGGCATTGGTCCGGTAGCACTGGCCAAGCGTGGAATGGCGCGCGCGTTTCAACTGGTGCACATCTTTCCTGCGATGACGGTCGCACAGACCATCGGGGTCGCCGTCGTATCGCAAACCTCCAGAAGTCTGCGCCTGTTTGCTTCGGTAGCGACCGACGCAGCACTGCGCTCGCGCGTGCGCGAGGTTGCGACAATATTTGGACTCGATACCAAGCTCGACACCGAATCGCGGCTGCTATCGCAAGGCGAAAAGAAGCTGCTCGATATCGCCAGTGCGTTCGCATTGACGCCGGAGGTAATTCTGCTCGACGAGCCCACCAGCGGTGTCTCGAGCGGTGACAAGCACGGCATCATGCGCACATTGATGGATGCGGCCAAGCACGCGGGGGTGCAGGCCATCATTTTGGTGGAGCACGATATGAACCTGGTCGCCGAATATTCGACCCGCATCATTGCGTTGAAGGAGGGCAAGGTGCTGGCGGACCTGCCTCCGAAACAATTCTTCGCCGATCCTGACATCGTCGCGGCCGTGGTTGGCAAGCTGGTTGGCAGAATGTCACAACGGGCTGCGTGATGCTGGCAATCGATCAGCTGACCGTCGACATTCAGAACAGCCGGATCCTGCGCGGCATTTCGTTAAAGGTCGCAGCGGGCCAGCTGGTGTGCCTGATCGGGCGCAATGGTGCCGGCAAGACGACGACGTTTCGCACGATCATGGGTTATCTGGCGCCGGTGTCGGGCACCGTCGCGCTGAAAGACGTCTCGATTGTCGGATTGCCGACGCACAAAATTGCGCAGCTTGGCATTGGGTATGCACCGGAGGAAAGTCAGGTATTCGGCGACTTGAACGTGGCGGAGAACATCGAACTGCCGACATGGACACGGCCGCAGGGACGCGATGCGAAAACCCGTATTGCGATGGCGTACGAAATTTTTCCGAAATTGCGTGCTTACGCCACGCGAGGTGGCAGCCAGCTTTCCGGCGGCGAGCGAAAGATGGTGTCGATTGCCCGCGCGCTGACCCTTGATGCTGAGTTGTTGCTGCTCGACGAGCCGTTTGAAGGGTTATCGCCCGCGATTATTCCCAGCATCAGCGAAGGTATCGCGTCCATACGCCAGCGTGGGCACGGGATTCTGATGGCGGAGTCCAACATTCACCATATTCCGGACTACGCCGACAGCTTGTATGTCCTGGAGCGCGGCGAGATTATTTTTGCGGGCACACCGGCCGCTGCGCATGCATCGTCCGAAGTGATGAACATCATCAGTGGCGCGGCGTGATTCTTTGTGAGGACAGCGATGCCAAAGATCCTGAGCGAATCACAGATCGAACAATTTTGGCGCGACGGCTGCGTGTTTCCGATACGAGTAATGCCGGAAGCCGACGCGCTGGAGATTCGAAGCAAGCTTGAAGACTATGAGAGGAAATCGGGCGGCCCGCTGGCTGGCAACTTACGGCACAAGACGCACCTGCTGTTTCCATGGCTCGCAGACCTGGTGCGCAACAGCCGCATCGTCGATGCGATCGAGGATCTGTACGGGCCGAACCTGCTGTGCTGGACCACGAATTTTTTTATCAAGGAAGCCGACAACCCGGCATTCGTGTCGTGGCATCAGGATTCGACTTACTGGGGATTGAACCGGCCTGATGTCGTCACCGCGTGGGTGGCACTGACGCCGAGCAATCGAGCCAACGGGGCGATGACGTTCATTCCCGGCACGCATACGTCAGATCAACTCGAGCATCGGGATACGTTTGCAAAGAACAACCTGTTGACGCGGGGACAGGAAGTCGCGGTCGACGTCGACGAGTCGAGGGCAGTGACGATTGAACTGCGGCCGGGCGAGATCTCGCTTCATCACGTACGGCTGGTTCATGGTTCGCCGGCCAATCCGTCGAATGACCGCCGTATTGGTTTCGCGATTCGCTACATTCCGACCAGCGTTTCGCAGATCGCGGGCGAAGACAGCGCGACACTCGTTCGTGGCGTCGATACCTTCCATCACTTCGCTCCCGAGCCTCGGCCGGCCATCGACATGGAGCCGGATTTCGTCGCGTTGCACCGGCAGATCACCGAGAGGAATGCGCAGATTCTTTACCGGGGCACCGCGGTGAAGAGCTACAACGATCCGCAAGCGCTGCCGGATCGTGCTGCCTAGGTGAACCGCGCGCTCGCCGCTCTCAGCGTCGCAGCGGCCGTGTTCGCTCACGGAACGGGCGCCGTCGAGGTCGCGCGTGATGACGGAACTGTACGGTCCGACATTGTTGTGCGCGCATTGACGCTGCTCGACACGCCGTATCGGTACGGCGGATCCACTCCCGCCACTGGTTTTGACTGCAGTGGATTGGTTCGATACGTCTTCCAGTCGGTGGGTGCACCGCAATTGCCGCGACGCTCGGAAGACATCGGAAAACTTGGCGAGCCGATTGCGCGCTCGCAACTCGAGCCGGGCGACCTGGTCTTCTTCAATACGCTCGCGCGGGCCTATTCGCACGTCGCCATTTACATAGGGGACGGGCGCTTTCTGCACGCACCCGCGCGCGGCGGCCGCGTACGAATCGAGGGCCTGGACGATCGCTACTGGCGAGCCCGATTTGACGGGGCCCGGCGCTTTATAGATGGCGACGCGCGGACAGTCCCCGAACGCACCCCGGGCCGTGTGGCGGCGCGCTCTTCGCCTGAGCTCACTGACAACCGCCCTGAGTTCATAAAGCCTTGATATAGCTAGGCCGTTTACCTTAATAGGAATCATTTGCATTTAGGAATGAGTTGCGATAACGTCCGCGTGTCCATCTACAGCTAATGGGTGCGGGCGATGAATCGAATCAAAGGGCGTTGTCGGCTTGCCGAGATGGGTCTGCATCGAGCGATGCAGCTTGCTGTGCTCGTCGGGGTCGCAAGCATGTTTGTGACACCTGTCGCGGCTCACGCGCAAGAAAAGGTGCTGAATCTCTACTCAGCGCGGCACTATCAAACCGATGAAGCGCTGTACTCGGAGTTCACCAAGCAGACCGGCATCAAGATCAACCGGATCGAAGCGGGCGACGAGCAGCTGCTGCAGCGGGTCAAGGCAGAGGGCGGCAATAGTCCGGCTGACGTGATCCTGCTGGTGGACGCAGCTCGGTTATGGCGCGCGCAGGTCGACGGGCTGTTCCAGCCGATCGAGTCCAAGATACTGAACGAGCGCATTGGCGCCAACCTGCGCTCGAACGACGGCACCTGGTACGGCTTTTCGACGCGCGCGCGCGTGATTGTCTACAACAAGGCGAGCGTCAAGCCCGAGGATGTCGATACCTACGAGGAGCTCGCCGATCCGAAGAACAAGGGCAAGGTCTGCACGCGCTCGGGGTCGCATCCGTACATGCTGTCGCTGATCGGCTCGCGCGTCGAAACAATGGGCGAAGCGAAGGCCGAGCAGTGGGCCAAGGGCATCGTCACCAACATGGCGCGCCCGCCGAGCGGCGGTGACACCGATCAGATCAAGGCGGTCGCTGCCGGCGAATGCGGCGTCGCCGTCACCAACAACTACTACTGGGTGCGGTTGATGCGCTCGGCCGACCCGAAGGACAAGGATGTCGTCAGCAAGGTCGGCTTCATCTGGCCTGACCAGAAGGGTGCCGGCACGCACGTCAACATCTCGGGCGCGGGCGTCGCCAGACATGCGCCCCACAAGGCCAATGCGATCGCGTTTCTCGAGTATCTTTCAAACCCGTCGGCGCAGTCGTACTTCGCCAACGGCAACAACGAGTGGCCGGTAGCCAAGAACGCGCCGATCAACAACGCGGAGTTGAAGTCGCTCGGCGAGTTCAAGCGCGAAGACATCTCGATCGCGTCGATCGGAAAAAATCAGATTGCCGCGCAGCGGATTCTCGACCGCGTCGGATACAAGTAAACGGTTCTCCCCCCCAAGCTCGCCAGCCAGCTGCTTACCGGTTCCGGACATGTCGCGTGTCCGGCGCGCAGCCGACCTTCGTTGGCGGAACCTGCAGTTGCTACTGCTCGAGCGCGAACTGTAGCAACGCAGTTTTTGTGCCCGGAGATCCGGCATGGACCGCACACCGCGGTCGCGTTCTGTGTCGCGGTCTGTGCGTAACTGGGACAATCATCGAATGGCTTTTGACGTGAAACTTCTTTTGGCAACGTTGGCGGTCGTGCTGGCTGGATGCGCCGCACCGCCCGTGCCGTCTCCAGCGGATGCCCTTGCGAGCGCCGTTGAGCGCCGCCCCGTGGTACTGCTCGGCGAAGTGCATGACAACGAGCACAGCACGCGTTGCGTGCGCAGGCGTTGCGGCGCCTGGTCGAACGTGGCGCACGGCCCGCGGTCGCATTCGAACAGTTCGACCGCGAGCGCCAGGCGGATCTGGATCGGGCCCGCGGCAGCGCATTGCCAGCAGGTGTTGCGCGCGCCGATTACATTGCAGCGCAAGCGGGTCTCGCTAAAGGCTGGAACTGGAACTTCTATCGTCCTTACCTGCAACTGGCTCTTGACTACGATCTGCCGATCGTCGCTGCAAACCTGTCCCGCGCTGATGCGACACGTGTGGCAAAACAGGATTTCAGCGCCGCCTTCGACCGCTCATTTCAGGCCGAGCATGGACTTGATCGACTGTCGCCCGAGTTCCTGCGCGAGCACGAGCGCGCGGTGGCCATCGGTCACTGCAACCTGATGCCGGAGTCGATGCTGCCGGCGCTGGCGCGGGCACAGATTGCGCGCGATCTCGCGCTTGCGATGGCCATCCGCCCTTACATCGGCCGCGGGGTGGTTCTTCTGGCTGGCAACGGACATGTGCGCAACGACATCGGAGTGCCTTTCTTTCTTAGCGCCGACGAGCGCGCGCGGGCGATCACTATCGGACTGCTGGAAAAGCGTGCCGCGCAGACACATGAACCTCCGCCGCCGTTCGACGTGGTGATCCTGACTCCGGTTCAGCCGCGCGAGGACCCGTGTGAAAAGTTGCGCAGGCGTTGATTCAGCCCTGCGGTTTCGCAAAGCACGGTTTTATAGGTTGCAACATCCAGATGAGGTGCTGCCCCGTACCAGCTGCAGCACGGCAACGCACTTTTCACTTCCCTTGGTGCACACGTGCCGGTGCATTACTCACCTCAAATGGAGAAAACCGAATGCAAGCAAAGAAACTGGCGAGAATTGCGGTCGCCCTGACGCTATCAGCAGGCACCGTCGCTGCGCTGGCTCAAGTGACCGTTGGCGGCGCACCCATGTTCGCCAACAAAGATATCATCGACAACGCCGTCAACTCCAAAGACCACACGACATTGGTGGCGGCAGTGAAAGCTGCGGGACTGGTCGATACGTTGAAGGGCGCGGGGCCTTTTACGGTGTTCGCTCCAACCAATACGGCGTTTTCGGCGCTGCCGGCGGGTACGGTCGACACCTTGCTGAAGCCGGAAAACAAAGGACAGTTGAGCAAGGTACTCACGTATCACGTAGTGCCGGGCAAGATCGACGCAGCGTCGCTGATGAAGCAGATCGAAGCGGGTGGAGGTAAAGCCATGTTGAAAACCGCTTCGGGTGGCACATTGACAGCGACGGCCAGCGGCAAGACCGTCAGCGTGATGGACGAAAGCGGCGGCACGTCGAAAGTGACGATCGCCGACGTCAATCAATCAAATGGTGTGATCCACGTTGTAGATAAAGTGCTGTTGCCGAAGTAAGTTGCAGCGACCACCATGCCGCGTTCTTGACTGGGCGCGGCATTTTTTTGTGCGGCCGCTTACCATCGCATGATGGGTAAGCCGCTTGACGTTCTGATAATCGGTGCGGGCCATAACGGGCTGACGTGCGCGTGCTACCTGGCCGCCGCGGGACTCAGCGTGCGCGTCGTTGAGCGCCGAGGCGTTGTGGGCGGCGCTGCGGTTACCGAGGAATTTCACCCCGGGTTTCGCAATTCGACCGCCAGTTACACGGTCAGTCTGCTGAATCCGCGCGTGATTGCCGACCTGAATCTTGCGCAGCACGGTCTGCGCATCATCGAGCGCCCGTTTTCTAATTTCGTGCCGCTGCCGGATGGCCGCTATCTGAAGTTCGGCGACTCGGAAAATCCCGAGCGGACGCGCCTTGAAGTGGCCAGGTTTTCGGAGCGCGACGCCGAGCGGCTCCCGGCGTTTTATGCACGACTCGACCGGCTCGCCGACCAGCTGCGGCACTGGATTCTTGAATCGCCTCCGAATCTCGGCGGCCCTCTAGTTGTTGAAGGTTGGCGCGACATCGTTGCGGCGGCCAAGCTGTTGCTTCAGATGGGACGACTGCCGCGCGAAGGACAGCGCGATCTGGTCGATGTGTTTACCAAGAGTGCGGGCCACTGGTTGGACGCGTGGTTCGAGTCCGAGCCGCTAAAGGCGGTGCTCGGTTGGGACGCCATAGTCGGCAACTACGCGAGCCCGTATGCGGCGGGTTCCGCCTACGTGTTGTTGCATCACTGCTTTGGAGAAGTCAACGGGCGGCGTGGCCGATGGGGTCATGCGGTCGGCGGAATGGGGGCAATCACGCAAGCGATGGCGACCGAGGCTCGCGCGCGCGGGGTGCAGATCGATGTCGGCATGCCGGTTGCGCGCGTTATCGTTGACACCGGGCGCGCCATCGGGGTTGAGCTGCAATCGGGTGAGCGGGTGCATGCGCGCTCAGTTGCCGCCAACGTCACGCCGAAGTTGTTGTATCAGCGCATGGTCGAACCGGGCGATCTCCCGTCCGACTTTATCGCGGCGATCGATCGCACCCGCTACGGCTCGGGCACCTTTCGCATCAATGTTGCGCTGTCGGAACTGCCAGACCTGATGGCGTTGCCGGGTACTTCGCCTCAGCCGCATCATGCCAGCGGCATCACATTTGCGCCCTCACTCGCCTACATGGACCGCGCATGGCATGACGCCGTCTTGCATGGTCATTCGAAAGAGCCGGTCGTGGAAATGATGCTGCCAAGCGTGATCGACGATTCGCTGGCGCCACCGGGAGCGCATGTCGCAAGCTTGTTTTGCCAGCAGTTCTCGCCGACCGCCGATTGGGAAGCACTTAAGGAGAGCGCGGTGCGTTCGATCTTCGACGTCGTGCAGCGCTACTGTCCGAATTTTCGATCGTCAGTGCTCGGCTATCGAGCGTTGTCACCGATGGATCTGCAGAACGAATTTGGCCTGACCGGCGGCGACATCTTCCATGGTCAGCTTTCGCTCGATCAACTCTTTTCTCTGCGGCCGGTGCTGGGCTATGCGCGCTACCGCGGGCCAATTTCCGGGCTTTATCACTGCGGCTCAGGCGCGCATCCCGGCGGGGGCGTGACCGGCGCCCCGGGCCACAACGCCGCGCGCGAAATTATTCGCGACCTTTGTTAGGACGATGGCGCACTCGACAGGCCGGCGGTCAACTCGACATTGCCGCCAGCAGCAGCCGTGTTGATGGTGACCGCGCGCTCCGCGCAAAACCGTTGCAGATATCGCGGACCTCCAGCTTTC
>Ga0136634_10000951_pt1 | contig 11477 bp, 9 predicted proteins | sample AntDrymUQ8332106_2_FD_104654 | JGI IMG/M metagenome (GOLD analysis project Ga0136634, IMG submission 104654) | Polar desert sand microbial communities from Dry Valleys, Antarctica - metaG UQ833 (21.06) | ecosystem: Environmental > Terrestrial > Soil > Desert | place: Antarctica: Dry Valley... | reverse complement strand
CTTGTCGATGACGACGATGTCGTCGGCGAGCTGGTCGGCCTCCTCGAGGTACTGGGTGGTGAGCAGGAGCGTGGTGCCGTCCTTGACCAGGCCGCGCAGCACGTCCCAGAGCTCGTTGCGACTGTGCGGGTCGAGTCCGGTCGTCGGCTCGTCGAGAAACAGCACCGGTGGCGCCGCGATCAGGCTGACGGCCAGGTCGAGGCGGCGACGCATGCCCCCTGAGTACTGCTTGACGACGCGGTCGCCGGCGTCGGTCAACGAGAACCGCTCGAGCAGCGCATCACCCTTCGGGCCGATCTCGCGCTTGGGCATCCCGGAGAGCCGGCCGATCAGCCGGAGGTTCTCCCGGGCGGTGAGCAGCTCGTCGACGGTGGCTGCCTGACCGGTGAGCCCCATGTTGCGCCGGACCATCTCCGGCTCCTTGACCACGTCGAAGCCGGCGACCCGCCCCGTGCCGCTGGTGGGCTGGCTCAGGGTGGTGAGCATCCGGACGGTCGTGGTCTTCCCAGCGCCGTTGGGCCCCAGCATGCCGAGCACGGTGCCCTGCGGGACCACGAAGCTGACGCCATCGACCGCCGTGTTGTCAGCGAACTGCTTGACGAGGTCGATCGCCTCCACGGCGAAGTGTTCTGTCATGTCTCCATGTGAGCACACTGCACCGACACCCGGCTTGACAATTGATTGCTGCGCCGGGCCTCAGGCAGGCAGGAGCTCGCGCAGTACGGGAGTCACCCGACCGACGTGCCAGTGCTGCGCAGGTTCTCACAGGCCTCTACGACACGGGCGGCCATGCCGGCCTCGCCGGCCTTGCCCCACGCGCGTGGGTCGTACTGTTTCTTGTTGCCGACCTCGCCGTCGACCTTGAGCACGCCGTCGTAGTTGCTGAGCATGTGCGCCGCGACGGGCCGGGTGAAGGCGTACTGGGTGTCGGTGTCGACGTTCATCTTGATCACGCCGTAGTCGACGGCGGCACCGATCTCCTCCGCGGTCGAACCCGAGCCACCATGGAAGACCAGGTCGAACGGCTTGGAGCCGGCAGGCAGGCCGAGCCGCTCGCAGACCGCCTCCTGGGCCTTCTGCAGGATCTCCGGGCGGAGCTTGACGTTGCCGGGCTTGTAGACGCCGTGCACGTTGCCGAAGGTCAGTGCGGTCAGGTAGCGCCCGTTGTCCCCGGTGCCGAGCGCCTCGACGGTGGCGATCGCATCCTCGGTGGTGCTGTAGAGCTGCTCGCCGCCGCCGCCCTCGACGCCGTCCTCCTCGCCGCCGACCACGCCGATCTCGACCTCGAGCACGATCTTCGCCTCGGCCGCCATCTTGAGCAGGTCCTGCGCGATCTGCAGGTTCTCCTCCAGGGGTACGGCGGATCCGTCCCACATGTGTGACTGGAACAGCGGGTTCTGCCCGCTCCGCACCCGCTCGAGCGAGATCTCGAGCAGCGGCCGGACGAACCCGTCCAGCTTGTCCTTGGGGCAGTGGTCGGTGTGCAGCGCGATGTTGACCGGGTAGTTCTTCGCCACCTCGAGGGCGTACGCCGCGAAGGCGGCCGACCCGCTGACCATGCTCTTGATCGTCGGACCGGAGAGGTACTCCGCCCCGCCGGTCGAGACCTGGATGATCCCGTCGCTGCCGGCCTCGGCGAATCCCGCGAGGGCGGCATTGAGGGTCTGCGAGGACGAGACATTGATCGCCGGGTAGGCGAAGGCGTTCTGCTTCGCGGCATCCAGCATCTCGGCGTACTTCTCAGGCGTTGCTAGCGGCATGGCTCGGTCTCCTCGGAGTCCAGCGGGAAAGTCAGGTCCGGTCCAACCCTAGAGGACGTTCGGCCACCGGCGAGCGTCCAGCGTGGGAGGATCCAGATGCCATCCGATCGAGCCACCAGTCCCGGAGTGACATGCCCTCTCATCGGCCCACTCTGCGGCTCCGACGCAGCACCGCCACCCCCATCCCCGTGCTGCTCCGCGGCCTGGCGATGGCGCTCGCGCTGGCCTTGCTCGTGTCCGGTTGCGGTGGTTCGGAGGACCCGCCGAAGACCGACGACCCGGGCACCTCGACCGATCAGGGCGAACCCGAGGAGGAGGAGGAGGAGGAGGAGCCGGCGCCCGACCCCGGCTACCAGGCAGCCAAGATCGGGCAGTGCTTCCGGATGACCGGGGCGAAGTCGCGAGCCTCGGTGGCCACCGGTCGGCTGACCAAGTGCCGCAAGCAGCACACCTCCGTGGTCGCCTACGTCGGCTACGTTCACCGTGCGGTGACACCGCGGACCCCGCTGGTCAGGCGCCGGGCCCTGGGCACCCGAGTCTGCGAGCCGGCGTACCGCCGGGTGGTCGGCGGCACCCTGGCCGACCGGGCCACCTCGATCCTCACCTGGACGCTGTTCACACCCGGGCAGGACCAGCTCGAGCGCGGCGCGCGCTGGGTCCGCTGCGACGTCATCGCCCGCACCGGCAACCAGCTGGTCGAGCTGCCGCCGGGGCAGCCGATGCTCAAGCAGGGGGTTCCCGAGCAGCTGCGCGTCTGCCAGGACGCCGCGGGAGCCGACATCTCGTGCGCGCGTCCGCACTCCTACCGGGTCGAGGCGGTCTACCGCGCGGCGGACAACGTCTACCCAGATCCCGCCACCTACACCCCGATGGCACGCAGCCGGTGCAAGGAGCTGGTGGGCGTCTTCGGCGGGTTCTGGCAGCCACCGAGCCGCGAGGGCTGGGCGGCCAGCGACCGGTTCATCCGGTGTCTGTCGCCACAACCTGCCGCAGTCGAGGGCGACGCTCCCTAGAGATGACCAGGTCCAAGAGGTGGCACGCTGCGCCCCACTCATCACGCGCGACCTCCTGGACCTGGTCATCTAGCTAGAAGCCGCGCCAGGCAGTCCCGAGATCGGCGTACCGGCCGATCCAGCTGTGCATCGCGATGGCGGCTGCCGCGGAGGCGTTGATCGACCGCGTCGAGCCGAACTGGGCGATCGAGAAGGTGCCGTCACACACCTCCCGGGCCTGCTCCGAGAGGCCCGGGCCCTCCTGGCCGAACAGGAAGCAGACCGAGCGCGGCATCTCCCAGGTCTCGATGTGCTCGGATCCCGGCAGGTTGTCGATGCCCATCAGCTGCACGCCCTGCTCGTGCAGGTGGGCTGCCAGGGCCGCGGGCGTCTCGTGGTGACGCACGTGCTGGTAGCGATCGGTGACCATGGCCCCGCGCCGGTTCCAGCGACGCTTCCCGACGATGTGCACCTCGCGGGCCAGGAACGCGTTGGCCGTGCGCACGATCGTGCCGATGTTGAAGTCGTGCTGCCAGTTCTCGATCGCGACGTGGAAGTCGTGCCGCCGGGTGTCGAGGTCGGCCACGATCGCTGCCATCGTCCAGTAGCGGTAGCGGTCCACGACGTTGCGCCGGTCACCCCGGGCGAGCAGCTGCGCGTCGTACTGCACTCCCTCAGGCAACGCGCCCGCCCAGGGTCCGACGCCGACCTCGTCGGGGCCGTGCGGCATCGGGTCGTAAGGCGCGCGCGGCTCCCCCGGCTCGACCGGTGGTTCCTCGGGTCGATCCTGTGGACTCACAACCGCAAGGGTAGGCGCGGTCGATATGGGTGTGACCTCCCCCGTTAGGCTTGGCCGGGTGATTGGCCTGCAACCTCTGCTGTTCGGCATCGAGTGGATGGACCCGAACTGGCTGCTCGACCAGTTCGGCCCGTGGTTCTTATGGGTGTGCCTGCTGATCGTCCTGGTCGAGTGCGGCCTGTTCTTCCCGTTCCTGCCAGGTGACACCCTGCTGTTCGCGGTCGGCCTGTTCGTCGCCACTCGTGACGGCATCGTCCCGGGACCACACGCCACGGACCTGCCGGTGGCCATCGCGCTGCTGGTCGGGGCGGGGTTCGCCGGCAACGTGCTGGGCTACGAGATCGGGCGCTGGATCGGGCCACCGCTCTACGAGCGCAACGGGCGGATCCTGAAGCGCAAGTACTTCGACCAGACCAGTGCGTTCTTCGACAAGCACGGCAACAAGGCACTGGTGATCGGCAGGTTCGTGCCGTTCGTGCGCACCTACATCACGGTGGTGGCCGGCGTGACCCGGATGAGGCGCGACCGCTTCTTCCTGTGGAGCGCCGTGGGTGCTGCCCTCTGGGTCATCAGCATCACCCTGATGGGCTACTTCCTCGGCCGCAGCTTCCCGAGCCTGGGCGAGAACATCGACAAGGCGATCATCGTGATCGTGGCCGTCTCGGTCATCCCGATCGTCTTCGAGTGGTGGAAGCACCGCCGCCAGGCGGCTGCTGGGGCACGCGAAGGGTGAGCGAGGTTTCACCCCCGCGCAGCGTCCAGCTGCGCCTTGGTCAGCACCGGGCGCACGTCGAGGGCGACGTCGGCGAGGGGGTTCTGGCCCTCCGGGCTGCGATCGATCGCGCAGATCACGGACTCGACGACGGCTCCGGCCGCTCGCAGGGCGTTCGTGGCATCCCGTACGGCGCCCCCGGTGGTGATCACGTCCTCGACGAGGGTGACTCGTCGACCGGCCACGTCCTGGCCCTCGGCCAGCTTGCAGGTGCCGTACTCCTTGGCCTGCTTGCGCACGAACAACGCCGGCAGGCCCATCCGGGCACTGAGTACGGTGGCGATCGGCACACCGCCCAGCTCGAGTCCGCCGAGCAGCTCGGTGCCCTCCGGGACCAGACCGATCATCTGCTCCACGACGCGCGCCAGCAGCACGGGGTCGGCCTCGAAGAGGTACTTGTCGAAGTACTCCGAGGCGACCTGGCCCGAGCGGAGGGTGAACTCCCCGGTCAGGCGGCAGCAGGTGTCGACGTCGCGGGCGAGATCCGGGTCGGGAGTCATGGCGCGGACGTTACCCGTCCTTCTCGCGTTCCATCTCTGCGGTTCTGACCCGCAGGCCCTGTGCCCGCACGATGGCGCCAGGGTCGCGGAACGGACACACGTTAGGTTCGGAACGTGACCAAGAGCAGCAGGGCAGCACGCCGGCTGGAGGGTGTGGGCAGCACGATCTTCGCAGAGATGTCGGCGCTCGCCGTCCGCACCGGCTCGGTCAACCTCGGGCAGGGCTTCCCGGACGAGAGCGGCCCGGCATCGGTCATCGAGACGGCGTGCAACGCGATGCGAGCGGGCCGCAACCAGTACCCACCCGGCCACGGGGCGCCCGAGCTCGTGGGCGCGATCGTCCGGCACCAGCAGCGTCACTACGGGATTGACCTCTCCCCCGACCAGGTGGTGGTCACCACCGGCGCCACCGAGGCGATCGCCGGCGCGATGCTCGGGCTGGTCGACCCGGGCGACGAGGTGGTGGTCTGCGAGCCCTACTACGACAGCTACCGCGCGATGATCCAGTTCGCGGGTGGCGTACGCCGCCCGGTGACCCTGCGATCGCCCGGCTACCGGCTCGACGCCGCCGAGCTCGAGGCAGCGGTCACCGACCGCACCAAGCTGATCTTGCTGAACAGCCCGCACAACCCGACCGGCCGGGTGCTCGACGCGGCGGAGCTCGCCGCCGTCGCGGACGTGGCGAGGCGCCACGACTTGGTCGTCGTCACCGACGAGGTCTACGAGCACCTGACCTTCGACGACCACACACATGTGCCGATAGCCACCTTGCCGGGGATGTTCGAGCGGACACTGACGATCTCCAGCTCCGGCAAGACCTTCTCGTTCACCGGCTGGAAGATCGGCTGGGCGAGCGGCCCCGCCGACCTGGTGGCGGCGGTGGAGGGGGCGAAGAACTGGCTCTCCTACTCGTCGGGAGCCCCGTTCCAGCCGGCCATCGCCCACGCCCTCGACCACGAGGAGAGCTTCCACCGGCAACTACGCGACGAGCTCGCCCGTCGCCGCGACCTCCTGTGCGAGGGGCTCGACTCCCTCGGGCTGGAGGTGCACGTTCCGCAGGGCACCTACTTCGTCACCACCGACGTCTCGAAGCTCGGCCACGTGGACGGCAAGACGTTCTGCGCCGTGATGGCGGAGCGCGCCCAGGTGGTGGCGATCCCCGCACAGGTCTTCTACGAGGACGGCTCCCCGCACGGCCGGCAGCTGATCCGGTGGGCCTTCTGCAAGGAGCAGGACCTGCTCACCGAAGGCCTCCGCCGGCTGCGGGAAGCCGACCTGGGGGCCTGAGCCCCGCCGACTACCAGACCGCCATCTACCAGACCGGCGGCTTGCCGCTCGGCGGCGGCTGGGTGCCGCCCGGTGGCGGCTGGGGCGGCTGGGGCGGCTGGGCCGGGTAGTGGTCCGGTGTCGGCGGTGGCGCCGACCGCCAGTCGGTCCGCGGATCCAGCGGATCACCTGGCTGGCCACCGGGAGGACCCCCAGGAGGACCCCCGGGGAGCCAGGACTGGCGCGCGTACCACGTCCGGGAGGCCGCGCTGAACAGCCCGGCGATGGCCACGAGGGCCGCCAGCTGGTGGAGCACGCCGACGGGGAACGCGAAGATGGCGGCCACCACGGTCGTCGCGGCGCTGGCCGAGAGCGTCCAGCGGGCCCAGTTGTGCCGACGCCAGGCGAACCAGGCCAGGACACACGCACCCACCGACCAGCCGAGGAAGATCAGGCAGCCGACCCAGAGGACCGGAACCAGCAGGTCCGCCTCCAGGTCGGCTCGCTGCCACCCCGGGGAGTCGAGCACGAAGTCGACCATGCGGTCCTGGGCCAGGATCAGTGCGAGCAGCATGCCGACGTAGAGCAGTGCCACCACTCCGGAGAAGACCCAGGTCAGGAAGCAGGCAATCTTGACCGTGACCGGGACCGCCGCACCTCGGGTCACCTCGTCGTAGGTCGGGGGGATCCAGGCCGCGAGCTGGGGAGCGGGAGGGTCCGGACGCCTCTCGCCGTACCCGGTCGTGGGCACCGGAGCCGTAGAGGAACCAGTGGTCGACAGCTCTGATGCGGCCGGCGGAGCGTCCCCCGACGTCGGGGCCGGCGGTGGGGTGGGCGGTGCTTCCGGGGACTCACCCCGGGTCCGGTTGCGGTCCTCCGGAGAGGGCATCGTCGTCTCCCACGCCCCCCGCGAGGACTTTCGTTCGGGAGGTCCGACCTCGCGGACAGGTCTTCCGGCGAACCAGTCCCGGGCCTGACCGCTCCACAGCATCAGCGTGGCCGCCGCGACCAGAGCGCCCATCAGACCGCCGGTCAGCGGCGCCGTGAGCAGGATGGGGACCGCGAGCACCGTGAGCGCCACCCGGGCTGTGCGGTGGCGCTGGAGAGCGTAGACACCGAGCACGGCCGCCGCGGCGGCACAGGCGGCCGCGATCATCAGGCCGACCCGCATGAACGTCTTGGCCTCGCTCAGGCTGAGCCCGAGTCCTTTGCCGGTCGGCGAGGAGAGCACCTTGGTGATCTCGTCCCTCATCTCGACCGAGTTCAGGGTGGTGAACGTGTCGAACACGGAGAGCACCAGGAAGACCGATCCGCCGATCACGAACCCGGCAGCCATGGTCAGCTGCCGTGGGCGCGCGGGTTTGTCGGTCTCACTCATGGGGCCCATTGAACCAACCGGACCCTCGAGACCACTAAACGACGGTGAGCACCAGCTCCTGGGCGCCCTCGACGTGGTCGACGTCGACCTGCTGCCCGTCCACGACCTCACCACCGATCAGCATCCGGGCGAGCCGGTCTCCGATGGCGGTCTGGACGAGCCTGCGGAGGGGCCTGGCGCCGTACGCCGGGTCGTAGCCGTGGTCGGTCAGCCACCGCCGCGCGGCCTCGGTCACGGCGACCGTGATCCGTCGCGGGGCGAGGCGCGCGTCGAACGCCGCGAGCTGCAGGTCGACGATGTGCGCGAGCTCGTCCTTGCCGAGCGCGTCGAACATCACGACCTCGTCGAGACGGTTGAGGAACTCCGGCTTGAACGCCTGCCGGACGACTGCCATCACCGACTTGTGCTTCCTCTCCTGCTCCAGCGTGGGGTCGACGAGGTACGTCGAGCCCAGGTTGCTGGTCAGGATGAGCAGGGTGTTGCGGAAGTCCACGGTGCGACCCTGACCGTCGGTGAGCCGGCCGTCATCGAGCACCTGGAGCAGGATGTCGAAGACCTCGGGGTGGGCCTTCTCCACCTCGTCCAGGAGTACGACGGAGTAGGGCCGGCGTCGTACCGCCTCGGTCAGCTGTCCGCCCTCGTCGTAGCCCACGTAGCCCGGAGGCGCCCCCACCAACCGGGAGACCGAGTGCTTCTCGGAGTACTCACTCATGTCGATCCGCACAATCGCCCGCTCGTCGTCGAAGAGGAAGTCTGCGAGCGACTTGGCGAGCTCGGTCTTGCCGACACCGGTCGGACCGAGGAACAGGAACGAACCCGTTGGCCGGTTGGGGTCGGAGATGCCGGCGCGCGAGCGTCGTACGGCGTCGGAGACGGCGTTGACGGCGGCGCGCTGGCCGACCAACCGCCGGCCGATGAGGTCCTCCATCTGGAGGAGCTTGGCGGTCTCACCCTCGAGAAGTCGGCCGGTCGGGATGCCGGTCCAGGCCTCGACGACCTCCGCGATCTCCTCGGGTCCCACCTCTTCTCGAACCATCGGATCCTCGATCGTCCCAGCGGAGTCGACGGTCTCGATCCGGGCCTCGAGCGCCTCGATCTCGCGCTCCATCTCGTAGCGCTCCTTCAGCAGCGCATACTTCGCCTCGCCCTCGGGCAGGTTCAGGCTGTCCCGCTCGAGCCGCGCCACCTCGATCCGGAGGGTGTCGATCTGCTTGCGCAGCTCACCGGAGCCCTCGAGGGCGGCCTTCTCCCGCGACCATCGTGCCTCCAGGCCACGCAGCTCCTCCTCCTTGTCGGCGAGGTCGGCGCGCAGCCGCTCCAGGCGGTCCTTGGAGGCGTCGTCGCTCTCACGCTCCAGCGCCAGCTCCTCCATCTTCATCCGGTCGACGGCACGACGGAGCTGGTCGACCTCGACCGGTGAGCTCTCGATCTCCATCCGCAGGCGCGAGGCCGACTCGTCGACCAGGTCGATCGCCTTGTCGGGCAGCTGACGGCCGGTGATGTAGCGGTCGGAGAGCATCGCGGCGGCCACCAGCGCGGCGTCGGTGATCTTCACCCCGTGGTGCGCCTCGTACTTCTCCTGCAGCCCGCGCAGGATCGCCACCGTGTCCTCGACACTGGGCTCGCCCACGAAGACCTGCTGGAAACGACGCTCGAGTGCGGGGTCCTTCTCGATCCGTTCGCGGTACTCGTCCAGGGTGGTCGCACCGATCAGGTGCAGCTCGCCGCGGGCCAGCATCGGCTTGAGCATGTTGCCCGCGTCCATCGCCGAGTCACCTCCGGCGCCTGCTCCGACGACCGTGTGCAGCTCGTCGATGAACGTGATCACCCGCCCCTCGGCGCTCTTGATCTCCTCGAGCACCGCCTTCAGGCGCTCCTCGAACTCACCGCGGTACTTCGCGCCCGCGACCATCGCGGCAAGGTCGAGACTGAGCACCCGCCTGCCCTTGAGCGAGTCGGGCACGTCGCCCGCGACCACACGCTGGGCCAGCCCCTCGACGACAGCGGTCTTCCCGACGCCGGGCTCACCGATCAGCACCGGGTTGTTCTTGGTCCGCCGGGACAACACCTGGACCACCCGGCGGATCTCGGCGTCGCGGCCGATGACCGGGTCGAGCTTGCCCTCCTCGGCGGCAGCAGTCAGGTCGACGGCGTACTTCTCCAGCGCCTCGTAGGTCGCCTCGGCCTCCTGGCTGGTGACCCGCCGGTTGCCCCTGAGGGCGGTGATCGCCTCGCGCAGGGCCTGTTCTCCGGCCCCGGCCCGGGCCAGCAGGGACCTGACCGGGGTGTCGACCACCGCGAGCGCGAGCAGCAGGTGCTCGGTCGCGACGTAGTCGTCCTTCATCTCGGCGATCAAGTCCAGCGCCTTGGCGAGCACCCGGGTGAGCGCGGGCGACGCTGCCGGGGTCTGGACGGTTGAACCCGAGGCGCTGGGCAGGTTCCACAGCGCCTGGTCGAGGGCCCGGCTGACCGCGGCCACGTCCGCACCGGTCCGGTCCAGCAGGGACGGGGTGATGCCCCGCTCCTGGCGCATCAGCGCCGCGGCGAGGTGCACCGGGTCGACCTGGGGGTTGCCCTCGTTGACGGCGAGGGTGCTGGCGGCGTTGATCACCTCGACGCTGCGGGAGGTGAGCTTCGATGCGTCCACGAGGGGTTCTCCTGTGCTGATCGTGTGATGTGGGTTCCGCTGTCGTCAACAACTCCAGAGTTGAGTCCATTCCCCTCAACTTTGCCAGATGGCCGGACGCCCGGCTGCCACCAGTCAGCCCAGAGTTCAGCCAAGAGTTCAGCCAAGAGTTCACCCCAGAGTCAGCCCGGAGTCAGCGCAGGTCCTCGAACGGGCTGAGCGTCCCGCGGGGACGCAGGGCCGGCAGGTTGGGCCGGCGCTCCCTGAGCGAGCTCAGCGTCAGCTCCAGAGTGGCCCGCAGCTCGGCCATCTGACTGCGCAGCTCGCTGTTGCGGGCACGCAGGGCGGCCACCTGGTGCTCGAGTTCGAGGATGCGGCGGACCCCCTCGAGACCGATTCCGGAAGCGGTCAGCTCGGCGACCTCGCGGAGCAGCTCGATGTCGCGCAGCGAGTAGCGGCGACCGCCACCACCGGTGCGGCCAGGTGAGACCAGACCGACGCGGTCGTACTGCCGCAGCGTCTGTGGGTGCAGCCCGGTCAGCTCGGCAGCCACGCTGATCACGTAGACCGGGACGGTCGGCCCAGGAACGCGCGAGCCGCGGCCGCGTCCGGGTGCCGGCATCACGCACCGCCCTCGAACAGGCCGGCCCGCGGGTTCGCACCCTTGCGGACCGTGCGATAGGCCTCGATCGCCTCGCGGGTGGCCGCGTCCAGGGTCCCCGGCACCTGCACGTCGAGGGTGACCAGCAGATCGCCCTTCGACCCGTCCTTGCGAGGTGCGCCGCGACCGCGTACACGCATCACCCGGCCGTTGGGCGTCCCGGGCGGGAGCCGGAGCGTCACCGTCGGGCCACCGAGCGTGGGCACCTTGATCTCGGCACCCAGGGCGGCCTCGTCGAAGCTGACCGGTACCTCGAGGGTCAGGTTGTCGCCCTTGCGGACGAAGAGACGGTGTGGCCGGACGCGCACGGTGACCAGCAGGTCGCCGGGCGACCCGCCGTTCTCACCGGTTGCGCCCTTGCCCTTGAGCCGGATGCGCTGGCCGTCCTTGACCCCTGCGGGGATCCGCGCCGAGACGGTGCGGCTGGACAGGCCCCGACCGCTGCCATGGCAGGTCGGGCACGCGGCGTCGTAGACGAGCTGCCGGCCGTGGCACTCCGGACAGGTCTCGTTCATCGAGAATCCGCCGCCGACCGAGCTGACCACCACCCCGGCGCCCTCGCAGGTGGGACACACATGGGGCCGGGTGCCTGGCTTGCCGCCAGTGCCCGAGCAGGTCGGGCAGGGCGCATCGGAGCTGAGCCGCATGCTGATCGTGGTGCCGTCGATCGCGTCGGCGAAGCCCACAGTGGACTCGGTCTCCAGGTCCGCACCACGACTGGGG
>Ga0136634_10000950_pt1 | contig 11478 bp, 12 predicted proteins | sample AntDrymUQ8332106_2_FD_104654 | JGI IMG/M metagenome (GOLD analysis project Ga0136634, IMG submission 104654) | Polar desert sand microbial communities from Dry Valleys, Antarctica - metaG UQ833 (21.06) | ecosystem: Environmental > Terrestrial > Soil > Desert | place: Antarctica: Dry Valley... | reverse complement strand
CTCCGCCGACCAGCACACACGACACCGGCTCCCGCGGCAGCGCGAACGGTCGCCCCAGCGGCCCGACGACGTCGACCGCGTCACCCGTACGGCGGGCCGCCAGTTCGCCACCGGCTCGTCTCCATCTCCGAGGTCGAGGGGCCAGGTCAGGCGGCCCCGTTCGCGCGGCCGGCCCGCCACGACGACGTACGGGAAGAGCCGAGATCGGGCCATAGTGCTAGTACCAGTGGCGGATAGCGATTAGTACCGGCTCAGTTACAGACTCAGAGCCATAGACCCGGACCGGCCGGGACGAACTGATCGACCTGCACCGGAGGCATCCATGCTCAACCGCTCCCGCACTGCCCGCGGCCGCCTCTTCGCCGCCTCGGCCGCTGCATTCACCTTCGCTGTCGCGGCACCGCTGCTGGTGACCGCGGCAGTCGCCGAGGCAGCCCCGACCGCGACCTGTAAGGGCGAGACCGCGACGTTCGTCGGAACCGAAGGTCGCGACGTGTTCGACGGCGGCCCAGGTCGCGACGTCGTCGTCACCCTTGGTGGCAACGACGACATCGACGCCGGCGGCGGCAACGACCTCGTCTGCGCCGGACCCGGCCGCGACGAGATCGACGGCGACCTCGGCAACGACGAGATGTACGGCCAGGGTGGCAACGACGAGATGGACGGCCAGGGCGGCGACGACATTCTCGTCGGCAACGGCGGCACCGACGACGCCGACGGCGAGGCCGGCTTCGACACCTGCAACGCGGAGGTCGAGGACCAGTGCGAGGCCTGATCTCGCATTCCTGAACGCGCAGCGTGCCGAGGTGGCCTCGGGGGGGATGCCATTGCCACCTCGGCATGCTGTGGCACTTGCGTGTCCGCATAGGTGTCTGCTTATATAAGTAGTGAATTAAACGCGGGCACTCGAATGGAGGCACAAGTGGCGCTCGATGTCATCGACCAGGTCGGAGCCGTACGCCGAGAGGCGCGCTCAGCGGTCCGGGACGGCAAGCCGGTCCGAGTCGTGGCGGCTGCACAGTCCTACGACGCGGAGATCGCCGACGTCTGGGATGCGATCACGAACGCGGAACGCATCCCGCGCTGGTTCCTGCCGATCTCCGGTGAGCTCCGCCTGGGCGGCCGTTATTCACTGGAAGGCAATGCCGACGGGGAGATCCTCGAGTGCGACCCACCGAGCCGCCTGGCGGTGACATGGGAGTTCGGCGGGGACGTCACCTGGCTCGAGGTGCGCCTCGACGCCGACGGGGATCGGACCACGCTGGAGCTCGAGCACAGCGCACAGGTGCCGCCCGAGCGGTGGGCAGAGTTCGGTCCGGGCGCGGTCGGTGTCGGCTGGGACCTCACGCTCATGGGCCTCGCCCAGCACCTGGGTCCTGGCGCGCCGTCCGTCGAGCCGGCCACGGCGATGGCCTGGATGGGTTCCGACGAGGGGCTCGCCTTCATGGCGCGCAGCAGCGATGCCTGGGCGGATGCCGCGATCGCGGGCGGCGACGACGAGATCGCGGCGCGCGCGGCTGCAGATCGTACGATCGCTGCGTACACCGGGTCCGACGCCACGGCGGACGCCCCCGACGGCTGACCGCCCCGCGATGCACGCATTCGACGTCCTCGGGGATCCGGTGCGCCGGCGCATCCTCGAGCTCCTCGCCACCGGCGAGCAGAGCTCGGGCGCAGTCACGGCCGTGATCCAAGACGAGTTCGGCATCTCCCAACCGGCCGTGTCACAGCACCTTCGGGTTCTCCGGGAGCACGGCTTCGCCACCGCGCGACCCGACGGTGCGAGGCGGCTCTACACCGTGGCCAGCGACCCGTTCCGCGAGGTCGACGCGTGGCTCGAGTCCTTCCGCGGTTTCTGGACGCAGCGCCTCGACTCCCTCGGCACCGAGCTGGCCCGCGGTCGGAGGGAGCGGCGCCGGTCTGAGTGACCGACAGCCCCCGGGGAACCAAGATCTCCGGCTGGTCACGCGCTGACCTTCATCGCGCTTGCGGGGGCGGCCCTCAGCTCTATACCGACGGGTGTTCTACAGCGGTCGGCTCAGGTCCGCCGCGAGCTGGAAGAGGCCGGCGAGGGTCGAGTCGACGCGCTCGGGATCGTGTTTGACCTTGAATCCGATGATGAAGAACGCGGTCGCGGCCGTGCATACGGCGAGCGCGCCCGGACCGGCGATCGGCTCCGCGGCCTGCCTGATCATGCGCTTCACCTCGACGTCGTACGGCCAGACGTACGCCTCTCGCAGCAGGCATGCGTAGTCGATCACGCGCGTCCCGCTGCCCAGCTCCTCGATGTCGATCACGGCGCTCACCCGGCCCTGGTCCAGGAGGATGTTGCAGGTGTTGAAGTCGCCGTGCACGAGGTCGCCGCCGGGCAGTTCAACGTCCCCGTACGCATCCATCACGTCGTCGTACGCGTCGATGAGGTCGCGGCCGACGGCGCCGAGCTGCCGTACGCCGTGCCGGAAACCGCCCGGGGACTCGTCGACCGCGGCGGCCGCGACCTCCCGCGAACGGTCGCGCGCCGGGTCGGGGTCCAGGCCCGCATGCTGCTCGAGCACGTCAAGGAGCAGTGCCGTCTTGGCCGGGGTCAGCGGTGTCGACGCCACGCCGACCGAGAGCTCCTGGACGTGGTAGACGTCCCCTCCCTTGGTCGCGCCGGCTCCGAGCCAGCGCGGGGTCGGGTAGCCGGCCGCGCGAAGGCGCTCGATGATCGTGGCGAGGTGCTGCACGTCCACCGCTGAGCCCGTCGGGCGCGCTTTCAGGACCGCCCGCGTGCCATCGGCTCCGACCAGCAGCCAGGCGCCGCTCTGCATGCCACTGCTGAAGCGGGAGTGCAGTGACAACTCGAGCCCGTGGGTCGCGTTGATCTCCTCGACGATCCGCCGGGTGGTGTCGGCCGACGCGTCGCCGACCGGATCAGGGTGCGTTCCAGCGCTGGGCAGCGATTGGCTCATGACTGGGCAGTCTGGCGATGCGAAGGACCGCGTGCCACAGAGATTCGAGCCGAGCACGCGAGGGGCCCAGCGTCGGGCGGTGGTGCCCGACGATCGTCTGGCCGGGCGTGATCGACGGACGGACCACCGATATAGGCTGACAAGAGGCCCTGGATCGTCCGACAAGCGGGGCCCGAATGCACTCCCGTCTTTTCGAAAGGGAGCTCCATGGCCTCCGTGCTCGTCTCTGGCGCGCCGCTGCAGGCGGCGCGCCTCTCAGACGCCTTGCGCGGCCAGGGTGCGGAGATCACGCAGGTCACAGATCTCGAGTACATGCCGGGTGTCTGTGCAGACGCCGGTGCCGATGCGTTCGACGCGTACGTCCAGCTGTCCTCGTCCTTCCAGATGTGGGGCGAGACGGCCGTCGAGCGGGTTCACCACTTCTACGCAGGAGGGGTGCTGGCTCGCTTCACGGCGATGCGCTCGGCCGTCTCCACGCTCCGGACCGGGGCACGGGTCATCTTCGTGCTCGGCCGCCTGCCCGCCGAGGTCGCCTCCCAGGACGACCGTGACGCGCGCGAGTCCCTGACGAAGGTCCTGATCAAGGCAGCTCGGGCGGACGCCACGGCGCAGCTGTCGACACGGATCCTCGACTCGGACACGACCGTCGACGATATCGTCGCCGCCGCGCTCGGGTCGGACTCCGAGAGCCAGCAGCTGCTGGCAGAGCTGTCCGACCTGGACTACGCGGACTGGCGCGTCGAGGTCCTCGGCCTCGCGGCGCTGGACACGTAGGCCGGCGCAGCGGCGATGACCGAGTCTGCAGGAGACACGAGCCGTACGGGCGGAGGGTCACCGTCCTCGATTGACCCCTTCGCGGCCTGGCGGCAGCTGCTCGAAAGCATGACTGGCACGACCGGCGCGTCCGCTGCTACAGCCGCGCTGAACGACCCGATGGCGGCGCAGCTGAGCGCCGTCAAGCAGCTCACGGAGGCGATGGGCACGGTCGGCGGACCCACCACGATGTTCATCACCCAGCTCGAGGCGACCGTGGCGACGGTCAAGGAGCGGCGCCAACAGGTGCGCGCTCTCATCGACCAGCTCAGCCTGTTCGACGAGCAGCTAGCTCTGTTCGAGGCGTCATTGCAGCCGATCCTGGAGTGGAGTCGCACCTGGGTCCGGGTCCAGGAGAGCGTCTTCGACCCCCTCGGCCTCACCAAGCGCCGGAGCGACTCGCCGCCCGGGCGACCCTGACCCGTGGACGCGGCGGTGGTGCTGAAGCGCGACCATCCGCAGCATCCGCCACTCGACGCGGCGCGCGCCGTCAGGCCGTACGGAACACTGATCTCGCCGGATGTCGACTCCGAAGGGAACGGTGCGTATGGCCAGCGAAGACCAGTGGGACCCCCGGCTGCGTCAGCTAGGGGAGTACATCCGGATGCAGCGCCACATGGCCGATCTCTCGCTGCGGGGGCTGTCGGAGCTCACGCAGGTGTCCAATGCATACCTGAGCCAGCTCGAGCGCGGTCTCCACCAGCCGTCCCTGCGGGTGCTGCAGTCCATCGCCGAGGCGCTCAACCTCTCCGCTGAGACCCTGGTGTCCCAGGCAGGGCTCACGCGTCCGGACTCGCAGTCCGACTCGCCGACGCGTGACACGGAGACGGCGATCCGCAACGACCCGGCCTTGACGTCGGAGGAACGCGACGCCTTGATCCGGGTTTACCACAGCTTCATCCAGACCCGCAGCGGTTGAAACATCTCTCATTGCTGACGCTTGACATACACGGCGAAGCGCGTACTATTTAACGCAACCGCCCAATCCACCGTCGTCACCTGACACCCAGGGAGTACCTCATGACCAGCGACACCACCAAGCAGTACGCCGACATCGTGCAGCAGAGCCAGGAGGCCGTCACCGCGGCGATCGAGACCTGGACCAAGACAGTGCAGGAGGCGTTCTCCGCCGCCGTGCCGAGCTCGGCCGGCTCATTCGACCCGAGCGAGTCGGTGGACAAGATCTTCGACTTCACCGAGAAGGTCCTCGAGATGCAGCGTGACTTCACCAAGAAGCTCATCAGCACCTCCACCGCGGCCGCCGAGAGCGCCAAGTCCTCGATCACCGACGCGACGCAGCAGTTCGGCCAGTCGAGCTGAAGGATCGCCCCCAGCGGGGGTGAGGGCGGCAACCGAAACGTGCACGCGGGGTCGGGATGTGGACCGCACATCCCGACCCCGGTCTTCGGCTGGACCGCTCGACGTCCCGTACGGCCGGCACCGCGAGAGGACACGGCGATGAAGGACATCCTCGAGGCGATCCTCGCCGAGGACACCGCGCCCGAGGAGTTCGCCGACCTGCCGGTCCCGGCCTCCTATCGCGGCGTCACGGTCCGCCGGGACGAGACCGAGCTGTTCGCCGGCCTCGCTAGCGCCGACAAGGACCCGCGCCGTTCGCTGCATGTCGACGAGGTCGACACCCCCGAGCTGGGCCCCGGCGAGGCGCTCGTCGCTGTCATGGCAAGCGCCATCAACTACAACACCGTCTGGACCTCGATCTTCGAGCCGATTTCGACGTTCTCGTTCCTCGAGCGGTATGGAAGGCTGTCCCAGCTGTCCAGGCGACACGACCTGCCCTACCACGTCGTCGGCTCGGATCTCGCAGGAGTCGTCTTGCGTACAGGCGTCGGCGTGCACGCGTGGAAACCCGGCGACGAGGTCGTCGCGCACTGCCTGTCGGTGGAGCTCGAGAGCCCCGACGGCCACAACGACACGATGCTCGACCCGGAGCAGCGCATCTGGGGGTTCGAGACGAACTTCGGCGGGCTCGCCCAGCTCGCCCTCGTCAAGGCCAACCAGCTCATGCCCAAGCCGGATCACCTGACGTGGGAAGAGGCAGCCGCACCCGGGCTCGTCAACTCCACGGCGTACCGCCAGCTCGTGTCGGCGAACGGCGCGGACATGAAGCAGGGCGACGTCGTGCTCGTCTGGGGTGCTTCCGGCGGTCTCGGGTCGTACGCGACCCAGCTCGCACTCGGCGGCGGCGCCACTCCGGTGTGCGTCGTGTCCAGCCCAGAGAAGGCAGACATCTGCCGTCGCATGGGCGCCGAGCTGATCATCGACCGCAGCGCCGAGGGATACGAGTTCTGGAAGGACCCGCAGACGCAGAATCCCAAGGAATGGCAGCGGTTCGGCAAGAAGATCCGCTCACTCACCGGTGGGGACGACCCGGACATCGTGCTCGAGCACCCCGGTCGCGAGACGTTCGGGGCGAGCGTGTACGTCGCCCGCAAGGGCGGCACGATCGTGACGTGCGCCTCCACGAGCGGGTTCATGCACGAGTACGACAACCGCTACCTGTGGATGAACCTCAAGCGAATCATCGGGTCCCACTTCGCGAACTACCGCGAGGCGTGGGCGGCAAACCGCCTCGTCGCGCGCGGGCGCATCCATCCCACACTGTCGCGCACCTACCCGATGGAAGAGGTCGGGCAGGCGGCGTACGACGTGCATCGCAACTTGCATCAAGGCAAGGTCGGCGTGCTGTGCCTCGCGCCGGAGGAGGGTCTCGGCGTGCGCAACCACGAGCTGCGCGAGCGCAGCCTGGATGCGATCAACCGCTTCCGGGACCGGTGACCGGCGATGGCTGCCGGCCGGGCCGGATCACGCGATTCGTCAATGGTCGCAACGAATCCTGAGCCTGCCAGCCCGCGCCGGGACCGCCCGTGGCTGATGCGTACGTACGCCGGCCACTCCTCGGCGGTCGAGTCGAACGCTCTCTACCGCCGCAACCTCGACAAAGGTCAGACCGGCCTGTCAGTCGCCTTCGACCTGCCGACGCAGCTGGGCTACGACCCTGACGACGAGCTGGCCCGCGGCGAGGTGGGCAGGGTCGGCGTGCCGATCACCCACCTCGGCGACATGCGTGAGCTTTTCGCGGACATCCCGCTCGCCGACATGAACACGTCCATGACCATCAACGCCACTGCGATGTGGCTGCTGGCGCTGTACCAGGTGGTGGCCGAGGAGCAGGCGCTCGCCGCCGGGGTCGACCCGGTGGACGTGCACTCCCGCCTGTCCGGTACGACCCAGAACGACATCATCAAGGAGTACCTCTCCCGCGGGACGTACGCGTTCCCGCCGGCGGAGTCGCTGCGGCTGACGACGGACCTGATCGCCTACACCGTCACCGGTCTCCCCCACTGGAACCCGATCAACATCTGCAGCTATCACCTGCAGGAGGCCGGCGCGACGCCGGTCCAGGAGATCGCGTTCGCCCTGTCGACGGCGATCGCGGTTCTCGACGCCGTACGAGATGCCGGCCAGGTGCCGCCCCGCGACTTCAGCAACGTCGTCGCGCGCATGTCGTTCTTCGTCAACGCCGGCGTGCGATTCGTCGAGGAGATGTGCAAGATGCGCGCGTTCGTGCGCCTGTGGGACGAGATCACCGCGACCCGGTACGGCGTCATCGACGCGCAGCAGCGGCGCTTTCGCTTTGGCGTGCAGGTCAACTCACTCGGTCTCACCGAAGTCCAGCCGGAGAACAACGTCCAGCGCATCGTGCTCGAGATGCTGGGTGTCACCCTGTCCAAAAGCGCTCGCGCCCGGGCGGTCCAGCTGCCCGCTTGGAACGAGGCGCTCGGTCTGCCGCGGCCGTGGGATCAGCAGTGGTCCTTGCGAATGCAGCAGGTTCTCGCCTTCGAGTCCGACCTGCTCGAGTACGACGACCTCTTCGAGGGGTCTCACGTCGTGGACAGAAAGGTCCGGGACCTCTGCGCAGCTGCTCGCTCAGAGATGGAGCACATCCAAGGATTAGGCGGCGCTGTCGCCGCGGTGGAGAGCGGCTACCTCAAGTCGGCGCTCGTCGCCGCACATGCGGAGCGGCGGGCCCGGGTGGAGTCGGGCGCCGACGTCGTGGTCGGGATCAACCGCTTCACCGGGTCGGAGCCGAGCCCCCTGGTCACCGGGCTCGATGCCTCGATCCAGACGGTCGACCCGGAGGCTGAGCGGTCGGCCGTCGTCGCGGTGCTGGACTGGCGCGCGCGTCGGGACCCCGTCGCGGTGGATACCGCACTCGCAGCACTGACGTCAGACGCTCGAGGCACGGAGAACCTCTTCCCAGCGACGTTGCGCTGCGCCCGCGCGGGTGTCACGACAGGCGAGTGGGCCGGTGCGCTCCGTGCGGTGTTCGGGCCCTACCGTGCACCGACCGGGGTCGCCGCCGGCGTCGGCACGGTCGAGCCCAGCTCCGGCTTGAGCGCAGTTCGTGAGGCGGTCCGTCGTACGGGAGCCGACCTCGGGACCCGGCTCCGCTTCCTCGTCGGCAAGCCGGGCCTGGACGGTCACTCCAACGGGGCCGAGCAGATCGCCCTTCGTGCCCGGGACGTCGGGTTGGAGGTGGCGTACCAGGGCATCCGGCTGACGCCCGCCCAGATCGTCGCCGCAGCCGTCGAGGAGGACGTGCACTGCGTCGGGTTGTCCATCCTGTCCGGCGGTCACCGCGAGCTGATCCCCGAGATCCTGCAGCAGCTTCGCGCAGCAGGCGCCGGTGATGTTCCTGTCGTTGTCGGCGGCATCATCCCGGCGGCGGATGCTCAATGGTTGCAGGAGATCGGCGTCGCCGCGGTGTTCACGCCGAAGGATTTCAGCATCAACCAGATCCTGTGGGACGTCGTCGCCTCGATGAGGGCCGCGAACGACCTCTCAGTCCTGCCCCGCCCGATCGAGCTCTTCCCGGAGGCCACGTGAGCAAGTCGCCCCATCCCGACGGTCGCAAGCTGCGGTCCCGGCGGTCATGCCTCGCGGTGCCCGGGTCGAGCGTCAAGATGCTCGGCAAGGCGCAGGGTCTCCCTGCCGACCAGGTGTTCCTCGATCTCGAGGACTCCGTCGCACCGCTGGCGAAGGAGGGCGCTCGGGCCAACGTCGTCGCCGCGCTCACCGAGGGCGACTGGGACGGAAAGACGCGGGTCGTACGCGTCAACGACCTCACGACGCGCTGGACCTACCGAGACGTGATCTCGGTCGTGGAGGGTGCCGGACCGAGTCTCGACTGCATCATGTTGCCGAAAGTCCAGTCGGCAGAGCAGGTCGTGTGGCTCGACGTGTTGCTCAGGCAGATTGAGGAGACCATCGGGCTCGAGGTCGGGCGCATCGGCATCGAGGCGCAGATCGAGAACGCGCGCGGGCTCGTGGCGGTCGACGAGATCGCTGCAGCCTCGCCGCGCCTCGAGACCATCGTGTTCGGCCCGGCGGACTTCATGGCCAGCATCGCGATGCGGAGCCTGGTCGTCGGCGAGCAACCGCAGGGGTACGACGTCGGCGACGCCTACCACTACATCCTCATGCGCATTCTGATGGCTGCGCGGACGCACGACCTGCAGGCGATCGACGGGCCGTACCTCCAGATCCGTGACGTCGACGGCTTCCGTCGCGTCGCTGGTCGCTCGGCGGCGCTCGGCTTCGACGGAAAGTGGGTCTTGCATCCTGGACAGCTCGACGCTGCGAACGAGGTGTACGCGCCCCGCCAGGAGGACTACGACCACGCGGAGCTGATTCTGGACGCTTACGAGCACTACACGTCCGAGGCGGGCGGCATGCGCGGTGCGGTGATGTTGGGCGAGGAGATGATCGACGAGGCGTCTCGCAAGATGGCGCTGGTCGTCGCCGCGAAGGGGCGCGCCGCCGCCATGAGCCGCACGTCGTCGTTCACCGCGCCCGATGAGAAGGAGCAGCCCAGATGAGCGTGCACCGATGAGTCGCCTTGCGCAGACGGAGGGTCTGACCGACATCCAGGTCGACATCCTGGCGACCGTCCGCGACTTCGTCGACCGGGAGATCCTGCCCGACGTGGCCCGTCTCGAGCGTGATGACGAGTATCCGCAGCAGATCGTGGACGGCATGAAGGAGATGGGCCTCTTCGGGCTGATGATCCCCGAGGAGTACGGCGGGCTGGGCGAGTCGCTGCTCACGTACGCCCTCGTGGTCGAGGAGATCGCCCGCGGCTGGATGAGCGTGTCGGGAATCATCAACACCCACTTCATCGTGGCCTACCTCCTCGCGCAGCACGGCACCGACGAGCAGAAGCAGACGCTGCTGCCACAGATGGCGACCGGCGACGTCCGCGGCTCGTTCTCCATGTCCGAGCCCGGCTGTGGCTCCGACGTCAGCGCGATCCGGACCAAGGCGATCCGCGACGGCGACGACTATGTCGTGACGGGCCAGAAGATGTGGATCACCAATGGCGGCAGCTCGAACCTGCTCGCCGTGCTGGTGAAGACCGACGAGGGCGCCGACTCGCCGTACCGCAATATGACGACACTGCTCGTCGAGAAGGAGACAGGGTTCGGCGAGACCGCACCCGGTCTGACGATCCCCGGCAAGATCGAGAAGATGGGCTACAAGGGCGTCGACTCGACGGAGGCCGTTTTCGAGGGTCACCGGGTCCCCGGCAACCGGGTGCTCGGCGGCGCGCCGGGTCAGGGCTTCTACCAGATGATGGATGGCGTCGAGGTGGGCCGCGTCAACGTCGCGGCTCGGGGCTGCGGGGTGGCGCTGCGTGCCTTCGAGCTCGGCATCAAGTACGCGCAGGAGCGCGAGACCTTCGGCAAGCCGATCGCCCAGCACCAGGCGGTGATGTTCCGCCTGGCCGAGATGGCGACCAAGGTCGAGGCAGCCCACGCGATGATGGTGATGGCCGCGCGCAAGAAGGATTCGGGCGAGCGCAACGACGTCGAGGCCGGCATGGCGAAGTACCTCGCGAGCGAATACTGCAAGGAGGTCGTCGAGGGCTCCTTCCGCATCCACGGCGGGTACGGCTACTCCAAGGAGTACGAGATCGAGCGCCTCTACCGCGAGGCCCCGATGCTCCTGATCGGTGAGGGCACCTCCGACATCCAAAAGATGATCATTGGAAGGCGATTGCTCGAGGAGTACGCCATCCGCGCGTGACCGGACCGCGCGCCGTCAGCTCACGGGGTGAGCGGCCGGGCCAGCAGTCGCTCGGCGTCGAGGATCGACCCGACGACGGTGAGCCGCGGATCGCGCAGGGTCGTGCGTCGCCACAGCAGCAGGAGCAGCACCTCGGCGGGACCCGTGATGCTCGAGGTCGGGGACGCCTGCGGGGTTTCGGTGGCGAGCACTGTGCGCAAGCCGGACGACGAGACGAGCTCGAGGACCTCCGGCCCTCGAGCGAGTCGCCCTAGTCGCACCTGTCGCGGCACGAACATGGAAACGACCTCGTCGATCCCGTCGTCAGCCAATGCCTCGTCGAAGTCACGGGCGACGCCGAGGCTGGTGGACGCGTCCCAGCAGTGCATAGCGGTCTCGTGTGTCTGTCGCCGCAGCCAGAACCGGGCGCTCTTCGGCTCGCCGAAAGTCCAGCACGGCTGGTCGGGATCACAGCCTCGGAGGGTCGCGGCGAGCTCCGCCGCACCTTCGCGGAACCAGGGTTCGATCTGGTCCGGATCGTCAGGGCCGGGCGGCTCCGGCGCGGGACCGACGAGTATCGCCTCCCGCGCCCAGCGGTGGACACTTCCGAGGTGACGCGCGAGATGAG
>Ga0136634_10000949_pt1 | contig 11480 bp, 5 predicted proteins | sample AntDrymUQ8332106_2_FD_104654 | JGI IMG/M metagenome (GOLD analysis project Ga0136634, IMG submission 104654) | Polar desert sand microbial communities from Dry Valleys, Antarctica - metaG UQ833 (21.06) | ecosystem: Environmental > Terrestrial > Soil > Desert | place: Antarctica: Dry Valley... | reverse complement strand
GACAGCTTGACCCAGCGCGCCGCAATGTTCCACTCCCAGCTTCCGAGGCGTGCGATGCGCTGCGCTTTCGTCAACTTAGCGCGGCTTTCCGCGAGTTCTTCGCGCATCCTTGACGCGCGGATCATGTAGCGCAGTCGCTCGGACAACAACGTCCACTGGGTAGTGCTCTTGACAAAGAAGTCGGTAGCACCGGCTTCGTAAGCGCGCGCGATCGAAGGCTCGTCATCGAGGCCCGTCAGCATCAGCACCGGCACGTGCTCTCCGCCTGTCAGCCGCCGCAGCCGCTCGCAGGTGATGAACCCATCAATGTCGGGCATCAAGGCGTCGAGCACGACAACATCGGGCTGATTGGCCGCATACAACTCGAGCGCCACAGCGCCACCATCGGCTTCGATCACACGCCATTGCCGCTCGGCAAGTGCGGACGCCGTCAGAAGCCGCGCCACCGGATCGTCGTCGACCAACAGAACCAGATCGTTGCGAGGCTCGGCCGCGTCCCCTTCGGCGTCGCGCCGACTCGCCATTGCACCACCGCGGCTGGCGTTGTCTTTGCTATCGCTCATCGCTCGATCCATTGGCCTGTGTCTAGTGAACGGGGCAGATCACGGGGTCGTTAGCCGTCAGTTTCTGCAGAGCTTGCAATGCCCGTTCGTACTCCTTGCAGACGGCCGTCCATTCCTGCTGCGCAGATGGCATCTGACGCTCGCGCACATGCGCTTCCAGTGCAGCGAAACCTTTGGATAGGGTTGTGGCGCCGACATTGGCGCTTGATGACTTCAGCGTATGAACCGCATGACGAAACGCAACCGCATCGCCCTGGGTGATGGCACGCTCAGCGTCGCTCATCAGTTTTGACGCCGTCTTCGTATACGTGTCGATCAGCCTTTCAAGCAGCCGAGCTGCGCCGCGCTGCTCCATCTGACGAATGCTTTCGATCACCGAACTGTCGAGCACCTCTGACTCTGTGCCCTTTGACCCCACCTGATCGTGGCGCGCGAGTGATCGGGAAGATTCAGCGGTATGTTGCGTGCCGGATTGGGTTCCAGTTTGCGTCAGTCGAGCGAGCAGCAGCTCGATCTGTTGCTGCTTGAAAGGCTTGGGCAAATACTCGTTGAAGCCAGCCGCAAGACAGCGCTCACGATCTCCGGCCAGCGCGTTTGCAGTGAGCGCAACGATGGGCGCGTTGGATGCAGTCTCAAAATCACCAGGGGCTGCTGCACGAAAACGCCGGACCGCCTCAAATCCATCCATGTCAGGCATCTGGCAGTCCATAAAGACAATGTCAAACGCCTGCGACCGCAGCGCGTTCAGTGCCTCGCGCCCGTTGTCTGCAAGGCGGATCTCGCAGCCAAAGTCTCGCAGCATTGCGCGCACCACCTCCTGGTTGACGAGGTTGTCCTCGACCACGAGAACTTTCGCGCGGAACCGGGGTGCAAGCGGCGCGGTGTGCCCCACGGCATTCGTGCGCGACAAAGTTCGCGCGAGCGCATCCAGCAGGTCGTGCTGGCGCACCGGCTTGGTCAAATACTGATCGACGCCATTCTCAAATGCGAGCTGCGCCTCGTTCCCACTGGCCAGCGATGTCAGCATGACCATTTTTACGGCCGCGAGCAGTGGATCGCCACGCAATGTCGCCGCAAGCGTCAATCCGTCCATTATCGGCATCTTCATGTCAATGACGGCAATGTCGAAAGGTGAACCCGCGCGAGCGGCTGCTCGCATCAGTTCGAGCGCAGTTGCGCCATGGTCGGCTGTTGCGACATCCATCTCGACTGCCTTCAGCTGCGCCTCGAGAATGCTTCGGTTGGTCGGGTTGTCCTCGACCAGGATGACGCGGCGGCCACGCAGTTGGCTGAGGTCCAGTGGGGGATTCACTGTGGCGGTACTGCCGCTCGCCAGCGGGACATCGAAACGAAAGATCGAACCCTCGCCGAAGTGGCTTTCGACTCCGATGGAACCGCCCATCAACTCGACGAGCTGCTTGCTGATGGCCAGGCCCAGCCCGGTGCCGCCGTACCGCCGCGACATCGACTGATCGGCCTGCATGAACACCGTGAAGAGCTTTTGCAGCGCTTCCGCACGCATACCGATCCCGGTATCACGAACCTCGAAACTGACACGGTGGCCGTTGGGCTCCACACTTGCGCTTACGGTAACGACGACCTCACCCGTTTCGGTAAATTTGAGCGCGTTGCCGACCAGGTTCGTCAGCACCTGCCGGACCCGGGTGGGATCACCCTTCGCAACCATGGGCACTTCAGCCCCGATGCACGACACGAGTTCAATCCGCTTTTGATGAGCGCGCGGCGCAAGCATTTCGAAGACGTCCTCGACCACAGTGCGCAGATTGAAATCAACCGATTCGAGTTCGAGCTTGCCCGCTTCTATCTTCGAGAAATCAAGGATGTCATTGATGATCTCGAGCAGCGTTTCGCCGGAGCGATAGACAGCGTCGGCGAAGCGCCGCTGCTTGTCACTTAGCGCGGTCCCGAGCAGCAGTTCGGTCATTCCGAGCACGCCATTCATCGGTGTCCGGATCTCGTGGCTCATGTTGGCAAGGAATTGGGACTTCGCGCGGCTGGCCGACTCGGCAAGCTCCTTCGCGTCGCGAAGCACGCGCTCGCTCGCCTTGGTCTCTGAGATGTTTTCGAGCATCTCCAGGCGGAAAAGGTCACCGCTCGCATCAGCAAAGCGCACACTGTGGCCGCGTACCCAGACAACAGTGCCGTCGCCTCTAAGCATGCGCCGCTCGAATGTGAACTGCTCGCGCTCCTCCGAGCGGTCCATGTCGTTACGTAGCACGTACGCGGCATCGACTTCGTCCGGATGCACAAAAGTTATCGGATCCTTGCCAATCACCTGGTCGATTGTGTAATCGAGCATCCGCGTGTGCGCAGCATTGGCACGCACAATCCGGTGATCCGAAGAAAGGATCGTTGCCGGCACTGGCGACTCGTCAAACAGAGCCCGGAAATACTCGGCGCTCTCGCGCAGCGCCGCTTCAGTCCGCTTGCGCTCGGTAATGTCGGGGCTGATCAGCGCGTATTGGAAGTAGCGGCCCTGGTCATCGCGCAGCGGCTGGCCCTCGACTTCAAGCACGCGTTCCTCGCCCGCGTGCGTGGTCGCGACAAATTCAATACGACATGGCTCGCCGCGCACGATTGCTTCGGCAATCTGACCCACGGCACCGGGGTCGGTGCGCGATCCGCCCATCAGGTTATGTGCGAGCTTGCCGCGCATCTCCTGCATACCCAGGCCCGAGAACCGCATCACTGCGTCGTTGGCCCACTCGATACGGCCGGTGATATCCAGTATCAGCACCATCTGTTCGGTGCGCGAAGCAACCATCGCAAGGCGACTGGCCTCGACTTCACGTTGGCGCAGTTCGCGTTCGGCACGCTGACGCTCAGCCACGCGCGACAGTTCCGCCCCGACCGCCTCGACCAGCTCGAGCCAGGCATTGGTCGCATCAACCCGTTGATCACTGTAGAACTCAATGAAAGCGGCGACGTGCCCATGCGCCATGACGGGAATGACGACACCGGTGTGCAAACCTGCAGCCAGTGCAACGTCGAGCCGATTCCAGTCGGTCATTCTTGATAGATCCGAAACCCAGTTCGGCACACCCGACAGATACGCCCGTCCGATCAGGTGGTTTGGCGACGGCACGATTGCGATGCCGTTACTCGCCTCGATGAAGTCACGGAAACGCTCCGGGTCGCGCGCATACCATAGCGAGCGCGGCGGCAACCTTCGGTCCTCGGCGTAGTCAGGAAGGATCGCGACACGCCCGAGCGGCCAATCAAGGTAGTTTCCGATTTCGTTCAGTGCGCGCTCCAGCGTGCGCTCGACTGAGTCCGATTCATTGGCCGCTGCTGCAAGGCCGCGCAACAGTCGCATTACCGCGTACTGACGCTGCAGTTCGAGGCTCCCCTGCAACTCGGTCATGTGAGCCTGCGACAAGCGATCCGAGTGCGACAGCAACGCCGTGGTCATTGCGTCGAACGATCCCACCAGAGAATCAAGTTCATCGCCTTTGTGCTGGGTTGCGCGACCGGCATAGCGAAGCGACAGCTCCTCTGCCCGTTCAGTCAGCGCCTTGATTGGGCGAATCAGGTGGCGCGTCAGGTACAGCCCCGCAACAACGGTTGCCAGAATCGTGAACAGCACTACCGCACCAAAGGCACGGCTTGAATCTGAAAGCGACTCGTAGGCCATCCGGTTCGAGACCATGACGGCGACCGAGAAAGCTTGATCGGTGATCGGCAAGGGTCGCAACGACAAATCCTCGTTGCCGTCGAGCTCGACGTGGGTCGTCGCGCCGGTTTGAATACCCAAGCGTGCCTTCTGCAACCACGCCGCATCTTCGGGCGCCATGCTGGTCCCGAGTACGCGGTCCTGTGCCAGCAGTGCGACTTCGGCCCCGAGCTGATTGGCGAGCTGATTCAAGTACTGCTCACCGATCAGCCGTTCGACAACAATCGCGCCAATAATTTGATTGCCCGCAACAACGGGAGCCGCGGCGCGGATCGTCAGCCCCTGCAGGCGCTCGATCACGACGATGTTTTCCTGACCCTGCAATGCAACCTGCACGCCTTGCCGGCTATCGTTTTCATCGAGGCGCTGAATGCCCGCCTCACCGGTTCGTTCGATCAATCGGCCCTGCGTGTCGACCACCTCGATAAGCCCGGCCCGCACGCTCTTGCCTTCCTTCAATGCCCATTCGCGAACCGCACGGGCCGCATCAGGTTTGCGCGACAGAGCCGCGATCAGGTCACTGCGTTCAGCCAGCGCGCGAGCGCTGCGCTCCACCGCGAAGTAGTCGGTCACAATCGTTGACTCGACCAACCGTGCTGCGCGTGCCCCCCGCGCATGCTGCTCGACAAGAAACTGGCGCTCGGCGCTTTGATGGTGAAAGTAGTAGCTGATCGCCACGGTCCAACCAGCCACCAGCACCAGCACGCCGATTAGCGGCCATGCAACCGAACGGAAGCGTGAAGGCGTCGCCGGCAGCGCGACCGCGTTTGCATGTCCTGCTGCCGGTACCGCACCGACACGCACGATGCGCATGCTGGTATCAAGACGCTGGCCCAGGCGGGCAGTAAGCCACGAAAAGTCAGGCAGCATCGGGAAGGAACGGTGGTTGGGGTCGCGCATCGGTTACACGTCTTCGCAGTACGCAGGCTAGTTCGGAACAGCACTGGACACCCTCATGAAAAAGGCGTCGTTCGAAGGGCATTTCGGCTCGCGCGCGGAAGGCGCCGGCAGCGGGCTGGCGCAGTTCTCGCATCCCACTGGCCGATGCTGCACAATCGCCGCGATGCGCGCGATGAATACAGGAACTTGGCGGCGATGACCCGCCAATTTAAGCGGTCGCTATTTGCGCTTGCCGCATCTGCTCTGCCGTGTTCGCTCGCGGCCGCCAGCGCAGTCGCAACCGTGCGGCCCGATGCGAGCATGTTGCTCGCAGCCGTTGGCGTAGGGGCCCTGATCGTGTTGGTAGCGGTCGCTGTCGTGCAGCGACGCCGGCCGCCGACGACTGTTGCTCAACCCTCTGCTCCCGGCGCAGCCGCTCAGAGCCCGCGCGTAGCCGATGCGACGCGAGAAGCCGAGTTGCAGGTTGCGCTTGCCGAGCGTGAGCTTGAGCTTGCGACTAGTACGCGCGAGCTGGCTAGACGAACGCGCGAATGCGATGACGCCGGACGCGAGCTAGACAGCCTTGCACATTCCATCTCGCACGATCTGCGCGCCCCCCTTCGCATTGTTGATGGGTTTGCCACCATCGTGCTCGAAGACTATGGGGACCGCGGCAAGCCGCTCGACGACCTTGGACGCGATCACCTGCGCCGCATCGTGACCGCCAGTCAGCGTATGAATACGATGATCGACACGTTGCTGAATCTGTCGCGCATGACCAGCCGTGAGCTAACGAGCGAGCGAGTTGATTTGTCGCAAATCGCGCGCGAGCTTGCCGATGACCTTATCAGCGACATTCGCTCAACGGAGCCGGCGCGCTCGGTTGAGTTCGTCATCGCCCCTGCTATCAAGGCAAATGGCGATTCAACTTTGCTGCGGCTCGTGCTGCAGAACCTGCTCGGCAATGCGGCGAAGTTCAGTGCGAAGAGCCGTGCTGCGCGAATCGAATTCGGGTGCAGCGAAGGGCCGGGGACCGTGTTCTTCGTGCGCGACAACGGTGCCGGGTTTGATATGCGCTTCGCCGAGAAAATGTTCGGCCTTTTTCAGAGGCTGCACAGCTCCAACGAATTTGCCGGAACGGGGGTCGGCTTGGCAACGGTGCAAAAAATTATTCGCCGTCATGGCGGCAGAATCTGGGCTGAAGCGATACCCGCGCCGGCCGAAGGACACGGTGCGACGTTTTACTTCACGCTCGCGGAGGTCGATGCAAGCGCACGCTGACCCAACGTCTTCTAGCGTCGAATCGAGTTGAGCCGGTTGGCTGCTTCCACCATGTGGGTGGCCAACTCACCCACTGGCTTGCCTTCTGATTTGGCCTGCTCCTGCAACGCGGCCAGAGCGCCGGCGAAATCAAGGCGTAGCCGCTCCATCAGAATTCCCACCGCAATCAAATCGTTTTTGTTCTCCGCCGCGGGCGCCGATGATGCAACGGGTTTCTCTTCACCTGAGCGCGCCATTGCAGCGCGCACCGCCGGCACGATCTGCCGAACATCGAGTGGCTTGACCAGATACCCGAGCGCACCCATTTTCATCGCTTCATCGACGATGTCCTGATCACCGAATGCCGACAGAAACATAAAGCCGGTGTCGGTATTGGCGGCCAGATAGCGCGCGACATCCATCCCCGATTTTCCCTGCATGCGCATGTCGAGAATCGCAAGTCTCGGCTTGTGCTTGCGCGCTAGCAGGATCGCATCGTCGCCGTTGTCGGTCTCGATCACCTCGAGTCCGGCCTGTTTGAGTCCGGCAACCAGGGTTGCGAGCACCAGACGATCGTCGTCCACCACCATCACGAGCGGTTGTTCGCTTTTCGCGGCTAGTTCAGTTTCCACGCCCCGATTGTGCCGCAGCCGAGGGTTATTTGAACGATCGAATACATTTCAAATGGAGTCTTCGCGGATAGCGGGAGGAAACAGGTAGAGTCGAGTGGAAACCACGGCCCCGACACGCTCAACCGTCAAACGCGCGCCGCGCCGCGGAAGTAATGCTTTCACGAGCCCCAGACCCGACACGCTGGCAGAGATCTGAGCCAGATCGAAGCCATCCTTCAACGTCCCGGGATTCTCGATTGCGAACTCCATTCCGTCCGGGCGGGTGGAAACTTTGATCATGATGCCGTCCTGGCGGGTCGCGCGATGCTTGATTGCATTGGTGCCCAGCTCGTTGATGACCAGCGCGAGGGGCACGGCCTCATTTTCAGGCAAGCCGAACCTCCATAGATCGGGCGGGGGCGGCTCAAACCGCACTTCGACGCCAAACATGTTCGAAAGCGTCGAAAAAATGCCCTGTGCAACGCCGAGCACCGGCAATGTCCCGCTGGAACGAATCTGCAGACCGTGAACCTGCGCGATGGCATGAATCTGCGTTGCCGCTTCAGACAGGATGTCGGCGACATCGGGCCGCGCCTCCGCGGTTTGCTGTAGCAGCCCCGCGACTCCTTGAAGGTTGTTCTTGATGCGATGATGGACCTCGCGCACCAGCACGTCGCGTTGCTTGACGATCTGCTCCATCTTTTCCTGCTCGGCCCGCGTCCGCTCGGTGACGTCGTCGGCAATACCGAACACACGAATCGCTCCATCTTCCATGCGCACAGGGCTTAATCGCACATTGACATTGCGCACACCGCGCGACGGATGATCGATGCGTGCCGTAAATTCCGAGCGCCGCAATCGCCGCATGCGGGCGATCAGGCGCGGCAGCGTTCGATTGACGACGGACACATCTTCAAAATGAACGTGGCGCATGACGCTGCGCGGATCTTCCAACAGCTCGGCAACGGGCGCGCCGATCAACGTGGTGTAGCGCGGATTCACATAGAGGGCCGCGGAAAAATCGCCGCTCATGATGAACACGAGCTGATCGATGTTCTCTGCGAACTGGCGGAAACGCGCTTCCGTTTCCCGCAGCGCCGCTTCAGCGCGGACCTCTTCTGACAGATCGTCGATGATCGACATCACATATCGCGCGTTGGCGTCGCCAGCCGCACCCAGGCGGCCCGGTTCCGACTCAAACAACGGAACAACGCGCTGATTGATCGTCAGCCGCTTTCCATCGGCACGCAGCATCACGTCACGCGGCCGGTCGACCTGCGTTCCGCTCGCCAGCGCCTTGCGGTCAAGCTCAAGGTACAAATCGGCAAACTGGCGCGCGTAGATCTCGCTCCACGTACGCCCGATGACCTGATCGCGCGTCAATCCGGTCATCGTTTCCCCGGCGCGATTCAAGCTGACGAAGCGCCCGCTCTCGGCTTCCCGTACAGATACCAACACCGGTAAATTTTCGACAACGAGATCCAGATAATTCCGAACGCGACGTAGCTCCTCTTCGGAGCGGCGACGTGCATCGACATCAACCAGCGTCAGGATGACACCGCGATCCGGCGCCGTGGGGTCGATCGGGCGCCCATATCCCGCGCACCAAAATGTGGTGCCGTCAGCACGCCTCATGCGCCGCTCAAACGAGACACCACCGTCGGGTACCCTGGTCTTCGGGATCGCGTCGGCGTCGGCATCCGACGGCGTTTCCACCGAAGTTTCTGCGTCCTCTCCCACTTCTTTGACAAGTGGCAGCTCGCGAATGTCGTCCCAATCGCTTGCCGTAGCAAACAGCGAAGCGATCTGCAGCTCGTCCCAGTCACGTGCGTCGTAACCGAACAGCTGCTCGGTTGCGGCGTTCGCCTTGACGATCAGATCATTGGCCACATACAGCACCGCCACCAGCGCGCTGTCGAAAATAAGCTGCAACTCGGACAGGGTTGCACGCAGCTCACGCTCCGAGCGCTTGCGCTCGTCGACGTTGACGAACGCGAAGATGTAGCCCAATTCAGGCCGCTCCGAATTGACGGCACGTCCCTGCACCGCGACCCAGATCGGCGCGCCTTTGCGGCGAAACATGTGCAGCTCGAACTCAGTTACGCCAGTGTCGTGAATGCGCGTGAAGTGCTCGGACAGGCTCGCCAGCAGCAGCTGGTCGGTCGGATGAGAAAACAGCTGCATTTGCGAGACCAGTGCACCCGGTTCGCAAGCCAGCAGATCCTCCATCGCGCTGTTGGCGCGCACCGGCCGGCCATCCCTGACAAACAGCAAGCCGACCAGCGCGGTGTCGAAGATCAGCTGCTGCTGTGCCAGCGCGCTTTGCAACTCTTCGCCCTGTTCCTTCAGTTCGCGCAGCGAATGCGATAACGCCTCGCGATGGCGCTTGCTTTCCGACACGTTCTGGAACGTGTAAATCGCCTCTCGCAGCGACTCAAGCCCTGGCTCTTCGGACTGGATCGGCCGCGCCTGCACCAAGCACCATACCGGCTCGCCATCGCGCCGGAACAGCACAACCTCGCCGCTCGTCGTCTGATTGGCTCGCACCACCGGCATGCCGGAAACTTCGTTCGGCGCCCGATGATGCCGATCGACGCATAAGTCCCATAACGGCATGCCGATCACTTCGCCGTCGCTGTAGCCAAACATCTCTGCGAACTCGCGGTTGGCCAACAGAATCTTGCTCGACATCGTCTGGGCCACACCTACCGACATCGTCTCAAACAACGTTTGCTGATCGCGCAGCGCAACCTGCAGCTGTTCTTCAAAGATCTTGCGATCGGTGAAGTTTTCGAGCACCAGTAGAAAGTGGCGCAAGCCGCTGTCCGATGCGATCGCACGCATTGAAAGCTTGGTCCACACGAGCCGGCCATCACGATGCATGAAACGCCGCTCGGCCGACTCGGACTCGATCGCGCCGCCTTGCATTTCAGCGCGTGCCTGCCGGTGGCCTGCAAGGTCGTCAGCATGCAACAACGTCTCGGGATCCCGGCCAACGAGTTCATCGACGTCGTACCCCAGCGTCTGGCAAGCGACGCGATTGATGCCGATCAATCGGAATTCGCTATCGAGCAGCAGAGCAGCAACTGGACTTTCGTCGAACAGCGCGCGAAACCGCTCGGCACTTTCGGTTAAATCCGATTCCGCCTTCTTGCGTACTCCGACGTCGCGCGCCAATAGCAGAATGAACTCACGGCCGTCGTGCTGAACTCGCTGCAGCACGGTCTCGACCGCAAACTCGGTGCCGAACCGTGTCTTGTACCGCGTGTCGCCCTGATACGAACCGCGAATCTGGAGCTGTTCGTAAAGTGGCGCAAACCCACCGCCAACCCCTTCGGCTGCAAGGCCCGCATCGATCTGCATCAGCGACATGCCGACCAATGAGTCGCGCTCGTAGCCAAGCCTCTGGCGTGCCGCATCGTTGGCGTCCAGCACGACGCCGTGGTGATCGATCTCGAACACCATTTCGCCAACCGACTCGAGTGCCTGGCGCAACGCCCCCAGCGAGTTTTGCGCGAAACGCTCGCGGTCGATCCGCTCACACGTCAGCAGTGCACCGTCGAAATGACCGTCGATTGCGAACACCGGCGCCATCTTGACCCGGACCCATTGGAGTTGGGAGCTTGGCAGCGGATACTCGCGCTCGATCGGAGTCCGCTCTCCGGCCTCGTGAATTCGCTTCAGCTCCGCGATCAGATCGGGTATCTGGTTCAGCCCCTTGACCGCATCAATCGCCTGGCCCAGTACCGCATCGGCCGGCGCTTCGAACAGCTCCTCGAGACAGTTGTTCCAAAGCCGGTAGTTCAGATCGCGATCAAATAAAGCAAGCCCGATATGAGCGGCAGCGAGCAACGTCTCAATGACAGTGTCAGCCGGGCGCGCAGCAAACGTAGCGGTCTCGTCGCCGCGGGTGCTCAATACAAACAATTCAGGCGCCAGCGGCGGCGTGAAGATTGGGTCGCGTTGAGTGGGGCGCGCGGCCGGCAGTGGTTCGACGGTCCCCGGTAATCCGAGCGCAAGCGCGCGCTCTTCGGACACTACAGCTGGAGCCAACGCCGGGGTGCCGGATACATTTCCGCCCGGCGCATCATGCGGGCCGGTCCGGTGCGTTACGGGAGGAAATTCAGCCACGCTGGCGCTATCGGAGCTCGAGCTCGGAATCAAAGTGCAAGAATAATGCACCAATGATGGCGAAAGAGAGTCGACGCTGACCTGATCGGCGCGCATTCTAAAGTTCTACCGCCAATTGCCGAACTTTGAGACGTGACCATCCTGGCGCTCTCAAACCTACCCGCTGATCTCTGCGCGGAATTCCAGCTGCTGCGCGCAACGTGCGCCGAAAGCCGAATTCTCGCGCTGCGCAGTGCGGTCGCCGACGGGCGCTATGGCATCAACGCTGCCGTGATGGCCGCAAAGCTGATCAACACCCTCTATATGCATTCGCTGCGCGCCAACCAAAGCCATTGACCGGTT
>Ga0136634_10000948_pt1 | contig 11486 bp, 12 predicted proteins | sample AntDrymUQ8332106_2_FD_104654 | JGI IMG/M metagenome (GOLD analysis project Ga0136634, IMG submission 104654) | Polar desert sand microbial communities from Dry Valleys, Antarctica - metaG UQ833 (21.06) | ecosystem: Environmental > Terrestrial > Soil > Desert | place: Antarctica: Dry Valley... | reverse complement strand
CGCTGCTCGCCAAGCACCGCGACATCGCCTCCGTCGAGGTCACGCCGCATCACCTCAGCCTTGCCGCTCCCGACGCCTACGGCCAGCTCGGCACAAAAGCGCAGATGAACCCGCCAATCCGCGAAGGGCGACATATTGCTGCGCTCTGGGACGCGATCCGGCAGGGCGTTGCCGACACGATCGGCTCCGACCACGCACCGCATACGCTGGAAGAGAAGGCCAAGCCCTACCCCGCCTCGCCATCGGGAATGCCGGGAGTGCAGACCTTGGTGCCGGTCATGCTGGACCATGTGAATGCCGGCCGGCTAACGCTGCGGCGCTTTGTCGACCTCACCAGCCATGGTCCCGCCCGCGTCAATGGGATCGCAAGAAAAGGCCGGATCGCGGCGGGATATGACGCCGATTTCACCGTCGTCGACCTGAATGCGGAGCGCGAAATCTCAGACAGCTGGATTGCCAGCCGCAGCGGCTGGACGCCCTATGCGGGGTGGCGCGTTCGCGGCTGGCCGGTCGCCACCATCGTGCGCGGCCATGTCGTCATGCGCGATGGCGAGGTTTTCGGTGCGAGCATCGGTGAACCGGTTCTCTTCCTGGAGGCCCTGCCTGCCGGAAGCGATTAAGCCGCCTACTCCTTCATGAAAAAGTGCCATGTGCCGTCCGCGGCGATCGCGATGCGGTAGTGGTCATACCTGCTCTTTTCCCGCATTTCCTTGGCGCGCGCCGGAGACACCAACGTCAGCAACTCAACCTCTTGTGCCGGTGTGAGCTTGGCGAGGGGGATCTCGGCAAAGTAAGGCCAGACATACATCTCGTTCTCCGTGCCGCCGGCTTTGCGGGCATAACCGGCGCGAAACAGCTCGATGATGATGGCCATGATTTCGCGGCCCTCGCCATCGCCGGAGATCTTTTTCCAGTAAGCCATCGGATCGCCGACTTTTTCATTGGCCAGCATGGGCGGAAGCTCGTTCATTTCGATCGGAACGCGCAGGTTTTCAATGTCTCCGGTCGCGGCCGCGCCGAGAACCGCGCTTCGCATTTTCGCGACCAGCGGCGGTAAAGCCGAGACGTCGCGGAGCACCTCGATATTTTTATTTGCCGTGCTGCCCGCCAACGCCTTCTCGCTGACGGTTTTTTCTGCTCTTACCGGGGGTATGAGATTGGGGAGGCCATAGACAAGGGGTGCAGCCAAAGCTAGGAATGTCGCGGCTGCCGTAGCAGAGTGATTCACGGAAGTCTTGCGCACTGATCGCATTCGGCACTTCTCCTGGAGCATTATTCTCTTAAATCTGGCGCTTGGCGCCGATGTCCTGGCAGGGACTAGGTCATTATCGAGCCAACCTTATGACGAGGCCAACCGACGGTGCTGCATTCTGATGCGGTTATAACCACAAGCCAGCTTGTTTTCAGCGGGTTGATAGTTGGCGTCGTCATCGCGGCACCGGTTGGCCCGGTCAATATCATCTGCATCCAGAGAACGCTTGAACGCGGTTTTTGGGGCGGCTTTGCCGCGGGCATCGGTGCTGTATTGGCGGACGGCCTCATTGCAACGGTCGCCGCCTTTGGCATCACCGCAATATCCGGCGTCATGGCGGATCACAAGCTGGCCATTCAAGTCGTCGGCGGCGCGATCATGATTGGGTTTGGGGTGAAGCTTTTTACCGCCGAGCCAAAACTGATCCGCAAGCAGAGCGGAACGAGCCTGGCGCAACTGCGCCGCATCGTCGACTGGGTTCCGGGGCGGCTGCGCCCCGCCTTGCGGCTGCCCATCTGGCGCATCGTGCCGCATGCGGGCGTCATTCCGCAGACATTTTTCCTCACCATCACCAATCCGGGCGCGATACTTGGGCTGTTCGCCATTTTCGGCGGCCTTGGCTCCGTCTTCGGCGGCATTCACAGCTATGCCCAGGCTCTCACGCTCGTTTTGTCCGTGATGGCTGGAAGTCTGCTTTGGTGGATGATCATTTCCCGGCTGATCGAGAAGCTGCGAGGCCGGCTCAACGAGAGCCGTCTGAAGGTCATCAACCAGGTCGCCGGGATCGTTCTGGTTGCATTTGGAGGCCTGCTCTTCGTTCAGCCCGTTCTCGGCCTGCTCGGGCACGCGACGGAGACGTCTCTCGCCCAACCGATGACCCCAATCAGCCGCCGTCTTGGGATCTTATTGGGTAACCCGATATAGCGTGAATTCGCCATTGTGCACGCGCCTGGACAGGCCATCGGTCATCTTGGCCACGGCGTCCTCGCCATAAGTCGTGACAAGATCCGACAAAGCGGCGAAAAACGAGGCGTTCGCCAGCATTTCCGGCTCAATTCCGTCATGAAGGGCGAGATGCCATGCTTCCATAATATAGCGCAGCGCCGCCCGCTTCTGTTCGTCGGGCCCCGTCGTATATTCGTGGTCGAATGACCACTCACCATTTCTCATCCGGTACACGCGAAAGCTCTCCGAATCCCACTTGTTATTATTCCCGCGCCCTGACTTTCCTAACATAGCCTCAGCCGATGCGTGGAAGGACGTTCCGTTGTGCTTAACGGCGCCGCGCGCTTTATTGGCTTTCACCGGTTTCCCTCGATAAGCCCGTCAGCGATGCTCGCGCCTTGCTCCATGAAACGCTCGATTGCAACCAGAGCCGGTTTCGTACAGGTGCGATAGGTGCGCGCATAACCGCGATATCCCTTGTTGAAACTGTCCACCAGGCGCGCCCGGCGCAAAGCAGTCGTCCCTTCAGCACTCACCAACTCCCGCATTTGATTGCGCCAGAGCTGTCCTTCTTCACCGCCGCAAAGCTCCCGCAGATAATGCACCGATCCGAGCAGCTCGGAGAGGCGATAGATCTGCTGATCATACGGCCTTGCTTCTGGATCTCCCGAGACGCCCGGCTGTGTTGCTGCAGGCTGCGGAGCGGTCTGCGCATGCACGTTGCTCATCGACATCGCCAGCAGCGAAAGCACTAGGACGGCGTTCGGTACATACCGCAACCTAAAGCCTTGCATATGCCTAAACCCAACCCTTGGTTGCACTATATTTACTCACCCCGGATCGACAAGCCAATTTTCCCCCTCATAAGCAGTGCAAAATGCTTATGCGGCTTAGGCGTGACAGTGGAAAGCGGCATCAGGCCCGCATAGCAGCCAAGCTTTCCTAATAACCTCCTGCAATCCAGGCGTCGTGGGCAGCAATCCAATGTCGGCGGGATTTTGCCAGACCGCGGCTGAAACGTCACTGCCTGCAAGCGGCTCGCCGCTGGACCACAGCCCATGGAAGACCACGACCACCCGGTGAAACGTAACGCGGCCTCGAGCGTCGCGATCAATCACGTCCACGGCGTCCGCAACCCCGCCCAGCCGCGCCTCGATCCCCGTCTCCTCCATAAGCTCGCGCTGGAGAGCGTCCCGCGCCAGCTCGCCCGCCTCGATATGTCCGCCCGGCAGGCTCCATAATCCGAGCGCTGGAGCTTTCGCGCGCTGCACGAGAAGGACGTTCCCCGCCCGGAAAATTGCGCCGCTGACAGCTGCCTGGGGCATCACATCATCCTGAGGAGAACAGCTTCGCGCCGCAAAGCACTGCAGTCACCGGTTTGAACCTTTTCGAATGGAGTAGTATTTCCAATATGGTGTGAATGCGGAATGAAAGGGCGCGGCGAAAGGACTATCAATGCTGAAAACGATTGCGTCTCTCCTCGAGAAGCTGGGCGAACCAGCCAACGATCCCAAGCTCGGGGACAATGATCTTAATATTGCATCTGCCGCGCTGCTCGTTCACGCGATGGCCGTGGACGGGACGATAAGTGAGCCGGAAACGGAACGCCTTCACACGATCATTGCCGACCATCTCGCATTGACGCCCACGCAGGTTAACCGGCTGTTGATCGAGGCCGAGCGCCAGGAACGCGAGGCGATCGATATCTACCGCTTCACATCTATTTTGCGCGACAGGCTTACGCTCGAGCAAAAGCGCGACATTATCGCCCTGATGTGGCGCGTGGTTTTCGCAGACGGAAAACTGGATGCGCTCGAGGACAATCTCATCTGGCGCACGGCTGAGCTTTTGGCTGTCCCCACCCGGGACCGGATGCAGCTGAAGCAAATGGTGCGCGCGGATTTGGAGGCAGAGTAAGCATGACGAATTGGCTGCAGCGGCTTGAGACGGCGTGGGTGCGCCGTAGGGCAAAAAGCCTCGCTCCGCTCCCCTCCGATGCCGGCCGCAAACCTGTCGCCATCATCACCGGCGCCAGCGAAGGCATTGGGCGCGCGCTCGCGACTGAATTCGCGCGGCAAGGCCATTCCTTGCTGCTCATCGCGCGCAGCCGTGACAATCTCGAGCGCGCCGCCGCCGAGCTCAAACGCGATTTCAGCATTGAGGTCCATGTCGCGGCGATCGATCTCAATGCGGTGGATGCGGTGGCTCAGGTCGAAGCCGCGCTTCGTGAGGCGAACTTGTATGCCGACTATCTCGTCAATAACGCCGCGATCGGTTCAGGGGGCCCCTTCGTCGAGGAGGATGCGCAAAAACTTGACCAGCTCATTATCTTGAATGTGGGAGCGCTCACCGCGCTGACGCGGCGCTTTCTGCCCGACATGCTGAAAAGGGCGCGCGGAGGCGTTCTGAACATCGCCTCCCTTGGCGGGCTTTTACCCGGCCCGTACCAAGCGGCGTATTACGCCAGCAAGGCCTATGTGGTGTCGCTGACGGAGGCGCTAGCGTATGAAAATGCAGGACGCGGCGTTCGCATTACAGTCGCGACCCCTGGCCCGGTCGCGACGCGCTGGCATGAGAAGGTTGGCGCGGCCAACGCGAATTATCTGAAGCTGCAAACGGTGATGAGCCCCGAAAGCGTTGCCAGGATCACTTACAGCGCCTTTATGGGGCGGCGGCGGCTGATTTCCCCTGGCGTTGTGGCAACGTTCAACTACCTAGGGATAAGCTTGATACCGCATTTCATTTTGGTGCCGTTTGTCGGCTGGTTTCTTAAGCAGCGCTACTAGGCTTGGCATGACCCTTATCGATTTTCCCTCCGTTCACGCCGATTCACACCCAAGCAAGGGCGGGGTGCCGCGCGATGTGCTGATCGTCGTGCATCGCCGCGAGGCTCAGCCGGGCAATGTCGGCCATTGGCTGCGCGCGCAGGGATATCGCCTCGACATGCGCTGCCCTCGGTTTGGCGACCCTCTGCCGGAGACGCTCGAAAACCATGCCGGCGTGATCGTGTTTGGCGGGCCGATGAGCGCCAACGATCCCGACGGATATCTGCGGCGGGAAATCGACTGGCTGCGCGTTCCTCTTATGGAAAACAAGCCCTATTTCGGTATTTGCCTGGGCGCGCAAATGCTGGCCAAGCATCTCGGCGCGGCGGTCAGCCATCATGCCGAGGGCCTTGTGGAAGTCGGATACTATCCCATCGCGGCAACCGACGAGGCCCGTTCGCTGCTGCCCTGGCCGGATCAGGTCTACCACTGGCATTGCGAGGGATTTGCCATGCCCGCGGGAGCCAAGCTTATCGCCAGCGGCGCTGCCTTCGAAAACCAGGCGTTCCAGTATGGAAGCTCTGCTTTCGGGGTGCAGTTCCACCCTGAGATGACGCTGGCCATGATCCACCGCTGGACAACCGTCGCCGGACATCGCCTAACCCAAGCCGGCGCGCGGCCCAAACAGGAACACATTGCCGCCCATTGCATCCACGGCACGCCGCTCAAGGAGTGGCTCGGGCGGTTCCTGCATCTGTGGCTGGCATCCGGCGCAATAGCAGAGCGTCACCAGGGGAAGAAGCTTTCGCTTTCCTCGGCCTTTTGCTTGGGGGCGGTCACAGCACCATTCTGAGCGCCTTCCGGGGCCGGCGCGGCCGGGTTGCTGAGATTGATCCTGGCGCGGTCGTTGATCGTTTTGTTCTGCACCGCCGACTGCGCATCCGGCTTTGGTGGCGCTGACCTGGGAGCTTGCCCGCCGGCGGCGCGCGCCGGAGCCTCCGGTTTTGCGGCAGCCTTCACGCCCGTACCCGGTGATTTCGCGCCTGCTTGCGGCTGAACACCCTTCGGCGCGGAGGGCTGGCCGGTGGCATTCTTTTGGTTCTGCGGCACTGGCGTGGTCTGCGCTGGCATGGCGGCTGTCGTTTCGGCGGGAGTGGTCATCACCCCGATGCCGAACAGCCGCCAATTGCCGGCTTCAAGCAAATAATAGATATCGAAACTGACCTGTTCGGGCGTGGTCGGGAAATAGCCAACGAGACGCAATAGCCCGCGCTGGTCGATCTGCGGCTGCTGGACGATCTTGGGGGTAAAGAAAATGATCGGCGACAGATCCAGCTGGCGCTTGCGCAGCCCCGAAAAGATCTCAGCCAGGCGCGATGCATCATTGGCTGCCCGAAAGGTCGCGGCGCCAAGATCGCGCAAAACGGTATAGTTTCCGGTTTGATTGGCCTGGTTGAGGGCGATGATCGCCGTGCGGATCATCAAGTTCAGCTTGTAAGTGTCGGGTAATCCAGGGCCGGGCGCCGTTTGGCCCGGCTGAGCGGCAGGAGCGTTAGGCTGCGCACTTGGCTGCTGGGGCTGTTGGGCAAGCACGCACGACAGGTTCAAACACAGCATGACAGCCGTGCCGCAAGCAACCCTGCCGATCCCATACCCCATTCCTGCTACGCCCCATACGCCCGGCCAGATGACAAGTCTATCACCGCATCGGACGTTGCCGGCCAGAGATTGACCTCGATCAGCCGCCTGGCATTTGCCACAAAATGCTGAGCCACCGGTCTTGACAACCGATGGCTCACATTAGGTTCGTTTGGTCTTACCAGGAGACTTGGACACCAGCGCGGCCAGCGACCACGCGGTCCGTTTTGTTTCCGCCAAAATTGTCTTCGTTGAGGCTGACGCCGACGCCGCCAGAAAGGGCCCAGCGCTCGCCTTCGCCGACGAAATTGTGACCGAGCACGCCGATCATCGCGACGCCGAGAGCGGCATTGCCTTCGAAGAAGCCGACATTGGCGGAGATGCCGAACTTTTCATGACCCACCAGGTCGGGGTTTTCCAGCGACATGGCGATGGCGATGCCAGCGGCATGTTCGCCAAGCGTGTCGAAGATCAGCCCGCCGTCGCTGGCCAGATGGCCTTGCGCGTCGGTCGTGGCAACCTCAAGCGGCCCAGATTGGCGGGCGCGGCTGAGATCGGAGGTGATGCCCGGCGCGGTGTAGGTAGTGCTACCGTTCTTGGCGCCGAGGGTCAGTTCGTTGTTGAACTCCGACTGCGCGCCAAAACCGAGCGCGGTGGAGTTCGTGTGGTTGGCATTCACCTGAGCGCCAGCGCCTACAGCCGTGCTGTTCTGCGCCGCGGCCCGCGCCCCTGTTCCGATCGACACCGTATTGGAAGCGGCAATGCCATTTCCAGCGCCGGTGCCGAGGGCAATGTTGTTATTCCCGAACACAGCGTTGCCCGCAAGGCTGCCGCTGGCTTGGTTGTTGTTGCCGCCGACCAGATTTCCGGAGGCAGCGCCGCTGGCTTGGTTGTTGTTGCCATCAACCAGATTTCCGACAGCAAAGCCGCTGGACTGGTTGTTGTTGCCGAACACGCCGTTTCCGGATGCGGCGCCGCTTGCCTGATTGACATCGCCGAAGACGGCGTTGCCCACGGCCAAGCCGCTAGCCTGGTTGCCGTCGCCGATGACGAGATTGCCGGTGGCCAAGCCGCTGGACTGATTGCCGTCCCCGATGACGACGTTGCCGGTCAGGACACCGCTGGTCTGGTTGTTGTCGCCGATCACGACATTACCCGCGCCCACGCCGCTGGCGTTATTGTTGGAACCGCCGACGATGTTTCCAGTTCCGATGCCGTTGGCCGTGTTGTTGACACCCGCAACCGCGTTGCCAGAAGCGATGCCGCTGGCTTGATTGTTAACACCAATCACAAGATTGCCAGTACCAATGCCGCTTGCTGAGTTGTTGACGCCTAAAACACCGTTTCCAGAGGCGATACCGCTGGCATTATTGTTCACGCCGCTGACGACGTTGCCGACCACGATACCGTCGGCGCTATTGTTAGTCCCCTCAACCGCATTGCCCGAGCCAATGCCGCTGGCGCTGTTGTTCACACCGCTGACGCGGTTACCGACCACGACACCATCGGCGCTGTTGTTGAGGCCTTCGACCCGATTGCCGGACAGGATGCCGCTAGAGCTATTGTTGACGCCGCTGACGAAGTTGCCGACCACGATGCCGTCGGCGCTATTGTTAGTCCCCTCAACCGCATTGCCGGAGCCGATACCGCTAGAGCTATTGTTGACGCCGCTGACGAAGTTGCCAACCACGATGCCGTCGGCGCTGTTGTTTACGCCCTCAACCCGATTGCCGGAGAGGATGCCGCTAGAGCTATTGTTCACGCCGCTGACGAAATTACCGACCACGATGCCGTCGGCGCTGTTGTTTACGCCTTGGACAACATTGCCAGAGCCAATACCGCTCGCGTCATTATTGACACCAGCGACCAAATTGCCGGTCAGGATGCCATCGGCGCTGTTGTTCACGCCGATCACGCCATTGCCAGAAAGAATGCCGTCCGCGCTATTGTTGATGCCAAATACAGCGTTTCCGACGAGAATTCCGTCAGCGTGATTGCCGATGCCCGCAACAAAATTCCCAGCGCCCAAGCCGCTCGCGCTGTTACCCACACCAGCGACAAAATTCCCGGAGGCTGTTCCGAACGCGAGATTGTCGTTGCCGAGAACGAAATTGCCCGATCCGGTGCCGATGGCTACGTTGTTGAAACCAGCAACGAAATTTCCCGTAAAGTTGCCAATCGCGACGTTGCCGTCGCCAAACACGGCAAGTCCAGTTACAGGGCCTGCAGACAAATTGGCGGCGTGCGCCTGCTGAGCCAGCCCGGTGTGCAGAAGGAGCGCCAGCGGCGCTGCCAATGTTACCGAGCTCCGAGCGATTTTTACGAACATAAACGTCCCCTCATGAAGTGTCCCCGCAGCGCAGCGTCAGCAGGCGAGCAAAGCCCCCGTTTGACCGCACCGGACTATACAACGCCAACACATCGGGCCGCATCTGGCTGCTAGTGCCCTATATCCTGTTGGCGAGCCCATGTCGCAAACCAAACACATTATGGACACAAGTGTAATCCAAGCAGATTACCGGATGATGCATGATAACAACAGTTTAGCCCAGTTTTATATATCTAGAGTTGCTGGATTTTAGGCCCCTACACCTAATGATTGCATGCCAGCTCTACCGCTCTTGCTAATCCAGCGCCGAATCGAGCTCCCCCTTAACGCCGATTCACACTTGACGGTACGCAACTCTCTCAATAGAACAAATAGTGAACACGGAGTGTTGCGTTATGAGTGATGATGACCGTCCGGCAAGGCCGGACATGTTTGCGCATCCCAACCCTGCGGACTTCGACTACCGGCCGCTTTTGGAAGCGCTTCGCGAATGCCGTATGCGGGTTGGGGAGATGATGAGCAAGACCGGCCCGCGTAATCCGATGTATGTCGAGGCGGAATCGCTGCTGGCCTATGTCGACGCGGTGGCGCGGCTCACCCGCGTGCCGGGAGCGCTCAAGCTCGTACGGCAGAAAAACGCGCCAAAACAGTAGTTTTCGCTTCCCTGATCCGCAGCTGATTGCTTTGGGCTGCTCGCCTCTTGCAGTCCGGCTAAGCGCGCAACACAGCGTAGGCGTCAGCGGCGGGAATCAGCCGGTCGATGACCTTGGCGGAGCAAAGCACGCCCGGCATGCCGGCCCCGGGATGCGTTCCGGCGCCGGTGAGATACAATCCTTGGATGCCCTCGGCGCGATTATGGAAGCGGAACCATGCGCTCTGCGTGAAATGCGGGGCGATGGAAAAGCCGGTTCCCTTATAGCTGAGGTAATTGCGCTCGAAATCCTCGGGCGTAAGCACGATCTCGGCGGTGATCTGCTCTGCAAGGCCCGGCAGAAGCGTGGTTTCCAGCGCTTCCACAATACGGTTGCGCAGGCGCGGAGCCTCCACTGTCCAGTCGAGGCCGGCCGTCAGGTTCGGCACGGGACATAGGGCGTAAAAGCTGTCGCATCCGGGAGGCGCAAAGCTCGGATCGGTCGCGGTCGGGCGATGCACATAGAGCGAGAAATCCGTCGCCAGCCTGCCGCGCTTGAAAATGTCGTCCAGCAGTTCGCGAAAACGCGCGCCCAGCCAAATGGTATGGTGGGCCACGTCGGGATACTGACGGCGTGTGCCGAAATAAAGCAGAAATAAGCCCATCGACAGCCGCGCCGTGCGCATCTTGAGCTTAACGCTAGCGGGAAGCGCGTCGCGGGGCAGCATCGCGTTGAACAGATGCATGGGATCCGCATTCGATACGACGATATCGGCGGCAATTGCGGCGCCGCTTGCCATGACGACGCCGGTCGCCCGGCCGCCTTCGACGCTGACACGCGCGACCGTTTCGTTGAGGCGGACATCCACCCCGGTTTCCTCCATCAGCCTTCCGAGCGCGGCGACCAGCGCACCGGTTCCGCCCATGGCGAAGTGCACCCCCCATTTGCGCTCGAGAAAATGGATCAGCCCGTAAATGCTGGTGGTATCGAACGGACTGCCGCCGACGAGCAGCGGCTGAATGGAAAACGCCTGGCGCAGCTTGTCGTTTTTCAGGTGACGGCAGATCATTTGCCAGACGGTCTGATAGCTTCTGAGCCGGACCAGCTTGGGAGCCTGCCGTAGCATGGTCAGCGGATTGTGGAAGGGCTGGTCGGCAAGACCTGTAAAGCCGGCGTTGAAGAGCTTCTCCGAATGTTCCAGAAGCCGCCTATAGCCATCGGCATCGGCCGGTTCGATGCGGCGGATCTCGGCAAGCGTTTCCTCCAGTGTTCCGCCGTAGTCGAAGGTGCCGCCATCGGGGAAGCGGAAGCGGTACCATGGATTGAGCGGTACGAGCCGGACGTAATCCTCCATCCGGCGGCCAAACAGCGTAAACAGCTCCTCGAAGAGGAACTGCGCGGTGATCACCGTCGGCCCGGCGTCATAACGGAAGCCGTCCTTTTCCAGCACTTGGGCGCGCCCGCCCAGACTGGCGGCGCGGTCGAAGAGCGTAACCTGGTAACCTTTGGCGCGCAGCCGCAAGGCCGCCGCTATGCCGCCAAAGCCGCCGCCGATGACGATCGCGCGCGCGGTTGCGCCATGGTGTGTGCCGACGGACGTGTCCTGAACTTTATGCAACATGGAGCGTGCTACCTCAAAAGCGCCGCGTGGCGCAAATCCTGCAAGTTCGCGCTGCCTGTGCAGAAGCAGGCAATGCGCAACTCGGCGATGCGATCCTCGAAATGCGCGCTCACCGCCTCCGCGCTGACCAGCGCCGCCGAGAGCACGCCCGCGGCCTGCCCAACCAGATCCGCGCCAAGCCGGATCGCTTTGGCCGCGTCAAGGCCCGTTTTCATCCCCCCGGAGGCAATGACCACCGCGTCCGGGCAGGCATCCCGCACCTCGCGCAGGGCTTGCGCCGTCGGAATGCCCCAATCGCGAAAGG
>Ga0136634_10000947_pt1 | contig 11492 bp, 8 predicted proteins | sample AntDrymUQ8332106_2_FD_104654 | JGI IMG/M metagenome (GOLD analysis project Ga0136634, IMG submission 104654) | Polar desert sand microbial communities from Dry Valleys, Antarctica - metaG UQ833 (21.06) | ecosystem: Environmental > Terrestrial > Soil > Desert | place: Antarctica: Dry Valley... | reverse complement strand
CGCTTCTACACCAAGACCAAGACCGTCACCGCGCGCTGGCCGTCCGGCATCAAGGACGGCGCCAGTTTCGTCATCCCGACAATGAACTGAGTCGAACTCTTGGACCATTGGCAAACGCGACAGCCCCTCACTCTGTCCCTCTCCCACCGGGAGAGGGGACGAGGCGGCTGGCCTCGTGCAAACGGGTCGAACGCTTGTGTTCCGGTCGGCGCGGATTACCCGGTCTGCGATAGCTGCAAGACGCGTCCGCGTGAGGGGAAGCCGACGAACGGCTATCTTTCAGACACGCCGCTTGACGCTTATGTTTGAGCTTTCCCCTGTTACGGCGGAAACCCTGGCCGAAGCGGGCCATTTGATCCGCAAGGGCGGTCTGGTCGCCTTTCCGACGGAGACTGTCTATGGCCTCGGCGCCGATGCGCGGGATGGCAAAGCGGTGGCGCGAATTTTCGCGGCCAAGCGGCGTCCGCGCTTCAACCCGCTAATCGTGCATGTGGCAAGCCTCGACGCGGCGATGCGGCTTGGGATGTTCCCGCGCGAGGCGCTCGGCTTGGCGGAGGCGTTCTGGCCCGGTGCGCTGACGCTGGTTGTGCCCCGGCGCGAAGATTCCGGGCTCAGCGATCTGGTGAGCGCTGGACTGCCAACGGTCGCGCTGCGGGTGCCAGCCCATGATGCCGCGCTAGCGCTGATCCGCGCGGCAGGCGGCCCAATCGCCGCGCCGAGCGCCAACATCTCCGGCCGCATCAGCGCCACCAGGGCCGAGCACGTCGCCGCCGATTTCGGCGACAGCGTGGATATGATCCTCGACGGAGGCCCATGCGCGGCGGGGCTGGAATCCGCCATTGTTGCCTTGGCCGCTGCGGGACCGGCGCTGCTGCGTGCGGGCGCCATCCCGGCCGAAGACATCGAGCGCGTGCTTGGCCGCCAGCTTGGCCAAGTCGGCGACGGCGCTTCCATCCAAGCGTCCGGCATGATGCAATCGCATTACGCGCCGCGCGCCCAGTTGCGCCTCGATGTCAACGCGCCCCGGCCCAGCGAGCCGTTCCTCGCCTTCGGCGCTTGCCCCGTGCGCCACGATTGCAATCTCAGCGCCAGCGGCGATCTGCGCGAGGCCGCCGCCAATCTGTTCGCCCATCTGCGCATGCTGGATGCGCTCGGCGCCGAAAGCATCGCCGTCGCGCCGATCCCAAATCAGGGCCTCGGTGAGGCCATCAACGACCGGCTGCGCCGCGCCGCTGCGCCACGCCCCCATTGAGGCTGCCCATGGCATTCGCAACGCGCCCGCCAACCCTGTCCGCGCCGTCAGGCGAAACCCTTGCCAGGTTCGCCGCGATCGTCGGGGCGAAATACGCCATCACCGAGCGCCAGGCCATGGAGCCGTATTTGATCGAGTGGCGCCGGCTCTATACCGGGAGGACGCCGCTGGTCCTGCGTCCTGCGAGCACGGAGGACGTCTCGCGCATCCTGGCGCTTGCGCATGAGACCGGCACAGCCATCGTGCCGCAGGGCGGCAATACCGGCCTGGTCGGCGCGCAAATCCCGTTCGAGCACGAGGTCGTCGTGAGCCTGGAGCGGTTGAACCGCATTCGCAGCCGCGATCCGCGCGGCAATTCCATGGTGGTGGAGGCGGGCGTGACGCTGGCCGCCGCGCAGAAGGCCGCCGCGGAAATCGACCGGCTGTTTCCGCTCAGCATCGGCTCCGAAGGGACGTGCCAGATCGGCGGCAATCTCGCCACAAATGCGGGCGGGCTGCAGGTGCTGGCCTATGGCAATGCGCGCGCGCAGGTCTTGGGGCTGGAGGTGGTGCTGGCTGACGGGCGCGTCTGGGAGGGTTTGCGGCACTTGCGCAAGGACAATACCGGCTACGATCTGCGCGACCTGTTCATCGGCTCGGAAGGCACGCTCGGCATCATCACCGCCGCAGTGCTGCGGCTGCTGCCACGCCCGAAAAGCCGCGCCACAGCCTATGCAGCCTTCGCCACCGCGGATGACGCCGCCCGCTTCTTCGACCTGGCGCTGGAGATGAGCGTGGGCGAGCTGACGGCCTTTGAGCTGATGCCCCGCCTCGGCATCGAATTCGTGTTGCGCCACGCGCCAGGCACCCGCGATCCGCTCGGCCAGCCGCATCCCTGGTACGCGCTGATCGAGACAGCCAGCCAGCGCGAGGACGGCGCCGCTTCCGTCGCCGAGGAGGTGCTCACGCGCGGCCTGGAAACTGGCCTCGTTGCGGATGCCGCGCTCGCCGCCTCGCTGGCCCAGGCGCGCGATTTCTGGCATCTGCGCGAGATGCTCTCGGAGGTGCAGCTCCACGAGGGCGGCAGCATCAAGAGCGACGTGTCGGTGCCGGTCGCGCATTTGCCGGAATTTCTGCGCCGGGCGACGCAGGCCGCATTCACGATCATGCCGGATTGCCGGCCCTTGCCCTTCGGCCATTATGGCGACGGGAATATCCACTTCAACGTCAGCCAGCCTTTGGGCATGGACAAAGCCGCGTTCCTCGCCCACTGGGACGCGGTGACGGACGCCGTCAACGCCATCGTGCTGGAGTATGGCGGCTCGATCAGCGCCGAGCACGGCATCGGCCGCATGAAGCGCGCGCTGCTGCCGACGGTGAAAAGCGCGGTGGAAATGGACATGATGCACGCCATCAAGGCGGCGCTCGATCCACGCGGCATCCTCAATCCGGGCAAGCTGCTTTAGGCGAGCGCCCTTCGTGCCAAGCGGTTTTTTCCGCCGTAATTGCAAGGGGCGGAGCGAGAAAGCATGCACGACCGCAAGGGACATGGATTGCGTCGCACCGGCCGCGCCGCTGCCCGCAATAACGCAAGACCGCCTAGGCAGCGCGACGCAAATCCGCTAGACAGCGCTTTGGGATTGGGGGGTGAGGAGAAGGCCATGAGCATCGGCCGGCGCGGTTTTCTTTATGCTGGCGGTTTGTTGACGGCGGGCCCGCTTTTCACGGCGGCGCAGGCCGCAGCCGCGGCCACCGCCATACAAAGCGTCACCGACTTCGGCGTGGAGCCCAATGCCAGCGGCGACCAGACCGCGGCTTTGCAAAAGGCGATGAACGAGCTGGCCCGCGCCGGACAGCCTGTCGTGCTGCCAGCGGGCAAATACCTCATCGGCAGCCTCAAGCTGCCCCCGAATTGCACGATCATCGGCACGGCCGGGCTGACCACGCTGCTCGGGAAGGGCGGCGAGGCCATGCTTTCCGGCGCACGGCTCGGGGCCTTTCATCTCACGGGGGTTGCCTTCGCGCGGGCCAACACGTCCAAGAACGGCGCGGCTGCATTAGCAATAACCGATACGGCCGTCAGCATTGCGCATTGCCGTTTGGAGGGGTTGTCCATCAAACTTGAGGGCTGTTCCGGCAGCGTGGAAGGCGTCGAAATCGCGGGGAGCGCCGATGACGGGCTGTTGGCGGCGCGGGCGGCCGGACTGACCATCAGCCGATGCCGGGTCAGCGCATGCGAGGCGGCGGGTATCACTGTCTCTGGCGCCGCCGCCGACCTGGAGGGCTTCACCGTCGCCCAGAACCAGATCGCGAAATGCGGCATTGGCATCGCCGCCGACGGCACCGGCATTGTGAACGGCAATATCGTGACCGGGGCGACGCGCTTCGGCCTGCGGCTCGGGCGCGGCGCTGGCGACGGCTACATCATGGCGCAGAGCAACCTCATTCGCGGCGCGCGCATCGGTATCGGCGTGACGGCCTCGGGCGACAATGTGCTGGCCTCGCTGAACCTCATCAACGGCGCAAAAGATGGCGCCATCCGCGCCTTCGATGGCGAGACGCTGGTCGGCCCCGACCTTGCCCGCAAGAGCGCCGAAGCCTATCTCAACCTGATGGTGGCCGGGAATGTCGCGCGATAGCGATCATCCCCATGCGTCGGTGTCGGCGCTTGCCAAATCGGTGACGAGCGAACACCTTACATCGCCGCGACTCAGATATTTTCTCGGCTAAGGCGTTGCATGCGGGCCTTAAGCTTTGCCGGCGAGGTATGAAAAATAATGGCATCACCACGGGACATGTTCGCAAAGCTGAGCGAGGAAGAGCGGGCGTCCGGCCGCGCTGCATCGGCGGAGGCGGGCTATACCGCCGCCAATATCGAAGTGCTGGAAGGGCTGGAGCCGGTGCGCCGGCGTCCGGGCATGTATATCGGCGGCACCGACGAGAAAGCGCTGCATCATCTGTTCGCCGAGGTGATCGACAACGCCATGGACGAGGCCGTTGCCGGCCACGCCTCCTGGATTGATGTGAATTTCGACGCCGACGGCTTTGTCAGCGTCACCGACAATGGGCGCGGCATCCCGGTGGACCCGCATCCCAAATTCAAGAACAAATCCGCCCTCGAAGTCATCATGACGACGCTGCATTCCGGCGGCAAATTCAACTCCAACGTCTATTCCACCTCGGGCGGCCTGCATGGTGTGGGCGTCTCTGTGGTGAACGCGCTATCGGAGCGGCTCGAGGTCGAGGTCGCGCGCGGCCAGCGGCTCTATCGCCAGACTTTTTCGCGCGGCCATGCCGAGGGTAAGCTGCAGGATTTGGGTCCGGTGATGAACCGGCGCGGCACCCGCGTGCGCTTCCTCCCCGATGCGCAGATCTTCCGCGATGGCGCCGCCTTCAAGCCCGCGCGCCTGTTCCGCATGGCGCGGGCAAAAGCCTATCTGTTCGGCGGCGTCGAGATCCGCTGGACCTGCGCGCCGGAGCAGCTTCGCGGCGGCGACGACACGCCGGAAAAGGCGGTTTTCCACTTCCCCGGCGGCCTGAAGGATTTTCTCGCCTCGCGCATCCAGGGCCTCGATACCGTCACCAAGGACGTGTTCTCCGGCAAGGTGGAGCGCAAGGGCGGCCACGGCACGGTGGAGTGGGCCGTTGCCTGGCTGGTCATAGAGGACGGCTTTGCCAACTCCTATTGCAACACCGTGCCGACGCCGGATGGCGGCACGCATGAAGCCGGCATCCGCGCCGCGCTGACCAAGGCGCTGAAAGCCTATGGCGAGCTGACCAACAACCGCAAAGCGGGGCAGATCACCGCCGAGGACGTGCAGAATTCGGCCGCGATGATGCTGTCCGTATTCATCAGCGATCCCGAATTCCAAGGCCAGACCAAGGATAAGCTTTCCAGCCCGGAAGCCGCGCGGATCGTGGAAAATGCCGTGCGCGACGCGTTCGACCATTGGCTGACCGCCAGCCCCGCCCAGGCAACCCGCTTGCTGGAATGGGTGGTCGACCGCGCCGAGGAGCGTCTGCGCCGCCGGAAGGAAAAGGAAGTCAGCCGTAAAACCGCGACGCGCAAGCTGCGTTTGCCGGGCAAGCTGTCGGATTGCTCGATCGACGCGGCGGAAGGCACGGAAATCTTCATCGTGGAGGGCGATTCCGCCGGCGGCTCGGCCAAGCAGGCGCGCGACCGCACAAGACAGGCGATCCTGCCCTTACGCGGCAAAATCCTCAACGTCGCCAATGCTTCTTCGCTGAAGCTGGCGCAGAACCAGCTCATCTCCGATCTCGTGCTCGCGCTCGGCTGCGGCACCGGCAAAACCTACCGCCAGGAGGAGCTGCGCTATGAGAAGGTGGTGATCATGACCGACGCCGACGTGGACGGCGCGCATATCGCCTCGCTGCTGATCACCTTCTTCTACACGCAGATGCGCGAGCTGATCCGCAACGGCCATCTCTATCTGGCGGTGCCGCCGCTCTACAAGCTCACCCAGGGCGGCAAATCCGAATATGCCCGCAACGACGCGCATAAGGACGAGCTGATGCGCAAGGTGTTCACCGGGCGCGGCAAGGTCGAGGTGTCCCGCTTCAAGGGCCTCGGCGAGATGATGGCGGCGCAGCTCAAGGAGACCACCATGGACCCGAAAAAGCGCACGCTGCTGCGCGTGGGCATCAACGAGGACGAGGACGGCCAGACGGCGGAGATCGTCGAGCAGCTCATGGGCAACAAGCCGGAGGGCCGCTTCCGCTTCATCCAGGAGCGCGCCGAATTCGCGCATGATCTGGATATTTGAGGGGGCATCATTTGGGCAGCTTGGCAGGGCGCGCGCGCCAAGAGCGCTAAAGCAGGATCACCTGAGCTGGACTCTCCGGCACAGCCTAACACCACTTGAATCAATTCCCGCACAAGCGGGGATCCAGTACTCCGCAGCGACACCGGTGTTTACTGGATCTCCGCATGTGCGGGGATTAGGTAGTGGGTCAGTTTGAAATTTCGCTCAGTTGACAAGGGTGGCGAAAGCGAATCCTGCGTGGCATATTTGAGGTATGGATAAGAAACCAAAGCGGCCTAGAGATATCAATCAGCTGGCAAAGCGGGTTGTGGATATGGCGACCGGCAGCAATGATACGGATATTCCGGCACGATCAGAGAGTGTTAAAGACCCGGAAGCAGTTAGTCTGGGCGGCGTGGGGGCCTCAAAGGCGGAGTGGCCCGGTCTAACAAATTAACGCCGCAGCAGCGCCGAGAAACTGTCAAAAAAAGCAGCAAGGGCGCGCTGGGAAACGAAAACAGAAAATGAAACGCCATAGATTTAATACATTTATCTCCAACGAGCTGAAGAGGTTGAACAAAGATTTAGCTGCCTACCTGGATGCCGACGTTATCCTGATCCGTGGGCCACTGCTTTTTGGTCTTGATGACAGCGTAAGGCAGGCGATTGAAAACGTTAAAGATAAAAAGCTCATACTTGCAGTTGTTCTTGAAACTACTGGTGGTTTTATTGAGGTAGCAGAGCGCATAGTAAACGTTTTTCGCAATCACTGAGGAAATTGCAAACATTTTAAATAACCCTGATCTCTGGCACTCACATGGAAGGGGCATTCCGATGTCATTCCTCGTAAGCGAGGACATGAAATTGATCATTGAAGATTTCAGCACGGATGGAACTCTCAACCTGAACGTGCGTCATTATTATGATTTGTTAACTGACTATTGTGAAAAAAGTGCGTATCAAGCTGTAGTTCACACTGCAAGCGGCTTGCACAAGCTGGCTTAATGGAGGCAGGCATGAACGAGAAGCTAGCTGAGTTGATAAAAGGAAATCCAAAGGTTGATGAGGAACGCCTCAGGCAAGTTTTGGAAGAGCAATCCAAGTTAAAACTTGGAAAAACCTCTATGATCGATTTTCATCTGGGCCTTCCGTATGCGACGGCGCGACCTCGACCATTAGTTAAAAGTGATACGTTTGACAATGACTAATATGCTTGACGGCTGAAGCATTGCGTGCCGAGAGCGCGATCTCGCCAAACTCGGCTGCCAGCTTCTCGCCGATGTACCCAACGCCATCTATGGCGAGAAAGGCTTCTGTTTCAAGAAGCTTGAATAGCAGCGCCAATATGGCAATAAAGACTGCCGCTATACGGCATCCGGCTCCGTGCCGCTCAGCCGTATGGAGCGCGCCAATGTCGGCGCCATCCGCCGCGCCGAACGCGTGAAGGGCTGCGCCCTGGGCTGAAAGCGCGTCCGCCGCCTCTTAGCTTCATTGCCAATGTGGCCGCCCTTGGCTATTCCCTTAAGGAGCATGGCAAGGGAGGTCTCGTCTTGCTGCCGCTCGCCGACCGGATCACATCCGCGCCCATTCCCCATGACGAGGCGTTGGCCGCGCGTTATGTGGGCGAGCTGAGAGCCAAGCTGGCGGAACCGGACACCGCCGAGCTGGCCGCCTGCCTTGACGCGAACGGCAAAGTGGCGGCCCTGCTGCGCGGCATTTTCGGCTGCTCGCCCTTTCTCACCAGCCTCATCATCGCCGATCCGGGCGGGCTATGGGCCTGCCTCAGCGCCGCGCCTGAGCAACAGCTCGGCCAAATCGGCGCGGCCCTTGCCGAGCGGATGGCGAAAGCGACCCGTCTCGACGATGCCATGGAGCCGCTCCGCCGCGCCAAGAAGCGGCTGGCGCTTATCACGGCGCTCGCCGATCTGGGCGGTGTGTGGGGCGTGGACGACGTCACCGCGGCGCTCTCCGACGGGGCGGACATGATGGTGCGGGAAGCGGTCCGCTTTTTGTTGCGCGGCGCGGCACTCAAAGGCCACCTTGACGCCGATCCGGGCGACCCGGAAGTGGCGAGCGGCTATATCGTCCTCGGCATGGGCAAGCACGGGGCGCGGGAGCTGAACTACTCGAGCGACATCGATCTCGTCGTCTTCTACGACCGCGAACGCGCTCGCCTCAAAGCCGGCGTGGAGGCCAGCTCCTTCTTCGTCCGCCTCACGCGCGATCTCGTCAAGCTCATGACGGAGCGCACCTCTGACGGCTATGTGTTCCGCACGGATCTGCGCCTGCGGCCCGACCCCGGCGCGACGCAAGTGGCGCTCTCCGTCGACGCGGCCCTGCATTATTACGAAACTTTCGGCCAAAACTGGGAGCGCGCCGCCTTCATCAAGGCCCGTCCGGTCGCGGGCGACATCGAGGCCGGCGCGGAGTTTTTGCGTCAGCTCGCCCCCTATATCTGGCGCAAATATCTCGACTATGCCGCCATCGCCGACATTCACGCCATGAAACGGCAAATCCACGCACATAAAGGCCATGCGCAGATCGCGTTGCAAGGCCACAATCTCAAACTTGGCCGGGGCGGCATCCGCGAGATTGAGTTTTTCGTGCAGACGCAACAGCTCATCGCGGGCGGCAGGCAGCCCGATCTGCGCATGCGGCGGACGGTGGATGCGCTCGCCGGGCTCGCCAAGCGCGAATGGATCACCGCGGACGCCGCACGGGAACTGGCCTCCGCCTACCATTTTCTGCGCCGCCTCGAGCATCGGCTGCAGATGATCGCCGACGAGCAGACGCATTCGCTCCCCAGCGCCGACGCCAAATTCGAGCAGATCGCCCATTTTGCCGGCTACGAAAACGGTGAGGCGATGTCGCGCGACGTCAAGCAGTGGCTGCAAACCGTGCAGCGGCACTATGCGGCACTGTTCGAGGATGTGCCGGATCTGTCGCGGCAAACCGCGCCGGGAAGTCTCGTCTTCACGGGCGACAGCGATGATCCGGCCACCATCGAGACGCTCGCGGCCATGGGTTTTTCCAGCCCCGCCGCTGTGATCAGCACGGTACGCGGCTGGCATTTCGGCCGCTATCCGGCGATGCGCAGCGCCCGTGCCCGCGAAAGCCTCACCGAGTTCACGCCAAAGCTGCTGGAAGCTCTAGCCCGCACGGCGCAGCCGGATATGGCGCTTGTCACCTTCGATCGCTCCCTCGCCGATCTCCCGGCAGGCGTCCAGCTTTTCGCGCTGCTGCGCAACAATCCAGGCCTCTTGCAAATGCTGGCCGACATCATGGGTACGGCCCCGCGCCTGGCGCGAATGGTCAGCCGGCGCGCCCGCGTCATGGATGCCGTGCTCGACCCAGGCTTTCTCGGCGAGTTGCCGTCGCAAGACGTCCTCGCCGCCCTGGTGCAAAACTCCCTCGCTCGCGGCCAAACATATGAAGACTTCCTCGACCGAGCCCGCGCCTTGGGGCAAGAACAGGCCTTCCTCATCGGGGTGCGCGTGCTGTCCGGTGCGGTCACCGCTGAGCAGGCGGGCCATGCCTATGCGGGCCTCGCCGACCAGCTCATCGGCGGGCTGCAAGCCCAGGTGGAAGGCCTCATGCAGCGCCAGCATGGGCTGGTTCCGGGCGGTCAGGCCTGCGTGATCGGCATGGGCAAGCTAGGCGGGCGCGAGATGACCGCCAACTCCGACCTCGATCTCCTCCTGATATACGACCACGATAAGGCCGCGGGCGCCTCCGACGGGTTGAAGCCCATGCCGGCGTCGCAATATTATGCGCGTCTCACGCAGCGGCTGATCAGCGCGCTGTCGTCCCCCACGGCCGAGGGTCAGCTTTACGCCGTCGATATGCGGCTGCGGCCCTCCGGCAAGGCCGGACCGGTCGCCACAAGCTTGCCCAGCTTCGTCGCCTATCAAAGCGGGGAGGCCTGGACCTGGGAGCATATGGCGCTCACCCGCGCCCGTGTGATTTCTGGCCCGCGCGCGCTGCGGCAAGCCGTGGAGCAGACCATCGGCGGCGTGCTGCGCCAACCCCGCGACCGGGCCAAGATCGCCGCCGACATACGCGACATGCGCGCCAGGATCGACCGCGAAAAAGGCACCAAGGACATCTGGGATATCAAATATCACCGCGGCGGGCTGATCGACATTGAGTTCGTGGCGCAAGGGCTGCAGCTCATCCACGCTCATGACCAGCCGCAAATTCTCGAGCAAAAGACGGTGCGGGCGCTGGAAAAGCTGCGCGCCGCGGGGCTGCTCTCGCAAAGCGACGCCGAAATTTTGCTTCCCGCCGCGCACCTGTATCACGACCTGACACAAATCTTGCGCCTATGCGTCGAAGGGCCGTTTAAACCGGGCGCCGCGCCCGAGGGGCTGAAATCCATGCTTGCCAGGGCAGCGGGGCTGACGGACTTCAGCGCCGTCGAGGCTTTGCTGCGCGAGCGGCTCGATGCGGTGAAGCGGCGCTTCGATGCTCTGCTTGCCTGACGCGCCGGCGACGGAATTGCGGCGCGGGCCGCGTATTGTTGTCTATGGCGCCGAGCGATGAGCGCGGCGCCGTCAAAAAAACCTGGCGCGGGCGGCAAAGCGTGTGCCAATGAGGCCGAGGACAGGGAAGGACCGAGAAGGAAAGCGCGCGCGTGCCGCCGAGGCAGAAAATGCTTCACGAGCATGGCTTCGGCGCGCTGAGCGCGACGGAGAGCGACGTCGTTTTGGCTGCGCGAACAGCGGCCGGCGACAGGTTGGCTTATGCCGCTCTCGTGAAGCGCCACCTTCCGCGCGTCCTCGCTGTCACGCGGCGCATGTTGGGCAACGACGCCAATGCGGAGGATGCGGCGCAGGAGGCGCTTTTGCGACTATGGACCCATGCTGCGAGCTACGATCCTTCCAAGGCTTTACTCACGACCTGGCTCACGCGGATCACCACCAATGTCTGTTTGGACCGGCTTCGCAAGCGGCGGGAGGAACCCTGGGATGACCGGTACGATGTGCCTTTGCCGCCAAGCCAGGAGCAAACGCTGGTGGACCGGCAAAGAGCGGCGCGGGTCGAGGCAGCCCTTCAGGAACTCCCGGACAGGCAACGCCTGGCGCTGGTCCTATGCCACTATGAAGACCTCTCCATGGCGGAAGCCGCTCACGTGATGGAAACGACTGTCGAAGCCATTGAATCGCTTCTCAGCCGCGCCCGGCGCAGCTTGAAGGAGCGCTTGATGCCGGAATGGCGCGCACTCGTCACGGACGGCGCAGCGGAATGACCCAAACGGGACTTGCACAATGAGCAGAAAGGACGACCCTGAGCATTTGCTTGCGCAGCTTACCGCGGCATTGGACATGTGCGGAGCCAAGCCGCAACGCTGGCCCGAAGACATGCGGGTAAAGCTGTCCGCTTTCGTGGAACAGGATGTTGCGGCAGGGCAGCTGTTCGCCGAAACGCGCGCGCTCGACCAGGTGCTTTCCCTTGCCCCCAACATGCCGTCGTCACATGGGCTCGAGGCGCGCATCCTT
>Ga0136634_10000946_pt1 | contig 11498 bp, 7 predicted proteins | sample AntDrymUQ8332106_2_FD_104654 | JGI IMG/M metagenome (GOLD analysis project Ga0136634, IMG submission 104654) | Polar desert sand microbial communities from Dry Valleys, Antarctica - metaG UQ833 (21.06) | ecosystem: Environmental > Terrestrial > Soil > Desert | place: Antarctica: Dry Valley... | reverse complement strand
TTAAGGAGCGAAACTCATGTTGGTTAACCGAGAGAAACAAAAAGTACCTTCCGTTACTTTCCGCACCCGCAAAGATAATGAGTGGGTGGACGTAACGACCGAGGAATTGTTTTCAGGAAAAACAGTAATTGTCTTTTCATTACCGGGTGCTTTTACACCGACCTGTTCATCGACCCACGTTCCTGGCTACAACGAATTAGCTAAGACTTTTAAGGAAAATGGCGTTGATGACATCATTTGCATTTCCGTCAACGATACCTTTGTAATGAACGAATGGCTCAAAGCTCAAGAAGCAACTAATATCACGATGATTCCTGACGGTAATGGAGAATTTACTGAAGGCATGGGAATGCTAGTTGATAAAGCTGACTTGGGCTTTGGTAAGCGATCGTGGCGCTATTCAATGCTAGTCAAAGATGGCGTGATTGACAAAATGTTTATTGAGCCGGAAGAACCAGGAGATCCATTTAAAGTTTCGGATGCCGAGACAATGCTGCGCTACATTAACCCTGAAGCAGTCAAGCCGAAATTGATTTCTTTGTTTACAAAACCCGGCTGTCCGTTCTGTGCCCGCGCCAAAGCAATGCTAAAAGAACGTGGCTTAAATTACGAAGAAATTGTGCTGGGCGAAGATGCTACAACGCTCTCTCTGCGGGCCATGACAGGCGCGGCAACTGTGCCTCAAGTGTTTGTAGATGGGAAGTTAATCGGCGATTCGGAAGCCCTCGCGACCTATCTCGAAGCCTTATAATTAGTAGGCATTAAATCCGCGTAAGGACTTACGCAACTGGTACAATTAGTAGGGTGCGTCAGACAGTCAAACCCTGATTCTATGAATCGATAACTTCGTCTGACGCACCCTACAAGCTGATTTAAGTGGGATAGTTGGCTTTAGTCCTGTCAACTTAAAAAAATGTAATCGGAGGACACAATGACACAGCAGGAAGATTCCAATCTCGTTAACCCACTGATTCGCGCACCCCTTGGACTGCTAGCGGGCGCATCTTACCCTTTTCGAGCGTTTGGATTGCTTTGGCAGACTCCTAAACTCTGGGGTTATGTGCTAATTCCTCTATTGGTAAATTTAATTGTCGGCACTACTCTTTATCTGGGGTTGCTATTTCCCAGTTTGCACGGAATAGATGCTTTAGTTGCCGATTTATCTGCTAAATTTAATGTTTTAATTGCTGGTTTACCCGCTTGGCTAAGTTATTTAAGCGTTTTAACTTCTGCGTTGGGTTGGCTGTTGCGATCGCTCCTCGTATCCGGACTACTACTAATAATTGGTTTCTTGTTAGTGCAATTTGGAGTAATATTAGGTGCGCCTTGGTACGGTCAATTATCGGAGCAGTTGGAACTGTTGATAATCGGCAAGTTACCACCAGCAGATACCAGTTTTCTTGGCACTTTTGGCGAAATTAAAAGAGCCGTTGGTTTTGAGTTGAGAAAATTACAACTTCTCGTCAGTGTTGGTTTCCCTTTGTTGTTGCTAAGTTTTATACCCGCAGTTGGTTCTATTGCAGCGGGTGTGGGCTCGATTGCTTTGGGAGCAACGCTGGTTTGTTTGGATTTTCTCAGTGCGCCTTTGGACAGGCGGCGGCTGGATTTTCGGGATAAGTTGGAGCTGCTTCGCGCTAATTTTCCTGCGAGTGGAACTTTTGGTTTGGTTTGCTTTGGCTTGGTGAGCATTCCGCTGTTGAATTTACTGACAATTCCCCTGTGTTTGGTGGCAGGGACGCTATTTTTTTGCGATCGAATTTGGCTTAGTCGCTTTGCTGATGCCGAGAGAAGTCGGGCTCCAAAACCAACTAATTCTTTATAATTGGCTATGATCGTTAATGCGATGACACACAGGTAGCGTATTTAAAGCCAAAAACCAATGCTGACAATCTTTAAGGAGCTCTTTTCATCAGGTCAGTTTATCCCTCACGGTCACTGCTACCTGTGGCAACCTCAACTGGTATGGCTGCACATCCTATCGGATTTGTCGATCGCGATCGCCTATTTCTCGATTCCGGCGATGTTAATATATTTTGTATACAAGCGCAGCGATGTTCCGTTTCTAGGGATATTTGTTTTATTCGGAGCATTTATTATCCTCTGCGGCACAGGTCACTTGCTAGAAATTTGGACGTTATGGCATCCGATTTACTGGGTAAGTGGAGTCGAGCAAGCGATTACCGGCTTCGTTTCCTGTTACACTGCCGCACAAATGATAACACTGCTACCTAAATTTTTGGCTCTGAGGACTCCCGAACAATTAGAGGCAATTAACCGAGAATTAGAGCGCGAAATCGCTGAACGGCATCAGGCAGAACTTGCGAAGAGCCGCGCCTACGAAGACTTAGAAATTAGAGTGCAAGAACGCACGGCAGAGTTAGTTGAAATTAATGCAATTTTAGAGACAGAAATTAGAGAAAGAATTGCCGCTGAATCGGCTTTACGACAAAGCGATTATCGCTTGCGAAAACAGCAAAACGGGCTGCTAAAATTGGCAAAAAGCCAGAGTGTTTATGAGGGAAATCTTAGCGACGCTTTGAGGGAAATTACCGAACTGGCAGCCCGGACTCTGAGCGTGGAGAGGGCAAGTGTGTGGTTTTACAGCAAAGGCAAATCAGAGATTTACTGCGCTGACTTATATGAAGTTACTCCCAATCAGCACAGCCAAGGAATAAAACTTGCGGCTGCCGACTATCCGAACTATTTTCAAAGTTTAGAAACAGACAGGGTAATAGCAGCAAATGATGCTCACACTCATCCAGGAACTAAAGAGTTTTGCGAAGGGTATTTAATTCCTCTGTCTATCGCCTCCATGTTAGATGTTCCTATTAGTTTAAAGGGGCAGACTGTGGGGGTAGTTTGTTTAGAACAAGTAGGAACAGCCAGAAATTGGGCAATTGAAGAGCAGAACTTTGGCAGTTATTTAGCTTACATGACTTCTCTAGCAATGGAGTCGCGCGATCGCAAACGGGCAGAATTAGCTTTACGGGAGACAGCCGAACGAGAAAAAGCGATCGCCTTGATGATGCAGCGCATACGCCAAACCTTAGAAATTGACAATATTTTCGGCGCTGCAACTTATGAACTACGACAAGCTATCAACTGCGATCGCGTTGGAGTTTACCGTTTCCACCCCGACTGGAGCGGAAATTTCGTTGCTGAGTCCGTAGCATCAGGCTGGAAAGTGCTATTGCAGTCACAAATAGAGCAGCCCCAACTAACAGAAATAGTTATAGATCAAGCCAATTGCGCCGTTAAAACCTTAAGCATTGCCGGGGAACCAATACAAGACACTTACTTACAAGAAAATCAAGGCGGTTTTTACCACCAAGAAACATATTACCGCTGCGTTCCCGACATCTACCAAGCCGGATTTAATTCCTGTTACATCAATCTTTTAGAGCAATTTCAGGCGCGAGCATACATCATCGCCCCCATCTTTTGTAGCGGTAAACTTTGGGGACTCCTGGCAACTTATCAAAATTCAGATGTTCGCCAGTGGGGATCAGCAGAAACTAAAATGGTAGTTCAAATTGGCGCTCAATTGGGAGTAGCTATACAGCAAGCAGAATTGTTAGCCACAACTCAAAACCAAGCCGCAGAACTGAAAGTAGCCAAGGAAGCCGCCGACGCAGCCAACAGCGCCAAGAGCGAATTTCTCGCCAACATGAGTCACGAACTGAGAACGCCGCTCAACGCCATTCTCGGCTTTAGCCAATTGATGAACCGCGATCGATCCCTATCAGCAGAGTACCTACAATATCTGAACATTATCAACCGCAGCGGCGAACATCTGCTGGAATTAATAAACGATATTCTAGAAATGTCAAAAATCGAGGCGGGGCGCATGACGCTCTATGAAAATGAATTTGACTTCTATAACTTGCTCGAAAGCCTCGAAGATATGCTGCGGCTAAAAGCTCAATCTAAAGGATTAAAACTTACTTTTGAATGTGCTACAACAGTCCCTAAATATGTAAAGGCAGACCAAATTAAACTTCGCCAAGTTTTGATAAACCTTCTCGGTAATGCTATCAAATTTACCGAGGAAGGTAACGTTTGCCTGCGAGTCAAAATCAAAGCAGGAGAGAGTCGTAATAACGCAGAAAAAGAAATAGTAAATAATCCTTCTTCCTTCTTTCTTCAGTTTGAAGTAGAAGACACAGGCCCTGGTATTGCCCCAGAGGAGTTCGACAAATTATTTGAAGCCTTCGGACAAACTGCAACAGGTTTGAAATCTGGTCAAGGTACCGGCTTGGGTTTACCAATCAGTAAAAAATTCGTACAATTGATGGGTGGAGAACTCACCGCTAGCAGCAAGCAGGGTCAGGGAGCTAAATTTACCTTTGATATCCAGGCAAGTTTAATTGATAGAACTGAGATTGAAACAGCTCAGCCTATCAATAAAAAAATCCTGGGTTTAGCGCCCAATCAACAAACCTATCGGATTCTGGTTGTTGAGGACAACCCTGCGAACCGCCTGCTCCTAGTTCGGATAGTCAGCTCCCTCGGTTTTGAGGTGCGCGAAGCCGAAAACGGTCAACAAGGCTATGCCTTGTGGGAAAGTTGGGAGCCACATTTGATCTGGATGGACATGAGGATGTCTGTTATGGATGGATACGAAGCTACTAAAAAGATCAGAGCGGCATCAAAGGGCAGGCAAACGGTAATTATTGCCTTAACTGCCAGCGCCTTTGAAGAAGAGCAACAACTGATTTTGTCCGCAGGCTGCAATGATTTAATGCGTAAACCTTTTCAAGAACAAGAGTTGCTGGAAAAAATGAGCCAACATTTAGGAGTTCACTATCTATACGAAAATGATGGCGAAGATAGCAGGCAAAATGTAGAAAGTGAAGTGTGGGATTCGGCTGTAATCCTTCAGCCAGAATCTTTGAAAATGATGCCCCACGAGTGGGTAAAACAGCTATACCTCGCCGCTTCCCAAGGCAGCGACTTCCTGATTTATCAACTCCTTGAGGAAATCCCGGCTGAAAATTATTATCTGGCTGCGGCGATTACAGATTTAGTTGACAACTTCCGCTTCGACCAAATTATGGAATTAGCTCAATTAACTGAAGGATAGTAAAGTAAACTTTAAACCTAAGCAAATAGGAAAAAGCTAAAATGGATGGGAATCAGGTTGACATCGCCCAAGAAGATATCTTAATTGTTGACGACAACCCAGACAATTTGCGCCTGCTCTCTAAAATGCTGACTAAAAAGGGGTATCACGTCCGCAAAGCCTTGAATGGGCCAATGGCACTGACAGCCGCGCAAGCTGTTGTTCCGGCTTTAGTGTTGCTTGATATTATGATGCCCGAGATGGATGGCTACGAAGTTTGTGCTCTGTTGAAAGCCGATCCACAAACTGCCGAAATTCCTGTAATTTTTTTGAGTGCTCTCAGCGATGCTTTTGACAAAGTAAAAGCCTTTGCCGTTGGAGGGGCAGATTACGTTACTAAGCCATTTCAACTTGCAGAAATTTTAGCTCGTGTCCAAAATCAACTCGCGCTCAGAGCAGCAGAAATCGAAAAAAAACAACTGAATTCTCAACTGGAAGAGCGAGTAAAAGAGCGAACGCACCAGCTAGAAGCAGCTAATTTTGAACTGAAGCGGGAGATAGGGGAGCGCAAGCTGCTAGAGGCGGAATTATTAAACATGGCCCTCCATGATGCGCTCACGGGTTTACCAAATCGAGTATTATTTATGGAGCGTTTAATCCAAGCTCTCAATTGCTCGAAGTCAGCTCGAAACTATCAGTTTGCGGTGTTATTTCTCGACTGCGATCGCTTTAAAGTTATCAATGATTCTCTCGGCCATCCCGTTGGCGACGAATTGCTAATTGCCCTCGCTCGCCGTTTAGAAAAATCCCTAAATACCAGAAATACCCTAGCTCGATTGGGAGGCGATGAATTTGCCGTTTTGATAGTAGACATTGAAAATATTGCCACTGCCACCAAGTCAGCCCAGCAGATACTTCAGGCCCTGGCTTTGCCCTTTCAACTCACAAGATACGAAGTCTTTATTAATGCCAGTATTGGCATTGCTGTCGGTAACTTTCACTACGATCAGCCAGAACATTTGTTGCGAGATGCAGACACCGCGATGTATCGAGCCAAGAGTTTAGGGAAGGGTCAATATCAAATTTTTGACCCGGCAATGCACGATGCTGCTCTCCAAGTTTTGCAGTTAGAAAATGACCTCCGCAGAGCTGTCAACCAACAGGAATTTATCGTCCACTACCAACCAATTGTTGCCTTGAACACGGGTAGGATTTTTGGGTTTGAGGCTCTAGTGCGGTGGCATCACCCCCAAAAGGGGTTAGTTTCTCCAGGGGTGTTTATTCCCGCAGCAGAAGAAACTGGTTTGATTAATTCTATTGGGCAGTGGGTTTTGCAAGAAGCTTGCCGTCAGTTGCGCCTGTGGCATCAGGAACAAGTCGCCGACTATCCCTTAACGATGAGCGTTAACCTTTCGGTGCGGCAGTTTGCTCAACCCGACTTAATTGAGCAAATTGACCAAATTTTAGCTGAAACGCAACTCAATCCCCACTTTCTAAAATTGGAGATTACAGAAAGTGCTATTATGGAAAATGCTAAATCTGCCGCCGCTATTCTCCAAAAGCTTAGAGAACGGCACATTCAGTTGAGTATCGATGACTTCGGCACGGGTTATTCTTCCCTGAGTTACCTGCATTCCTTTCCCGTTGACAATTTAAAAATTGACCGCTCTTTTGTGCAGCGTTTGGACGGAAAACCGGAAAATCTAGGGCTAATCTCAGCAATTATGAGCATTAGTAGTGCTTTGGGGATGAATGCGATCGCAGAAGGAATTGAAACAAGAGAACAGTTAGCCCAACTCAGAAGTTTAAACTGCCATTTTGGTCAGGGATATCTGTTTTCTCAACCTTTGGATGCAAAAGAAGCAAGAAACTTAATTATATCAGATCCTCGGTGGTAAGATATGAGTAAAACGGCTGACATTTTAATTGTGGACGATACGCCCGACAACATTCGTTTTTTATCTTCCCTATTGGTAGAGCAGGGATATAACGTTCGCAAAGCATTAAATGGAAAAATGGCATTGACAGCGGTCAAAGCTGTTTTACCTGATTTAATATTGCTCGATATTAATATGCCTGGTATGAATGGTTATGAGGTGTGCGAACATCTCAAAAAAGATGTTAATACTTGCTCTGTACCTGTAATTTTCTTAAGTGCTTTAGATGGGGTAGTGGATAAAGTGAAAGCTTTTAAAATGGGGGGGGCGGACTATATTACTAAACCTTTTCACCTTGAAGAAATTTTAGCAAGAATTAAAAATCAACTGAAGATCGCCAGTCTTCAAACTCAACTGCAAGTGCAGAATGCACAGCTCGAGCAAATGTTGGAAGAACTAAAAAATGCTCAAGTAGAACTGGTTCAGAAAGAAAAAATGCTCGGTTTAGGTATGTTAGCGGCTGGGATGGCTCACGAAATTAACAATCCAATTAACTTTATTTCTGGAAATCTTAATCATGCTCGTCAATATATAAAATACTTATTGAATTTGATTACTCTCTACAAAGAAGCATACCCAACTCCTACAGCAAATATTCAAGAAGCAATTGAAGAGATAGATTTAGATTTTATAGTACCAGACCTGCAAAAGCTCCTTGATTCAATGCAGAATGGAGCGGAGCGTATCCGCACCACAATTCTTGCCATCCGAATTTTCTCGCGCCTGGACGAATCTGATATTAAAGCTGTAGATATTCACGAAGGAATTGACAGCACTTTACTATTGTTGGAGCATCGGCTAAAGCCGGAGGGGAAATCTCCAGAAATTAAAGTTGTTAAAGAATATGGAAACTTGCCATTAGTCACCTGTTATGCAAGTCAGCTCAACCAAGTATTTTTCAATTTGTTAAATAATGCTATTGATGCGTTAGATTCAAAGCATGAAGAAGATTCTATGAAATCTTCAGTTCCTACAATCAGGATTAGCACAGAATTAACTAACTCCGACACTGTGACAGTCAGAATCAAAGATAATGGTATTGGCATTGCCGAGGAAGTGCGATCGCGTTTGTTTGATCCTTTTTTCACTACTAAATCAGTAGGCAAAGGCAGCGGATTAGGTTTATTGACAAGTTATCAAATTATCGTAGAAAAGCACAAAGGGCAGATAAATTATTACTCCTCCCTCGGAGAGGGTGCAGAGTTTGTAATTGAAATTCCTGTGAAGGTGTTAACAGTTAACAGTTAACTGTTAATTACTCTATGAAGATGACATGATTAGCTCAAAGGATGGGTATTATCTTGGCAGTAGCAATTTTACGCCTTAAGGCTGGTTTAGGTTTGGCAGCATCAGTGTTAACATAAATTACGTAGAAATCTGTATTAAATTCAATGAAGCACCAAAAAGAACTCTGGCGAGTCATTCTAGCAGTATCCTTGACGGTTGTAGGAGTGCTGCACTTTATATCGTGGGAGCAATTTGTCCGAATTGTGCCAGCGCAACTTCCCTACCCCAAAGAATTAGTTTATATCAGTGGTTTCTTCGAGATTTTAGGAGGAATTGGGCTGTTAGTTCCGCCAGTTAGCCGTGCTGCGGCGTGGGGATTAATCGCGCTATTTATTGCTGTATTTCCCGCCAATATCAACATGGCAGTTAACAACATTCCCGTAGATGGAATTCCTCACAATCAACTATTGTACTGGCTAAGGTTGCCTTTTCAAGCAGTCTTTATTTATTGGGCGTGGCTATACACCCAACCCGATCAAGGTAAACCCCGTGCTTCAATTATTCCCTACGAAACTGAAGATGCGAAATGAAACAGTTTGATTATTCTATGGATTTCAAGACTATCGATTTTCGAGAACATCCTGAGCTTTATTGCGTTGGTAAAGGTGAGCAGGGAGTGCTATTGGTGGAACCCTACAAGGGAGAAATTCTACCTTGCTGGAGATTTAAAACTCCTGAAATTGCGAGGGAGTCTAGCAATAAAATCTACTCCATGTTTTTAGAGTATCTGGAACAGGAGGATTTTGTAGGAGAGGATATGGCTCGCAAGTTTTTGCAGATGGGCTATACACGCTCCCGCCGCTATGCTAATCAACGAAAAGTATGTCCAGCTTTTAGCGAAACATATAGCTGTTTTCAGTTGAGTAGTTACAGAGGTAATGGCTATGGGCTAATGACTATGGGCTAATGACTAATGGCTAATGGCTAATTGGTCACTGAAATTATAATATATCTGATAGTATTAAAGTACCGCATCGCGCATAGCAGCAACTCTCTTTCACTCTACGGCCTGAAAATGACTTCACAAACAGATATTCTCTCTACTTCCTCCAACTTCCACTTCACTCTCGTTGGACATATCGAGTCGAGAGAAGGGGCGAATTATCTGGTATGCCGGGAGGATGCTAAATTTCCGGTCAGTTCAGTGCCAGCCTTATATCCCTCTGGCGCTGTGTTGTGGCAAGCGATACCTAGTACCGATTCGACGGGTCAGATTTCTAATCTAACTCTGTTAAATTTCTCGAAAGTTAACCTCAAGGAGAATCAAGAGGATAAATGTTTGTTGACGGGGCGAATTGTACAGCTAGGCAAAAAGTACAATTTTGCCCAAGTTAAGGTGACTAGACCTGGGGGGAAAACGTTAAAAATTACTCTATTATCTCCCGATCGCCGGATGAAAGTCGGTCAATTGTGGGAGATAATTGCTGTCCGCCAAGGGGAATTTCTCCACGTTCATTCTTGCACGTTTATTGAAGAAACAGAAAATTATTCAGATGTTAATTTACCTGTTTTAGACTCGGAAAACTTTCAAACCTCCCGAGCCGCTGAGTCCGAATTCGAGAGAGTTCCTGGCGACATTGTTATAACAAATATTTCTGATTCTAATGAAGCGGCTGCTCGCTCTTTAGAAGGCAAATCTGCAAAATCACTAATTGCCAATCCTGCGAATACTCCCTTGCTAGTTACTTCTAAAACTAATGTTTCTCCGCCCGCTGAAGTCGCGATCGCAGCCTTAATTGCAGAAACTCAAATTCAAGATTGGAACGTAGGCACACCGAAGCTGCGTTCAAATAAGACATGGGAATGGGAGGCGATTCAACCTCTCACTCAACAGCGGGCAAGAGTCAAGGTTATTGGCAACAAAAAACCCCACGTTTATCAGTACCCACCAACTTCTCAAGACTCGAATTTAGCTGAGAATACTCATTTAGTTGTTACGCCTTTGGGAGCAGCTAGAGGGATTGGTGCTTCATGCTTTCGCATAGAGATCGGGCCGTATGAGGCGGTTTTAGAATGTGGTTCGCGTCCGAAAGGCTACGATCCTTTACCAGCCTTGGAGCACTTAAATAATCCCGATCTATTGATAGTTTCCCACGCGCATTTAGACCATCTTGGTGCAGTGCCTGTCTTCCATAACCGCTATCCAGGGGTGCGGATAATTTGCACTCACGGCACTAGAGAAATTGCTCACATTATGCTCCGCGATTGTTTGAAGGTACAGTCGCTTAATGAAGATTCTACGCCACTTTTTGACGACGTAGATTTGGAGCGGACTTTATTTAGATTAGAAACGCAACCTGTGGGAGTTGATTTTGAACCTTTGCCGGGGTTGAAAGTAAGATTTATCAATGCGGGTCACATTTTGGGTGCTGCTTGCATTTATATGACTTGCGGAGAGCGATCGCTAATTTATACTGGTGACTATAATACCACTTCCAGCCGCACTACCACTGGACTCCGGTTAGCTGACTTGCCGCAGGCAGATATTTTGATTACAGAATCTACCTACGGGGCGGATACTCACCCTGGGAGAAAAGCTCAAGAAACAGCATTAATTGATGCGATCGCAGAAGTAATTAAAGCAGGCGGAAACGTGCTAATTCCAGCCTTTGCCTTGGGGCGAGCTCAAGAGATTTTACTAGCTATTCGCACTAGCACCACCTTTCACACTTTAAAGGTTCCAGTTTACGTCGATGGCTTAGTGCGAAGCGTCACTGAAACTTTCAGAGAAAACCTCGATCTTTTACCCGATTCAGTAAAGAACTTCGTCAAACAGTGTAATAGAGAACCATTTTTTGATTTGAATGGAATGCCGCCAATTATTCCCATTAGCAATCCCAAAGAACGCCCCTTAGCAATGGCTAAACCCAGCGTTATTGTTGCCAGTTCCGGGATGTTGAGCGGCGGTGCATCAGTATATTACGCTCAAACTTTGTTAGAGAGAGAAAATGCAGCTATTTTCATCTCTGGCTACACGGATGAAGAATCCCCAGGGCGACTTTTGCAGAACTTAGCTGTCGGAGATGAAATTGAGTTAGATGGTAAAAAAATCACCGTCAAAGCGCAAATTAAAAGATTCAATTTGTCTGCTCATGCTGATAAAATAGGACTGACACAAGTCATTAACAAGGTGAACCCAAAACACCTGATTTTGATTCACGGTTGCGGCAATGCCTTGCACTCATTAGCGGATTCTGGAGATTTAAAATCTA
>Ga0136634_10000945_pt1 | contig 11513 bp, 8 predicted proteins | sample AntDrymUQ8332106_2_FD_104654 | JGI IMG/M metagenome (GOLD analysis project Ga0136634, IMG submission 104654) | Polar desert sand microbial communities from Dry Valleys, Antarctica - metaG UQ833 (21.06) | ecosystem: Environmental > Terrestrial > Soil > Desert | place: Antarctica: Dry Valley... | reverse complement strand
CTCACTAAGAAGGGGCCATTGTTCCTGGCAGATACCACGGTGAACTTCAACCCTACTGCCCAGGAACTGGCAGATATTACCTTACTGGTAGCCAAGGAAGTGAGGAACTTCAACCTCACGCCGCGTATTGCGATGCTGAGCTATTCCAACTTTGGCAGCAGTGATTCTGCCGAAGCCAGACTGGTTGCACATGCCCGGGATATTGTCAAACAAAAAAACCCTTCCTTGATTGTTGATGGTGAAATGCAGGCAAGTTTTGCCTTTAATAAAGATTTGCTCGCCGAAAATTATCCTTTCAGCGAGCTGGCCGAACAGGATGTGAACACTTTGATATTTCCCAACCTGGCTTCCGGTAATGTGGCATACAATTTACTGAAGGAAGTGGGCGGTGCAGATGCTATCGGGCCCATCCTTTTGGGATTGAAAAAGCCCGTACATGTATTGCAACTGGGAAGTTCGGTTCGCAGCATCGCCAATATGGCTTTGATTGCCGTTGTAGATGCACAATTAAAATCAAAACAACTTACCGGCACCGGTACAAAAAAAACCTCCTGGCTTAAAAGACCAAAAAAGGATTAGGCGAAATCCCGGAGAAATAAAAATATAAGTCAGAAATCGCTAAAATTGTAAATTGAACTTTTATAGATAAAAAGTGAATACCAGTGTGAAGATATATTCGCTTTTATAAAAACTTTTATGCGTTTTTTTACTGAGTTCGGTCGCTATTTATTGTTGATCAAGGGAATGTTTTCCAGGCCGGAGAATGGAAAAATGTATTGGAAAGAGTTTATGCATCAATGTGCAGAGATTGGACTGGGTTCAATGGGCATTGTGGTGATCATCTCTTTTTTTATGGGTGCTGTTTCTGCTCTTCAGACGGCCTATCAGTTAACCAGCCCGGTTATTCCAAAATCAACCATCGCACAGATCGTTCGTGATACTGTAATTCTTGAATTTGCACCCACGCTCGTATGTATCGTTTTGGCAGGTGTAGTAGGAAGCAAAATTGCCAGTGAGTTGGGAAATATGCGTGTAAGTGAGCAGATCGATGCATTGGAAATCATGGGTATCAACACCAAAACCTATCTCGTATTGCCGAAAATACTTGCAGCTTTATTGACCATTCCAGCTTTGGTAATCATTGCCATGGGACTTGGAATCTGGGGTGGACGTGTAGCAGGATCTCTAACCGGTATTTTACCTCCCAATATGTACGACCTGGGATTGCTGGAAAACTTTGTGCCTTACAACGTTGTTTTTGCTATGTGCAAAGCATACACATTTGCTTTTCTGATATCCAGTATTCCGGCATTTTATGGCTACCATGTGGAGGGCGGCTCCCTGGAGATCGGCAGATCCAGTACGAAGGCGGTTGTCGTTAGCTGTGTCGCTATCCTGTTTGCCGATTATATATTAGCAGCATTATTATTACAATGATAGAAGTAAAAAATATAAAAAAGACTTTCGGGGATAAGACCATTATCGATGATGTCAGTGTGAAAATGGACAGTGGAAAGTGCAATCTTATTATCGGATCCAGCGGTAGCGGTAAAACCGTTTTTATGAAATGCCTGGTAGGATTGTTTGTTCCGGATGCCGGTGAGATATTGTACCACGAACATGACTTTATTCAAATGAATGTGCAGGAGAAGAAAGAAATCCGCAAGCAGATAGGCATGTTGTTCCAGGGTTCGGCGTTATTCGACAGTCTGACCGTAGAAAAAAATATCATGTTTCCGTTAAACATGTTCACCAACGATTCTTATCGCCAAAAATTAAAGCGGGTAAATGAGGTGTTAGACAGGGTTAACCTGGAAGGGGCCAATAAAAAATTCCCTGCAGAGCTGAGTGGTGGTATGAAAAAAAGAGTAGGTATTGCCCGGGCAATCGTATTGAATCCCCAGTATTTATTCTGTGATGAGCCCAACTCGGGGCTTGATCCGCTAACATCCCTGGTTATTGATCGCCTTATTAAAGAGATCACGCTTGAATACAAGATCACCACAGTCGTTAATACGCATGATATGAATAGCGTGATGGAAATCGGTGACCATATTATTTACATGCACCAGGGCCTCAAAGAATGGGAGGGTACAAACAAGGAAATCATTTTTAGCAAAAACGACAAGTTGAATGAATTCATCTTTGCCTCTGAATTTTTAAAAGATGCCAAAGACATGCGAATGCTGGAAATGAGCGGTAAAATTGATAATGACCGCGACATGGATGATATCATGAACAATGATGCACCGTTTGCGATTGAATGAGTTTGTGCTAGATACTAGATGCTAGATACCAGGTACTGGATACCTGGTGCTAGTATCTGGCATCCAGCACAAACTCAATAACCATTCATTTCCCCCGAATCCCGTATTTTTGCCCAACTTTTTTCAACTTATCATATATGAGCATTTTAGTCAATAAAAGTTCTAAAATCTTAGTGCAGGGTTTTACCGGAACAGAAGGTACATTTCACGCTACGCAGATGATAGAATATGGCACTGATGTTGTGGGAGGAGTAACTCCCAACAAAGGTGGAACGACTCATTTAGACAGGCCCGTTTTTAATACCGTAGCTGAAGCTGTAAAAGCAACCGGCGCAAACGTTTCTATTATTTTTGTACCCCCGCCCTTTGCTGCAGATGCCATTATGGAAGCGACCGAAGCAGGGATTGAATTGGTTGTTTGTATTACCGAAGGGATTCCTGTGCAGGATATGATCAAAGCAAAACATTTTTTATTAGGCAAGAAAACAAGATTGATAGGTCCTAATTGTCCGGGCATTATTACTGCCGACGAGTGTAAGGTGGGCATCATGCCGGGTTTTGTATTTAAGCAGGGAAGGATTGGAGTCATTTCAAAATCAGGAACGCTGACTTACGAAGCTTCGGACCAGATAGCGAAAGCCGGATTGGGTATTTCTACTGCTATTGGAATTGGTGGCGATCCCATCATTGGCACTACTACCCGTGAAGCCCTGGAAATGTTTATCAATGATGATAATACTGATGCAGTGGTTATGATCGGTGAAATTGGCGGAGGCATGGAAGCTGAAGCGGCACGCTGGTACAAAGACAATGCAAAGAAACCGGTGGTTGGATTTATTGCCGGACAAACCGCCCCACCCGGTCGCCGCATGGGACACGCCGGTGCAATTATTGGGGGTGCAGAAGATACGGCCGAAGCAAAAATGAAAATAATGGCCGAGTGTGGAATTCATGTAGCCCAAAGCCCCGCAGATATTGGCATGACGATGGCAAATGTTTTGAACAAAGCTGATAAGATTTGAACGTTCTGAAAAAGTCAATTGATTACTAATAGTTGTTGTACTGTTTGCACAGCCAGTATTAAACAATCATATCTTTTCCATCCTGGCTTTTTGAATAAAGCGACCATAATGTACCTTACAATTGCTTTCCATTCTGTATAACTACCTGTTGTCTTTGGTGTTTCGTCATTCCACCCATTACTTTCTCCATGATTTTTACTTTGCCCCACCGTGGAACTGTCCTAAGGGAGTAAACTAAAATTTTTGTCAGCACACCGGGTAGCACTGTTGTTTTCCGGCCCAATGCTCTTAAAATCGGCACCCCAACTTGCGAAGGTTTTAATGACATAGACATTTTCATATTTGAACGCATGGCAAAACCACTTTCAACTGGTCCGGGAGCTGCAGCCAAAACATCCACTCCGTAAGGTTTTAATTCAATAGCAAGTGCTTCTGCCAATGTTTGAACATACGCTTTCGTAGCTGCGTAGTTTGCTGAATACGGTACTCCTTGAAAAGCAACTATAGAGCTCATCAGAATGATCCCGCCTCTTTTTTGTTGCGCAAATTTATGGCTGTAATAATGAGTGATTGAAAGCAAGGCTTCACAATTAACCCGCAGCATATCTACTTCGGAATGTAATGAGGAGTCAATAAATAAACCGGAGGTCCCATAACCAGCAGAAACCACTAAAAGACCAACATCCAAGCTTTGCGTGGATTGGATGATTTTTTCAATGCCGCTTGCTTCAGAAACGTCTGCATCAACAATTTTTATTTCAATACTATATTTGGATTTGAAACTCTTTTCGACGTCCCGCAATCGGTCGATATATCTGGAATTCAATACAAGATTTAGCCCTGCTTCCGCCAATTGTTCTGCCAGTTCAAGCCCGATTCCAGATGAAGCTCCTGTGACAATGGCCCATTTTCCATATTTCCTTTTTAATCTGTTTTTTTCTTTTAATGAAAGTTGCATAACGACGTCAATTAAAGTTTTCAATGATTTTAAATGAACAGCGTAAAATTGCAACAACACCTGCTTTTAAACGATGATAAATGTTAAGATTTTTTATTTCAGTTTTTAAGCCGGCGAACACACAAAGAAGCCAAAGAGGAAATCATAAAAGTGGCTGATAAATTATCCGCCCTAACCTACAAGGTGTCAAAAAAACACATCGCAAAGCAGGCGACTGCTTTAATAAAAAGGTAAGACTCTCGCTCTTAACCGTTCAATCTAACACTCACGCAGACTACACATAGGATGCGGATTCCCCCTATTGGAAACACTCTTGTTATGGGCCTGTTACTTTACCCGATAACTCCACATCCAATTGTTAGCATGCTTATCTATTCGGCCTAAACCGGGGAAGTCAAAATGAAATGCGTTCACAAGCATATTATTCTTATAGGCTAATTCCAAAAGTTTCACCCGAGATTGTTTAGCTTTCACGTGGTCCAAATCGTAATTGGTCTGCCAGTCTAACCGCTCGATATGAAGCGGATGAAGTATAGCATCAGAAATATATAATAACTGCTCTTTGCCAGATTGAATGATTATTGCAATCTGTCCGGGAGTATGTCCATCGGCTTTCACGGCGGTAATTCCTGGTAGCAGCTCCACAAAATCCCCTTTAATTAGATTTAGGTTAAGTCCTTTTAGCTTCGTAATGTTCTTTTCAATAAAAAACTTAAAATAGGCAGGCTGGTTGTCGGACTTCGATGAGTGCCAGTAATTCCATTCATCTTCATGTATATGAAATTGTGCATTAAAAAAATTTAGCTTTCCTTCTTCAGAAAATATCCCACCGATGTGGTCAGGATGAAAATGCGTAATGATCACATCAGTAATGGCTTCGTTCTTCATATTTTTCTGCTGTAATAACTGATGTAACCTGCCTTTGAACACCATCGAATTACCTCTAACATTTATAGGATTTTCTGAAAAACCGATACCGGTATCGATAAGAATTTTTTTATCCTTCTGCTGGAGCAAAACAGGAATAAAGGGGGAGGGAATGTTCTCCGGGGCTAAGTGATACTTCTGTAATGATTGATTCAAATCCTCCCGGCTTGCATTGCTAAAGAAATCCTTAGCCAGGTATTTATATGTCGTATCTCGAAATAGAACACATTTAAATTTTCCAATGTTCATTGTAGCAACATCATCATCCACAAAAAAATTTGAATGGAAGATGTTGAATGGGTCTAAATTTATCAAAGGAAACGTACCAAGTAAGGTGGTGCCGCTTTTAAGAAAGCTTCGTCTCCGCATTGGATGAAATTTGGTGTGTTATTAAATTCTGACGTACGTTTTACAAGCCGTTCAGTGGGAGCCCTCATTCATGAGGCCTTATACCAAACTTATGAATAAGTTTTCTCATAGATTTTTGTCTCAAATTTTCATTATTATAAACTTTTTCTCTTAATTCAATACCATTTAACCTGGGCATATTAATGTCTGAAAGGATAAGGAAAGGTTCAATTTCAGAATTGATTAAATACTCAAGTGCTTTTCCCCATCTCCAAAGAAAACAATTCCATTTTTGTAATTAAGTTCTTTAAAAACTTCAAAAAATATTTCTTGGTCATCCTTGTCATCTTCTATTAACTACAACTGGTCCACCGTGCTTCATAATCTTTATTAAAAAATGCTGAACCTTACACCAATGTTTCTACGAGCAAGTCAGCCAGACTTTTGCCAACCGTTGTTACCTGCTGGCGTTTCTGTCTTTTGTCGATATGTCCATCGTAAAACATTTTAACGATGTTGGTCTAAAAGTATAACATTTCCGTCTGGGTCAGTTAGCATAACGCTTGCTGGTCCAGAAGTATTTTCATCAGCTTCTGATGTCAACTTAATATCTTTACTTTTCAAGTGTTTTTGAATTGTTCTTATGTCTTCGAACTTTTCAATGTTTTGAGCATTTTCGTCCCAACCCGGATTAAAAGTTAAGATATTACCTTCAAACATACCTTGAAACAGTCCAATGAGTGAATTTTCATTTTTCATAATGAGATAATTCATTTCCATACCACCGCCAAATACTTTAAACCCAAGTCTTTCATAAAATTCCTTTGATGTCTTAAGGTCTTTGACGTTAAGACTAACTGAAAATGCTCCAAGTTTCATATTATTTTCTTTTGTTTTTGATTGATTGATATTGCCTGATTGATTGATGTCTATATTGCTGTCGGTTTTTGGTGTATTGAATGTCTTGGTTAAATAGCCAAAGTAAAATGCTGCCGCAACTCCTAAAATTATTAATCCAGTATTTTTCATTTTCCTTGTCATTGTCTTGTCAATTCTCTGAATAATGTTAATGTTTGTCACTGGGTACGCTTGCAGATAACGTTCTAATTTACGCTACTTTTCTATCTAACTAAAATACAACTCCATCATTTTCATAGCCCCTATTTCCCTATTGCCTGGTACCCCAATAATTTTCAAGTAAAAAAAACTATCTCACTAAGGAAAAATGCGCTACGTTCTTTCAACTTGCTCATCCATCAACTTCGCTCATCCATCGAATTCGCTCAGGACTTTCCAGCTGCTTATAAAAAAAACCTCCGCTACCGGAGGTCTTTGATGGTTGTTCATTCATTGAGGCTTTTTTACCTATACCTGCTGATATATTCTGCCAGCTGCTCTTTACTGCTGCTGTATCTGAGCACATCATAGACGGCAAAATAATTTTTTTGATCGGTTGTATTGCGGTAAGCATACTTTGCCAATTCCAGTTTATTGTTCTCGAAAGAAAATAACTGCATTATATACTTCACCTGCTCCGTACTGAAATAATTACGATCAACAATTTGCTTTGCCAGTACCAGCCTCGAATTCTCTGAGTATTCCCTTCTCAGGGTTTGTACCATGGAAGAAAAAGATTGTTCTGAGACCGGGCGGCGATTGTACTCATGGCGGTCGTTGTAACGATTGTCGTCCTCATAGTAGGTATCATTATTCCATTCATCGTTACGCCCATTCGACTGAAGCGCCCTTTCATCAACCAATGCCTTTCCGAACCGGTTAATCGTTATGTCTACATAATAACCAGGTCTTACATGTATCGTTGAAGAATAAATCAATTGGGCACTGTTGTTATTCCCCCAGATACTTCTTTTTTGATTTTTCCTGGCGGCGTACACCTTTACAACATGATGCCCGGGCTGCAGGTTGCTGATCACCGTTGAATTGTCCTGGCCCTGATATTGGTTGTTGCCAACCATGATCTGTATATTTTTATTTCCAACAACAGTGATGCTTAACCTGGTTTGTGCAGGAAATGCAAAAGAACTCATGGAAACTAAAATGGCAATGAATAGTATAGAGGTTATTTTCATTTTCTTACTATTTATTTTAAAAGATTGCCTGGAAATGTATCCAGACCGAATGTATATATGGATGTCTAAAAAGATATTTGGTTGAATACCGCTTAACTAATAATTAGTTAAAAGGTTTCCGTAGACTCCTTACAAATCCGCAGGCTTGATTTTATTTGTGCAAAAATTATCTTTCCTGCATCTGGTTATCGTCCTTTACATCATAGATGACCGTAAACGATAAAACAAGCGGTAACTTTAAAAACAATTTTATAATCATGTTCCTGAAAAAACTGTACCTGGTCATTTCAATTTGTGTACTGTTTTGTGTGTCTGTTGCACAGAACAAACTGAATACCTATAAAAACTCCTGGAATCTTATCGATTCCCTGATCAACAAAAAAGGATTAACACAATCGGCCCTTACTGAGGTTAATAAAATTTATGCGCTGGCAAAAAAAGAAAAGAACGATGCACAGGTTATAAAAGCGTTGCTGTACAGGATGAACCTTCAACAAAGGAAGGAGGAGTATGCCATTCAGAAAAATATCCAGGAGCTGGAAAAAGAAATTGCTATTGCAACAGGCCCCACCCAATCCATTTTACTAAGCATTGCTGCAGAAAGTTACTGGACCTATTTCCAGCAGTACCGATGGCAATTGTACAACCGAACGCAAACCTCCAACTTTAATAAGAAAGACATAGCCACCTGGGGCATTGCCGATTTTCATCAAAAGATTGGTGACCTGTATCTCGCATCTCTGACAAACGAAAAATTATTACAACAAACCAAAATAGAACCCTTTGATGCGATTGTTATCAAAGGAAATACGCGTCATCTTCGTCCCACATTATATGATCTGTTGGCTCATCGGGCACTAAATTATTTCAAGAATGATGAGCGTAACCTGAATAAGCCGGCGTATGCCTTCGAAATAAACGATGCAGCGGCATTCGCGGAAGCCCCTGTATTTGCAAATCATACATTCGTTACAAAGGATAGTTCATCACTTCATTTCAAGGCATTGCAATTATTTCAGGAACTATTGCAGTTCCATTTGAAAGATAGCAAACCGGATGCGCTGATCGATGCCGATATTGAGCGTATTGAATTTGTTTATGCTCACGGCGTGATGGCCAACAAAGAAGAGTCGTACCGTAAATCATTAGAAAATATTACGGGTAAATATGGCAAGCTGCCTTCAGCAGCGCAAGCGTGGTACCTGATCGCCCAGATCCATACAAATAAGGCCAGGATGTATGATGCTTCGAGGGATACCCTGTATCGTTTTGAATATCTTATTGCAAAAAGTATTTGCTCGACTGCGCTCGCTATTGGTGGTTCGACTTCGCTCGCCATTTCGGAGGGAAAGTCGAATTGCCAGAATCTTTTGAATGAAATTCTTCAAAAGGAATTGAACTTTCAAACAGAGAAAGTGAATGTTCCGGATGAACCTTTCCGAGTATTGGTGAGTTACAGGAATTTCACCCAATTGCATTTCCGGATTGTGAAAATCGATAAGACCACAAAAGGAAGACTTGGTAATAATACCTGGGATGATGAGTATTGGAAAAGAATGCTGCAGCTTCAGGTTACTAAAAATTTCTCCCAAACCCTGCCCGATACAAAAGATCATCAGAAACATGCGGTAGAAATAAAAGCAGATGGTTTACCGGTTGGTGAATATGCATTGCTGGTCAGTGTAAACAACGATTTTAATCTTTCAAAAAATCACCTCGCTGTTCAATTTTTTCATGTATCCAATATTGCATACATCAACAATGGCTTGGACTACTTTGCATTGCATCGCGAAACCGGGCAGCCTCTTTCACAAGCCACAGTCCAGGTATGGCACCGCCATTATGACTACAGCCAACAAAAATATACTGATCGCAAGGGAGCCAATCTTGTTGCTGATAAAAACGGCTATTTTAAGATTCAGTCTCCGGAAGGCAATACGCGCAATGGGGACAATAGCTTGCGGCTTGAGCTTGCTTATAATAATGACCACTTGTTTTTGGATGATTACACGTATCATTATTTTCCCGGAGAACCCAATCCATCAGTCAAAGAAGCAAGAAATACTTTTCTATTTACCGATCGTTCCATTTATCGCCCGGGTCAAACAGTCCACTTTAAAGGCATTGTTATAAACAGGCATTATAAAGAAACAGAAAGCAGTATTGTACCAAACCTGCAAACCAAACTAATATTGTATGATGTAAACGGTCAGAAAACAGATTCGATTACCGTTACCACTAATGAGTTTGGCTCGTATTCCGGTAAACTCAGCTTGCCAACCAGTGTAATGAATGGAGCATTCATACTCCGGGACGAGAATACCGGTAGCAATATTTCTTTTTCTGTTGAAGAGTACAAGCGCCCAAAATTTTTTGTTGAGATCAAAAAACCGGCAGGCACCTATAAAGTGAATGATGAAATTGCCGTTACCGGCAATGCAAAAGCGTATGCAGGAAACAATATCAATGAAGCTTCGGTTAAATACAGGGTGGTCAGAAAGGTGATGATCCCTTTTTGGAAATATGGATATGGGAGGAACATTTGGCCACCCCATGCACAGGAACAAATAGAGATCGCCAATGGCCAGACTGCCACAGATGCAAATGGAGATTTTATTATTAAGTTCAAAGCCATTCCTGACAATAGTCTGGACAAAAAAGACCAGCCTGTTTTTTACTATGAAATCACGGCGGACATTACCGATATCAACGGAGAAACGCGAAGCAGTGCGACGACCATCGTTGTGGCCTACCAGGCATTACAAATAAAGATCGACATCCCTGAGAAAATACACACAGACAGTTTACGAAATATAAAAATTTACTCGACCAATTTGAACGATATTTTCGAAAAATCTACCATTACGCTCAGCATCTATTCCTTAAAAACCCCGGATAGAATATTCCGTCAACGTTATTGGCAACGTCCCGACCAGTTTGTCATGTCGAAGGAAGAATACTATAAATTATTTCCCCATGATATCTACAGTGATGAAGATGATATAAGCAAGTGGTCCAGGCTTGAGAAGGTTTTTGAAAATACGGATACAACAGCAAGCAGTTCGCAATTTGTACTGAGCGATAGCCGGAGTGCTGGTAGCTTGCCCCGGAAGGCCGGATGGTATGTTATTGAAGTGGTGACGAAAGATAAAAATGGCGAAGAGGTTAAAGCAACCAGGTATATTCAACTTTATAGCAATACCGTTGTATCTCCTGCCGCCTTTGGCAGTATTGAAAGCAATAAAGGGTCAACAGTACCCGGCGAAAAGATTTCTTATTGGTTAAGCACCAATCTCAACAATGTCTTTGTTATCCATGATCTCGCAAGAGATGCCAAAAAGCAAAGAAACTTTGTACAGCTTAATCAAAACAATCAAAAGTATTCGCTTGATATTATAGAAAAAGATCGTGGGGGCATCCATTTGAATATGGCATTTGTAAAGCACAACAGGGTGTATGCAGACAATATGCAATTAGATGTTCCCTTTACCAATAAGCAGCTGAATATTTCATTCGAAACCTACCGGGATAAAACCCTTCCCGGCAGTGAAGAAAAATGGAAAGTAAAGATCAGTGGTTATAAAACCGACCAGGTGGCTGCAGAGTTATTGACGACCCTGTACGATGCATCATTGGATCAATTCAAACCACATAGCTGGCAGGCTCCATCGTTATGGCAAAAAAATACTTCAGCAGGAAACTGGAATGGGCAGAATAATTTCAGTGCGGTTCAGTCGCAGGAAAAATACGGCGGCGAGAATAATTATGTAAGTTTTGATAAACGGTATGATGACCTGGCATTTAACCCTTTTGCAATGCATGGTGAACAATTTGCAAATGGAAATACAAAACGACACAAGTTGAACGCTCCGATGGTTCAGGCGTCCAGCGCGCTTGAAGG
>Ga0136634_10000944_pt1 | contig 11514 bp, 8 predicted proteins | sample AntDrymUQ8332106_2_FD_104654 | JGI IMG/M metagenome (GOLD analysis project Ga0136634, IMG submission 104654) | Polar desert sand microbial communities from Dry Valleys, Antarctica - metaG UQ833 (21.06) | ecosystem: Environmental > Terrestrial > Soil > Desert | place: Antarctica: Dry Valley... | reverse complement strand
GCAGATCCAGGTAGTACTTCTCCACCTGCTCCGCAAGCAGCAGGCCTTTGTAAACCACGGTGCGCGTCGACATCGACGGCACGAAATATTCCTTGCCGTGTTTGAGCTTCAGCGCCTGGATCTTATGGCTCGCAGCCTTGCGGATCACGTAGAGCTTCCGTTCCAGCGCATCAGGCACCATAACGTCGGCACCACGCCCGATGAAAATCTGCCGAATCACCGGCTCGCGATCCTTGACCAGCGGCGACATCGGCATGTCGCGGTCGATCGGCACTTCGCGCCAGCCGAGCACCGTTTGCCCTTCGGCACGCACTGTACGTTCAAGCTCCTGCTCACACGCCAGACGCGACGCGTGTTCGCGCGGCAGAAAAATCATGCCGACCCCGTATTCGCCCTGCGGTGGTAGCTCAATGCCGTGTCGCGCGAGCTCGTCGCGATAGAACGCGTCGGGAATCTGAATCAAGATGCCGGCGCCATCGCCGCACAGCGTATCCGCGCCGACCGCGCCCCGATGGTTCAGGTTCTGCAATATCAACAGTGCCTGCTGCACCAGAGCGTGACTCGCGCGCCCCTTGATATTGGCCACGAACCCAACTCCGCAGGCGTCGTGCTCGCTGGTGGGCGAATACAACCCATGCCGTGTGGCGTGATCTACAACTGCATCCAACTCTTGGGCGAGCATTGCCACTCCAGGCGAGGTCCGGACGGTTAACGGAACGACCGACTTTACTGCGACGCAGCACCGGTTTCAACCAGTCTGTCGTGTCGCAATACGAAAAACTCCTAGGAGTCGATGCCGAAAAGCCGGTGGTGCTCGGAAATAGCGTACCGGTCGGTCATGCCGGCCACGTAATCGGCGATCAGCCGCGGCGTTTCGACGGTTGCAGCCCGAAGCTGATGATCCAGCGGTAACAGCTTCGGCTCGGCAAGAAACGCTCCAAACAGGTCGGCAACGATGCGCCGCGCCTTGGCCGTCATTCGCATCACGCGATAGTGCCGATACAGGTTGTCGTGCAGAAACGACTTCATCCGATCCGCCTCGCGACGAACGGGTTCCGAAAACGCTGCCAACAACCCGGCGGCTCGTGCATCGTCGACGCTGCGCGGCGCCGCCTCGACCAAGCGTCGCTTCGTTTCGTCCGTCAGATCGACAACCAATGCGTTGATCATTCGCCTGACCGTTTCATTGATCGCGCGCCGCTCGGCCAGACCTGGGTATTCGCTGCGAACACCGGCGGCGTGGCGCGCAAACAGCGGCACCTCCTCGAGCTGCGCCAGGTGTAACAACCCCGATCGCAATCCATCGTCGACATCATGGTTGTTGTATGCAATCTCATCGGCCAGATTGGCAACCTGCGCTTCGATGCTGGGCTGCTGGCGCTTTAAAAAGCGCTCTCCGACATCGCCCAGCGTTCGAGCATTAATGATCGAGCAGTGTTTCAGAATCCCCTCTCGCGCTTCAAAGGTCAGGTTGAGTCCGTTGAAAGCCGGGTACCGCTCCTCGAGTTCATCGACGACCCGCAGCGATTGCAGGTTGTGCTCAAAACCGCCGTACGGTTTCATGCACTCGTGCAACGCGTCCTGGCCCGCGTGGCCGAAAGGCGTATGTCCAAGGTCATGGGCCAGCGCTATCGCCTCAACCAGGTCCTCATTGAGGCGAAGTGTGCGCGCAATGGCACGGCCGATCTGTGCAACCTCCAACGAGTGTGTGAGCCGTGTCCGAAACAGATCGCCTTCGTGGTTGACGAACACCTGGGTCTTGTATTCGAGGCGGCGGAATGCGGTTGAATGAATAATGCGGTCGCGATCGCGCTGAAACTCGGTGCGCGAATTAGGGGCGGATTCAGGATGGCGCCGTCCGCGCGATTGATCGGCGCGTGCGGCGTAGGGCGCAAGCGCATCACTCACTGGATCAATCACGTGAAACCGCCTGCGTGTAGCGCCTGCACAACGAGGTGTTCCGGCACCGTACGTTGGACCGCTTTGCCGATCCCTTCGATGACAATGAAGCGCACTTCGCCCGCAATGGACTTTTTGTCGCCACGCATCGTCTCGACCGCGTCCTTGGCAGCCAGCCCTTCAACTCGCGTTGGCAACCCGGCACGCGTAACGGCTTGCACAATTCTCTGCGCCTCTGAATCCGGCAGCAGCTCCAAGGCCTGTGACACCTTCGCCGCGAGCACAAGCCCGCACCCCACCGCTTCGCCGTGAAGCCATGACGAGTAACCGGTCATCGCTTCGATCGCGTGACCGAAGGTGTGGCCAAGGTTGAGCAACGCGCGCTCGCCCGACTCTCGCTCATCCCGCGCGACGATCGCGGCTTTGATTTCGCACGACCCAGCAACTGCTTCGGCGAGAGAGTCCGCATCGCCGGCGCGCATTGCGTCGATCGATACGCTCATCCTTTCGAAATACGCGGCGTCTGCGATCAGCCCGTGCTTGATTACTTCGGCCAGCCCTGCGGACACCTGCCGTGCAGGCAACGTGCGCAACGTATCAATGTCGCTTACGACAGCCGAAGGCTGATGGAAGGCACCGATCAGGTTCTTGCCCTCCGGATGATTCACACCGGTCTTACCGCCAATTGAGGAATCGACCTGAGCGAGCAGTGTGGTTGGGACCTGGACATACCGGATGCCGCGCATGTAGATCGAGGCGGCGAACCCCGCCACGTCTCCAACGACCCCACCGCCGAGCGCCACAATGATTCCCCGGCGATCAACCCGACTGCGCACCAACGCGTTCATTACATGCGCGACCGTATCCAAGTGCTTGTGGCACTCGCCATCCTTAATTTCGGTAACCGTGGTCGCGACGACGCTGGCCAACGCTGAACACGCCTGCTCCCCGTAAAGAGTCGCTACAACGTCGTTCGTGACGATCGTGACCGAAGTGGGCGCCAGCGGTAAAACGAACTCGTGCAAGCGAGCCAGCAACCCGGTGCCGATGTAAATCGGGTACGCGCGTTGCTCGAGGCCCACGGTAATGCTATGCATGGCAGCAGTTTAAGTGGTACCCCCGCGAAGCGATCGCTCAAACGCTTCTAAGGGCGAGTGCCTTAACCTCGGGATGCTCGATCAGGCGAGCGACCAGTCGGCGCGGATTAGAGGCAGCTGATTGAAAGATCAAATGGGCCGCCTCCTCATAGAGCGGCTCACGCTCTGCGAGTAATTGATCGATTCGCCCGCGCGGGTTTGCAGTCTGCAACAGCGGTCGCGTCCGATCCTGTCGAGTGCGTCGATAGATTTCATCGGCACTGGCGCGCAGATAAATGACCAAGCCGCGCCCGCGCATCGCGTGCGCGAGCGTTGCATCCAAAATGGCACCGCCGCCGGTGGCCAGAACCACACCGCCTCGTTGGGTGAGCTCATCGAGAAGGACGATTTCACGGCGGCGAAAACCTGCTTCGCCCTCAACCGCAAAAATGGTTGGGATCGGCACTCCGCTGCGGGCTTCCAGCTCTCGGTCGGCATCAATGAACTGATAGTTAAGCTGCTTCGCCAGCAGCCTCCCGACCGTCGACTTGCCCGCGCCCATCATGCCAATCAGGAATATCGAGCGCAGATCTTCTTGCATAGGTGCTAGCGTACGTGGCTAGTCGAAAAAAAAAAGAGCCGCGTGTGCGGCCCTTTTGTTTTTACAGATTCGCAGATCAGCGCATCGCCGCGTTGACCCGCTCCGAGATAACACGCGGGGTAATAAAGATGATCAGCTCGGTGCGATCGTTGATCGTCGCCGTATTTTTGAACAGATTGCCCAAGACCGGCAAGTCTCCCAAAAACGGAACTTTAGTAACGGTGGTGCGCTCCTGTTGCTCGTAGATTCCTCCGAGCACGACCGTACCGCCATTTTCAACGAGCACCTGCGTCTGAACGTTCTTCGTATCAATCGCCGGACCCGCCGAGGTTTCTGTACCGCGACTGTCCTTGTTCACTTTGACGTCGAGGAAGATCGCACCCTCGGGCGTTATCTGCGGCGTGACTTCGAGCTTCAGCACCGCCTTGCGGAACGCAACCGACGTCGCACCGCTCGATGTCGACTGCTGATACGGAATTTCGGTTCCCTGTTCGATAACCGCCTTGATCTTGTCCGCCGTGACAACTCGGGGGCTGGAGATGATCTTGCCGCGCCCATCAGCTTCCAGCGCGGTCAACTCCAGATTGATCAAGCGAGTCAGACTGCTATTGAACAGTGTCAGATTAAATGAGCCCGGGTTGAAACCACCAATACCCGCAGCGGGGAGATTGACGCTGTTCGAATTGATCACGCTGACGCCACCTCCACCGCCGGTGCCGCCACCTGCGCCAGGCAACGACGGCAGCGAGTTGTTTCCACCCACGGCCACCTCACTCGTGATACGCCCGAAGCCAAACCGCACGCCGAGGTTTCGGCTGAAACGATCATCGGCTTCGACAATTCGCGCCTCGATCAACACTTGCGGCACGGGAATATCAATTCGCTGCAGCAGACGGCGCACGTCTTCAAGCCGCGCTGTTGTGTCCTGCACGAATATCTGATTAGTGCGCGGATCAACGGCAACGCTGCCCCGCTTGGAGAGCAGGCGCTGCTTGTCATCGCTCAACAGCTTGCGGACATCCTCAGCCTTCTGGTAGTTGACGACAAACGCTTCTGACCGCAGCGGCTCAAGATCGGCAATCTGATTGCGAGCTTCGAGTTCGAGCTTCTCTTTAGAAGCAATTTCATCGCGCGGCGCAACCAGTACGACGTTGCCGTTCTTGCGCATGTCCAGGCCCTTGCTCTGCAGGATGATGTCCAGCGCCTGGTCCCATGGAACGTCCTTCAAACGCAACGTGATCGTGCCGCCAACGGAGTCGCTGGTGATGATGTTCAGATTGGTGAAATCAGCAATGACCTGCAGCAATGAACGCACGTCAACGTTCTGGAAGTTAAGCGACAGGCGCTCGCCCTGATAGCCCTGGCGCGTACCTTGGAACAAACGCGTTGGATCCTCACGTACCGGCCTTACCTCGAGCACAAAGCGGGTATCGCTCTGATAGGCGTTGTGCTCCCACACACCGCGCGGCTCGACAACCAGACGCGCGTTGTTGCCCTGCTGGCTGGCGGTGACTTGCGTCACCGGCGTGGCGAAGTCCGAGACGTCAAGTCGGCGCTTCAACGAATCCGGCAATGTTGTGTTCTGGAAATCGACGATGACGCTGTTGCCTTGCTGCCGAATGTCGACGTTGGTGTTGGGATCGGACAGGTCCACTACTACGCGACCTTCGTTCTCCGCGCCACGACGGAAATCGATTCCACGCAGGGAGCGGTTTCCGGTGAATGCCGACGGACCTGCCGTTACCGGGGACGCGCTCGACGGGGATGCTTGCGCCAACGATGCTGCAGCCGTTCCGGGCGCAGCGCGGAAAGTGCTTGTATCAGCAGCGCCTCCTAGTGCTACCAACACCCGCTTGCCTTCAATCGAAACCGTATGCGTCAGCGGCCGCTTTAGGTTTACAACAACGCGCGAGCGGCCGCCTGATTGCACGACATTGACTGAACGAACATCGCCCTGGTTGAGTTCGACCATGTTCTTGCCAAGCCCGTTGACCGTTGCGGGCATATCAAGAGCGACGCGTGCAGGATTTGCCACGGAGAAGCTCGCCGGCACTCCTTTCGGCTCGCTTTTCAACTCGATGATGACGACCACGCCGGTGCTCGTTTGAGTTGCATCGACCCGCTCGATCGCGTTTCCGGGGTCAGCTGCGCTCGTCGTCTGCGCGGAAGCACCAGACGCAAGAGCTATAAATCCCAGTGTCGCCGCAAATCGCGACAGACCAACGGCCACATTGTGGACAGACATACTCATCGCTTGCTCCCTTGTTGCCGCGCGGCGGCTTCCTGCAATTCCAGCTTCGTGGGTCGCTCGATCCACTCGCCGGCGGCGTCCTGGACGATTTCCTTCAGGTCGACTTCTGTTTCCGAAATCTTGGTGACCAGCCCAAAATTCTGACCGAGATAGTTTCCGCGGCGAACCATGAAGGTCTGACCAGACGCATCGATCAGCGCTACCTGGTCGCCTTTCTGCCGCAGCGTGCCGACCATTTTGAGTTGATCCAGCGCAAAGCCTTCGAGCATTTCGCGGCGGCGATCCAGATCCGGTCTGATTGAACTCGTGCTCGACCTTGATTGCGCCTGCCGCGCCGCGGCGAGAATCATCTTCTGCTGATCAAACGGATCGATTAGCGCTTTCGATTCATACGAAAACGGCGTGAACTGTTTCGGCTCGGGTACCGGCTGCGTCGTTGGACGCATCGTCTTGCGGGTGTCATCCATCCACGCACGCAATTCGCCCTCGTTGCCGCCGCCACAGCCTGCCAGCGACAGCAGCAGACCGAAAACCATACCGACACGTCTGCAATGGTTAAGGGGGCTCACTTTGCAGGCCCTTTCTTCTCAAGTTTCGCTTTTGCTGCGCGCTGGGCGGCTATCTCCTCAGGATCAAGATAGCGGTAGGTTTTAGCCGTTGCGTCGAACGTCAACGCGCCACCCTTGCCAGTTTGCAAGTTCAAATTGTTCAACGTGACGATCCGGGGCAAGTTGGCGATGTCGCTCGCGAACGCGCCGAGGTCGTGGTACTTGCCGGAAACCTTCACCGCAATAGGAAGCTCCGCGTAGTACTCGCGCACATTGGTCTGTCCCGGGCGGAACAGTTCAAAGTCGAGTCCGCGGCCCACACCGGCCTGGTTGATATCCGACAGCAACGCATCCATCTCGGACTTGCTCGGCAATTGCTTTTCAAGCGTCAGCACGTACTGGCTCACCTGCTCGCGCTGCTTGCGCAGCTCGTCAAGGTTGATTGCCTGCTGCAGCTTGCCCTTGTAGTCGTCCTTCAACTTCTGCTCTTCCGCCTGCAGCTGCTCAAGCTGCTCTTTCTGTCCGCTCCAAAGCGCGAACCAGCCGCCAATGGCACACACCGCGATGACGAACAGCCACATCGCGATACGCGGCGCCGCCGGCCACGCGCCGACGTTGTTCAGGCTCAAACCCTGAAATTGAGATGCGAGACTACGAGTTGCCATCGATTCCTCGTTCTTCCAACTACTTCTTTTCGGGCGCCGGGGGCGCACTCGATGAAACGATGCTCGGCGTCGACTGAACTGCGGTCGGCACCGGAGTGGTCGGCATCAGATTAGGTTTCGCGCCGGCGGGACCTGCAGCTGCCTGCATCTGGGTGCGTTCGGGCGTCTGCTTCAATGAAAAATTGAGTGAGAACTCGAACACCCGACGATTCAGGCCGGCCGGGCCAGTTCCAGCAACCTTGATTTCGATCAGCTCGGGACGCTCCAGAACACGAGAGTTGTTCTGCAGGTTGCGCAGGAACTCCGATACGCGTTCGTTCGAAGCGGCCCAGCCACTGACGTTGACTTTGCGATCTTCCTGCTTGATCCCGCGCAGATAAATTCCCTCTGGAACCTGCTTGGCAACCTCGTCAATCAGATATACCGGCAAATTGCGGTCGGCCTGCAGATCCTCGACCGCGCGCTGACGCGCACGCAGGCCATCAATCTCGGCCCGCAGCGTTGCAATCTCCCTGATCTGAATGTCGAGCTTGCGATTTTCAGCTCGTATAAATTCGTTGCGTGATTCCTGGTTCGAGATATAGCCCTGCAGCACGCTCCAAACCAAGCCGATCATCAAAAGACCTGCCGCTGCCGACAGCGCCGTCATGAACCAGAAGAGTCGCTTGTGCCGCTCGCGCTTGGCCTCGCGATGCGGCAATAGATTTACGCGCGGAGTTGTCATTTGTCGAACCTCCGCATTGCCAGTCCGCACGGCGTCAGTAATGCCGGCGCATCGAGCCGTAGTTGCTTCTCGCGAATGTTGGACGAGATCTCCATCCCCTTGAACGGAGAGATCACCGACGCCGGTACTTGCGAACGCTCCATCAGTGCATCGGCCAGCCCACCCAGCACCGCTGAGCCGCCCGCCAGCATGATCTGATCAACCCGGCTGTACGGGGTCGACGTAAAGAAAAACTGTAAAGCGCGCGTGATTTCGATCGTGGCCGTATCAATAAACGGCTTCAGCACCGCTGTCTCGTAATCGGCCGGAAGGTCGCCGCTGCGCTTTTTCTGCTCGGCCTCTTCACTCGGGATACCGTAGGTGCGTGATATGTCACCGGTGAGCTGCTGACCGCCGAAGGGCTGCTCGCGCTCATAGATTGCTTCGCCGTCATGCATAACCGTGACCGCGGTCGTATTGGCGCCGATATAGAACACCGCAATGACCAAGCCTTCGCCACTGTTGGGCAGCTGTTCGATCAGCCGCTCGATTGCCGAGCGCGCGGAATACGATTCGACATCGACTACGACCGGTTTCAAGCCGGCTGCCTGCGCCACTGCGACGCGGTCCTCGACTCTTTCCTTGCGCGACGCTGCGATTAACACCTCGACATCGTCGGGCGCATTGGGAATCGCACCGAGCACCTGGAAATCCAGACTGACTTCGTCCAGCGCAAACGGAATATATTGGTTGGCTTCGCTCTCGACCTGCATCTCGAGTTCCTCCTCGCGCAGGTTTCCGGGCAAAGCGATTCGCTTGGTAATGACGGCAGACGCCGGCAGTGCCATCGCCACATTCTTTACTTTGCCACCGGCTCGGCGCCAGGCGCGTCTCACGGCTTCGGCGACGACATCGATCTTGTCGATATTGCCGTCGACAACCGCGCCGCGCGGCAGCGGCTCGATGGCATAACGCTCGAGGCGGAGCGTCCCCTTGCCAGCCTCCGACAGTTCGACGATCTTGATACTCGACGAACCGATATCAAGGCCGATTAGCGGCGGCGCTTTAGGCGAAAAAGGCATATCAAAGGCCAAGGCAATGCTCCCAGCAGCGGGCGACGCTTGAAGGAGTGCACACACGCGCACTCCGCATTTCAGCCAGACAATGAGCGAGGGAAATGAACTTCGCTCCCCCCCGATCCCCCAGATCCCTGCATACACACAAGGCTCGAACCCCGTTTTTCCTTTTGTTTCGAGCCTTTACCGCAGACTTATTGGACGGTACGTGAAATCCTATCAACATACGCAAAAACCACACAAGCCCCGTGTTCGGCCTAATCGTGCCCTTTTTGAGGGATTAACAACGAACATCTCGCGATACCTATCGTCCAACGTGACATCAACGCGAATGCGATGACGACCACCCGGCTCCTATAATCTCGTACTCTGCAAGCAGCGAAGCGCAAAAAAGCGGTCGCTCACACGCCTAACTCGCTGTTGCACGCCACCGCACCCAAATCAACGTGAGCTCCCGCAATTCCGACAATTACGAAGACGACACGCCGAATGCACCGTTGGCGTGGTATTGGCGCGCCGCTCGAGCCGGCACGCTGTTATTGGGCGGTGCACTGGTGGCGGGCATGTTGCTGGTCGTCTTCGTGTTTGCGATCGTCTACGCCAATTTGCCCCCGATTGACGCCTTGACCGACTACCGGCCCAAAATTCCGTTGCGGGTGTGGACCGCTGATGGAATCCTGATTGGTGAGTTTGGCGAAGAGCGACGCGAATTCGTCCCGCTGACGGAGATTCCGGACGAGTTGAAAAAGGCGATCCTGGCGGCAGAAGACGATGGCTTTTATCGGCATCACGGGGTCGATTACGCAGGACTGGCGCGGGCGTTCGTATCGAACTTTGCCTCGGGTCGTCGTGGCCAGGGCGGCAGCACGATCACGATGCAGGTTGCTCGCACTTTCTTTCTCAGCTCCGAACGCAGCTATGTTCGCAAGCTCTACGAGATAGCGCTCGCATTCAAGATCGAATCGTCGCTTTCAAAAGACCGTATCTTCGAGGTGTACGCCAACCAGATTTTTCTGGGGCAGCGCGCCTACGGATTTGCGTCCGCCTCGCAGATCTACTTCGGCAAAAAGCTGAAGGATCTTTCCACCGCAGAGATCGCCACTTTGGCCGGACTGCCGGTGGCGCCGTCGACATACAATCCGTTCGTCAATCCGAAGCGCGCCAAAGGACGGCAGCAATATGTGCTCGCGCGCATGCTGCAGTTGGGCTTCATCGATCAGGCAACCCACGATGCGGCGCTTGGCCAGGAATTAAAACCTCGCGCTGCCAACTACGCCGTCGAGCAGGCGTTCAAGGTGCGGCTGCACGCCGAGTTTGCTGCCGAGCTTGCGCGCCAGCTGGTGTACGACGTATTCCGCGATGAGACGTACACGCGCGGTCTCAACGTCTTCACCACATTGCGCAAGGACGATCAGGAAACTGCCTACCTGGCGTTGCGCTCCCAGGTGCTGGCATACGACCGCAAGTATGGGTATCGCGGTCCTGAGGCGTTTATCGAGCTCAATGCCGATCCGGCGGTGCGCGAGCAGCGCATCGAAGATGCTGTAATAGAAGCGATCGACAGTCCAAACCTGGTGCCCGCGGTCGTACTCGAGGCTTCTCCAACCGTCGTGGTCGCTGCATTGCAGGGTGGATCGACGGTTGATATCAAGGGCGAAGGGCTGCGTTTTGCGGCGCCGTCACTATCAGCAAAAGCGCAACCCAATCGCAAGATCGTGCCGGGTGCGGTGATCCGTATCACGCGCGACGACAAGGGCGTGTGGCAGATCGTGCAGTTACCGCAGGTCGAAGCGGCGTTTGTCGCAGCCAGCTCCAAGGACGGCCAGGTCAAAGCGTTGGTCGGCGGGTTTGACTTCAATCTGAACAAGTTCAACCATGTGACGCAGGCGTGGCGGCAGCCGGGGTCGAGCTTCAAGCCTTTTATCTACTCTGCGTCCCTCGAAAAAGGTTTCATGCCGAGCACGCTGATCAACGACGCACCGATCAGTATCGATCCGAGCCTTACCGGGGGCCAGGTTTGGGAACCCAAGAACTATGACGGCAAGTTCGAAGGCCCGATGCGCATGCGCCAGGGTTTGGCACGATCAAAAAATCTGGTGTCGATTCGCATCCTGCAGTCAATCGGCCCGCGCTTTGCGCGCGACTGGATCACACGATTCGGATTCGAAGCCGAGAAACACCCGGCGTACCTGACGATGGCGCTGGGCGCCGGAACCGTGACGCCTTGGCAGATGCTGAACGCATACTCGATCTTCGCCAACGGTGGCTATCGGCTCAACGTGCACTTGGTGGCCAAGATCACCGACAGCGGGGGCAAGGTGTTAATGGAGGCGCGGCCGCTACAGGCCGGTGACGAAGTCAACCGGGTTCTCGATGCCCGCAATGCTTTCTTAATGGACAACTTGTTGAAAGACGTTGCGCGCTACGGCACCGCGGCTCGCGCTGGCGCGTCGCTGAAACGGCCCGACATTGCGGGCAAGACCGGAACGACCAACGATTCACACGACGCATGGTTTGCCGGATACGGCGGTGATTTGGTGGCGATTAGCTGGATGGGCTTTGATCAGCCGCGGCCGTTGGGAGAACGCGAGACGGGTGGCGGGCTCGCGCTACCAATCTGGATTTCATACATGGCCAAGTCACTCAAAGGCGTGCCTGAAATAACGCGCGAGGTACCAAGCGGCGTTGTCAGTCT
>Ga0136634_10000943_pt1 | contig 11517 bp, 7 predicted proteins | sample AntDrymUQ8332106_2_FD_104654 | JGI IMG/M metagenome (GOLD analysis project Ga0136634, IMG submission 104654) | Polar desert sand microbial communities from Dry Valleys, Antarctica - metaG UQ833 (21.06) | ecosystem: Environmental > Terrestrial > Soil > Desert | place: Antarctica: Dry Valley... | reverse complement strand
CCATTTGTAAGAAAGTTCTTGAGTAAGTATAACTTATCCATCCATTTAGTTTACCCGCTAATTTTTTTATCATCAATTCTACGCCGTAGGCTTTTCCCCTGGTATTGATCACGTCGGTTTCGATATGATGGTTCAGTAAAAGAATGGCATTGCTTTTATAGTCGAGATAATTTTTAATTTTTTTATAATACACCTCTACCGAGGTTTCTATATTATTAGAAGCAAAGTTTCGATAATAGCCAAGTGATATCTGAACGCCACGTTGTGGTTTAATAGCCGGATCACTCAATTTCCAAGTATCAGTAGGCGAAATAGCCGTTGTATTGGAAAGCAGGTGAATATATTGCAAAAGAGTATTGTAGCTTATTTTAAAAGAAGATTGATCCGATATTGCATAGCGTGCAGCCAACCGGTATTCGGGACCATGATAATTTTGGATGGCCTTATTCCCTAAATATTTTACAGTATCCTGAATATTATCAGTGGTCCTTGGCAGTCCCGGTATATATTTATAAACATCCCGAGGACCGAGGTAATTGAACAAAGAATACCGCAGGCCTATGTTCACTGAAAGTTGTGGGGTGATGGTTAACCGGTCGCCTATATATAAGGCACTTTCCAAGGCCTGTTCTGTCGGTACAACATCCGGAAGCACAAGCGACTGTTGATGGAAAGGCTTGTTACTACCGGGGTGCAATTGATAATACATACCATTAAACCCGAAATTCAATGAGTGGTTCTGATTGATGGAATAATTAAAATCTGAACGCAGATAATATTGTCGTATGTCAAAATTCAGCTGGTAGGCAGTTACGGGATTTTTTTTTGCCGAAACAGTATACTCATAGTCGTCTATGCCTGTTGTAAATACTCCTACCAGTTTGTTATTAAAATTATGTTTCCACTTTATATTGATATTTTTATTGCTGTACTTATAGGTGGTATCATTATTCAGGTTGAACTGGTCTTTGCTGATATATGCAGTCAGGTACAGATTGTTTTTTGAATTCACAGTGTGGCTCACATGAAGATTCGCATCATAAAAGGAAGCCGTACTATTTTTATAGGAAGAATGGGGCACTTTTTTTAATATCCAGTTCGAATAGGTAGTACGTCCACCAAGAATAAAAGATGTTTTTTCTTTTTTAAGTGGTCCTTCAATGGTCAATTTACTGGTTAGTGGGCCAATTCCTCCAACACCGGAAATTTTTTTACTGTTCCCATCGCGTGTAGAAACATCAAGAACCGAAGACAACCTGCCACCATATTTTTCTGGGATGGCACTTTTATAGAGCTCGACATTTTTAATTACATCGGGATTGAATGCGGAAAAGAAGCCAAACAGATGCGAGGGATTGTATATGGTTGCATCATTAAAAAGAATCAGGTTTTGATCAACGGAACCACCCCGCACATTAAAACCGGTGCTCGCTTCTCCGGCCGAGGTAACCCCCGGTAAAGAAAGAACAACCCTTAGAACATCTGCTTCACCCAAAAGAACCGGTACCTGTTTAATGGTTTTAATATTCAACTTATCCATTCCCATTTGTGTGCCCCTGATATTCGAATGTCGTTCTGATACAACAACCACTGCTTTCAAGCTCACAACATCCGTCATGAGTTCTATGGTCAGTTTTCCATTTGAATGCAGAAGAAGCTGCCGCCTGGTTTCTTTCATACCGGCACTGGAAACCCACAGCGTATGGCGGCCACGCGGCAGTGTAATGGAATAATATCCGAACTGATCGGTTAGCGTTCCAATGGATGGAGTATCTATAAACACGGCTGCGCCGCTCAGCGCCTCCCCATTTGCTGCATCCCGTACATACCCTACCAGCGTTGCATTGCCTTTATCAATATTGCCGGCTTTGATCCCGATTTCGACTAGTTTATTTTCTATGGATGATTTCAATTTTTGATTTACAACTGGCTCTTCCCACAACACAGCTAGCGGCTCCTTTGTGCTGTCGGTTATAGTTTTTTGACGATCGAAAAAATCTTTTGGCAGCTTAGTTTGTATCACGGCGCGTTTTAAGATAAAAACATGATCCAAACTATCAACGGAGTAATGAAACCCGGTATTTTTAAAAATTTGACTCAGTACATTTTCAAGAGAAACTTCGGTAACTCTCAGCTGCAGTTTAATAGTGTCGAGATCGACAACATGATAATAAAACCGGTAAGAGGTAGCATCTTCTACCTTTTGCACAAATTGCCCGAAGGAAAGGCCTGAAAAATCACCACTTATTTTTTTTGGACTTTGCCCTATCGCGACGCAGACGGTTAATAAAAAATGGCAACCCAGTAAAAATGAACAAAGCCCAAAACGCCGCATATTCTTATTTTATTTGAGCATAATATTTTACTCCCTGCACAATAGCCAACTCGCGGTTTTTTTTGAAGTTGATATTTTCATTCCGCAGGTATCTCCTGATTTCCTTTTGATGCCCGGAAAATAAAGATAACAGTGCACCCGCTGTATTCACCTCATGATAAGCATCATCCTTTTTAATAAAATACCGGTCATATTGAACAAATCTGTATGGATCTTCCAGGTTGAACGACGGTTCTAATTGTTTTTTACTCTTGGCATACACCGTTACCACTCCCTTATACAGAATTTCATAGAAACCGGAATTGAGTACGTTCTTGTCCTTGGGTTGTTGCACCATCTTTACAAACTCACGACCTTCCAATGAAAAATGATCTATTTTTTCACTCAACAGTTTTACAGGGATATTTTGGTAGGCATTAATAAATATTTCATCCTGCACCAAATCGTAAGTAACCGCTGGATGCTGGTAAAGCGTCCCATTATAAAATACAGACCCTTTTTGCGGTAGATCCGATGCATAGAACGGATGACCTTTTGTGCGTGAATGAATACCGATATATTCCCGGCCATTATATAAGAGTGTACTTTCCCCCAAAGTTTTCATGTACAAGGCGATGGCACCCTCAGCCACTTTATTAATAAATAAAGAATCTGCAACCGCATCCTGTGCCATGCTTTTTCCAAATGAAAAAAAGAAAATAAAAAATATATATTTTTTTAAAATCATATAGCAGCTCCACCATTTTAATTGCGAGTGATAATCGCAGTTAATTAAGACACCGGATTATGTCTTTACGCATTGAGCTTGAATTTACAGGTTATATGGTATGCGGTCAAAAAATTATACGTTGAATTACAGAAACGGCAATGCGACCGTTCAATACAGCATTATACGATTATCACCGATGTTCCCTTCTAGTTAGTATTTTTGCGCCATCCCTTAAAAACCATAAAATAAATGAAGGAAAGGCTGCTGAAGCTATCGAAGCAATTAGAAGGTGAGTTGTATGATGATCAAACCATGCGCATTTTATATGCCACAGATGCATCGGCATACCGGGAAATGCCCCTGGCTGTAGCCATCCCCAAATCGGTTAGCGATATAAAAAAGCTTATAGATTTTGCCAGGGCCGAAAAAACATCTCTTATTCCCAGAACGGCAGGCACTTCACTCGCCGGACAAGTAGTTGGTAATGGTATTGTCGTTGATGTTTCAAAATATTTTACGAAGATATTAGAACTGAATGCAGAAGAGAAGTGGGTACGCGTTCAGCCCGGCGTGATACGCGACGAACTAAATATTTTTCTAAAACCGCACGGTTTGTTTTTTGGACCGGAAACCTCCACTGCCAACAGGGCCATGCTCGGCGGGATGGTCGGAAATAATTCATGCGGCTCCAATTCTATCGTCTATAAAAGTACAAGGGAACATTTGCTTGAAGTAAAAGTATTGTTGAGTGACGGGTCAGAAACGGTTCTGAGCGAATTGAGCCTTGAAAATTTTCATAACAAATGCGAGGGCAACGGATTCGAAGCGGGTATTTATAAAACGCTTCGGACGGTATTGAGCAACTATGAAAACCAGGTTGAAATAAAAAAAGAATTCCCGAAGAAGTCGGTGGAAAGGCGCAACACCGGGTACGCTATAGATTTATTATTGGAATCTGCCCCTTTTACCGCGGGCGGACCGGGTTTTAATTTTTGTCAATTGATCGCCGGTTCAGAAGGTACCCTGGCATTTATTACAGAAATTAAATTGAATGTGGTTCCTCTGCCTCCAAAAGAAACCAGTTTGCTGTGTATTCATTTTAATAGTATTGATGAAGCGCTGCAAGCCAACCTGATCGCTTTGCGGTACTATCCAAGCGCCAGTGAGTTGATAGATCATTATATTCTTGAATGCACGAAAGACAATATCGAGCAAAATAAGAATAGATTTTTTGTGCAGGGGGATCCCGGAGCTATTCTCGTGATTGAATTTGCCAGAACAACAAAAGAAGAGATCATCGACCTGGCTAAGCAAGTTGAAGCAGACATGAGAGCAGCCGGTCTGGGATATCATTTTCCATTATTGTCGGGAGAGGATACCAAAAAAATCTGGACGCTGCGCAAAGCCGGGCTTGGACTGCTAAGCAATTTACCGGGTGATAGCAAAGCGGTACCGGTGATTGAAGATACTGCAGTGGATGTACAGGATTTACCGGCCTATATCCGCGACTTCAATGAAATACTAAAAAAGCACCAGCTCTATTCGGTTCATTACGCACATGCCGGTTCCGGTGAAATTCATTTGCGCCCTATCATCAACTTGAAAACTGAAGAAGGCAATCGTTTGTTCCGGACGATCGCCGAAGAGATTGCAACGCTGGTGAAAAAATACAACGGCTCTTTAAGCGGTGAGCATGGCGATGGGAGATTGCGGGGAGAATTTATAAAACAAATGGTGGGAGAAAAAAATTACGGGCTCCTGCAGCAAATAAAACGTACCTGGGATCCGGAAAACATTTTTAATCCCAATAAAATCGTTGATACCCCTTCGATGAACACCATGTTGCGGTACACGCCCGGGCAAAAAACACCGGCGTTTAAAACCATATTTCGTTTCCATAACCAGGACATATTGCAACATGCCGAACAATGCAACGGTTCTGGTGACTGCCGCAAAACACAATTGTCTGGCGGAACGATGTGCCCATCTTTTATGGCAACCCGCAATGAAAAAGACACGACCCGGGCGAGGGCAAATATTTTACGAGAGTTTTTGACAAACTCTGAAAAGTTGAATCGTTTTGATCATAAGGAAATTCTCGATGTGATGGATCTGTGCCTGAGTTGTAAAGGTTGCAAATCCGAATGTCCGTCGAACGTGGATGTTGCAAAACTAAAAGCAGAATTTCTTCAACACTACTATGATGCCAATGGGGTGCCCTTTCGTTCACGCTTGATTGCCAACTTTAATGCCTCTGCAAAATTGGGAGCTATTGCACCGGGCGTGTATAATTTCATGATGACTTCACCATTGATCAGCAACCTTGTAAAACGGGTTTCGGGATTTGCTATTGAAAGGTCGATGCCTACATTGTACAAAACAACATTACGAAGATGGGAGAAGGCTAAGAGATTGAAAGAGGTCGGGGAAAGAAATAGAAGAGTTTATCTTTTTTGCGACGAGTTTACCAATTTCAATGATACAGAGATTGGGATTACGACTATTTTATTGCTGGAAAAATTGGGATATGAGGTGATCATACCGGAACACCTTGAAAGTGGTCGCGCATGGCTTTCAAAAGGATTTGTGAGACAAGCGAAGAACATTGCCAATAAGAATATTTCTTTGTTGAGTCAGCTTGTTACCCAAAACACTCCCCTGATTGGAATAGAGCCGTCGGCTATTCTTTGTTTCCGGGACGAATATCTTGATCTTGCAACGGATGATCAGCTGGAATCAGCAAAAAAGCTTTCTAAAAATGTATTTCTGATCGATGAATTTATTGCCATGGAAGTAGAAAAGGGAAATATTGCTACATCCATGTTCACGAAGGAAAAAAAACTCATTAAACTTCATGGTCATTGCCAGCAAAAAGCATTATCCTCGATGGCTTTCACTGTAAAAATGTTGTCACTGCCAGAAAATTATAGAATTGAAATCATTCCATCGGGATGTTGTGGGATGGCAGGCTCATTCGGGTATGAACGGGAACACTATGATTTGTCTATGAAAATTGGAGAACTTGTGCTTTTTCCCACCGTCCGCATCCAGGAAATCCATACAATGATCGCTGCTCCCGGCACGAGTTGCCGGCACCAGATTAAAGACGGCACTGGAAGAAAAGCGCTGCACCCGGTAGAAATACTTTTTAATGCGCTGGAAACGCAACCGGAATTAAATTCATCCAAGCGTGGGTAATAGGGTTTGGAAAGAGATAGTCTCTTTCAACATAATTACAGATCCTCCTTGATGAAACTAATCTCCTGGCCGGCTCTGTTGTTGTTCAGCACGAATCTGCACGATACGTTGTCTGAGTTCAGAAAGTTCAACTAAGGATGTATCGCTATTTAAGGCAGTAATAAATTTTCTACATTCCCTGATAAAAAGAGCGGATAAATGGTTGTCATGTGGTTGTGTAAAATTGGTTGACATAGTTTTCAAAAAGGATTTGGATGGACATTTCAAAGTTTGGTCGGATATACATAACGCAAAAAAATGTTTTTATGATAAAGACCCGGCGGGATTTCTAATTACTTGATTCAGATTAACTCTTTCGAGAGCGAGAAATTAGATTTAGCCATCCTCATAATATCATATAAATCTTTAATAGATCCTCGATCACTTTGCGCAGATCGTTAATATGTGCGGGTTTGGTAATAAAAAAATTAGCTCCCAGTCGGTATGCTTCGCTTTTATCCAAAGAGGCGCTGGAATTTGAAAAAATGACTACCGGGATGTGGCGATACACAAAATTCGCTTTCAGAAGCTGCAAAACCTGCATGCCATCCATTTTTGGCATATTTCTATCGAGAAAAATCAACGCCGGCAGTTGTTCACGATAACAGGTATCAAGATATTCCATCATTCCAACGCCATCGGTCATCTCGATCAATTCCCTTTTTATCTTGTATTCTTCAAAAATCAGCTTGAAAATCATCCTGTCGTCCGGATCATCATCTACTAGAAAAATGGGGCGCTGGGTTGTTGCCATTATTTTCGGTTACCTATCAAAGGTAAGCAGAACAGGTTCAAAACAACCTGGCTGAACAAATTGACATTCAACCGGCAAAATGAACTTACTGTAATTAACCACCGAATCGTTGCCTGCCGTAATAGATTTGTAGATATCCGGTAACAGTTAAGATCCTGAAATCTCAGTCAATACGGTGCGTGTTGGACAGGTTCAATTTATCGGGCTGGCTTAATACTTGTAATCACAGTTAATGATAGTAAGACTGAAGTAATTACATATTGGCTAAAGGGCCTAATAGGAAGTATCAAATCGCGGTCATTACTCCTAAGAAGAATAACATATTTGAAATTTAGAAATCACCACTGTATTAAATATAATAATCATGGAAACAACGCCAGCAATGCCAAAGGAAGTTGCACCTCAACACCAGGACCAGCAACCAGGAATAGAGAAAGAAATGAATCCCCGGCCTATTTATGACAACGATGAACCGGGACACGGCAAGCTACGAGGAAAAGTAGCCATCATAACCGGTGGAGATAGCGGAATCGGGAGAGCGGTGGCAATTAGTTTTGCAAAAGAAGGCGCTGATATTGTAATCGCTTACCTCGATGAACACCAGGATGCCAAACAAACTCAGGCAGATATTCACAAATACGGAAAAGAAGCGTTCCTGATTGCGACAGATATTTCGAAAGAAGAGAATTGCAAAAAAATAATAGAGCAATCCCTTGAAAAATTCGGCAGAATAGATATTCTGATCAATAATGCGGCAGTTCAATATGTACAGCATGATGTCGAAAATATTTCTGCTGAGCAACTTGAATATACTTTCAGGGTCAATATTTTCTCACAATTTTATTTAAGCAAATTTGCAGTGCCCCATTTAAAAGAGGGCAGTAGTATTATTAATACTGCATCCATTACAGCCTATAGAGGTCATGAGGAATTAATGGATTATTCAGCAACTAAAGGTGCCATTGTTTCATTTACGCGGGCATTGTCACAATCACTGGTAAAAAAAGGGATACGGGTAAATGCTGTTGCACCCGGACCTGTATGGACTCCTTTGATACCAGCCTCCTTTGATGAAGAAAAGGTGGGTGAGTTTGGAAAAAATGCGCCGATGGGACGAATGGCCCAGCCTGTTGAAATAGCACCAGCTTATGTTTTCCTTGCATCAAACGATGGAGTATTTTTCACCGGGCAGGTATTGCATCCGAATGGTGGTTCTGTTATAAATACGTGATGCCCTGGGTTAAGCAACATGAAATTGATCTGACCACTGTAGCGAACGATCAAATTGGTTTCAAAAATTAACCTTCATCCATTTGTCCATAGCAGATCCGTTCCAGTTACCAGGAACGATCATCCGGCGTATTGCATAAAGGGGTTCAATGCTGTCTCTTTTCATGGACGACAACTGGAAGGCAGCCTTATAATTACGTTTTTTTAATTCGGGGATCGCAGTTTCGTTCCATTCGCCGAAAGGATAGGCAAAATATTCAACGGGCTTACCGATAATGGATTCGAGTTTGTGTTTTGGTTTGGCGAGTTGAAAATCCCAATCTGCCCCTGTATATTTTTTAACGTTGTGATGGTCCGTGGTGTGGGATGCTATAATGTGACCATTATCCGATAATGTTTTCAATTGTTCTGTACTCATGTAACCGGGTCTGCCGATTGAGATGGTCATTATAAAAAAAACACCCTTGAAACCATATTTATTTAACTCGGCAGCACCTACGGTGAACTGTTCTTCACTCGTGTCATCAAAGGAGATCATAACAGGCTTCTCCGGTAGTTTGCCCCCCAATGTTAAGTATTCATGATATTGGTCCGGGGTAATCGTATGATAGCCGCTGTCCGACAGCATCTTGATTTGTTGTTTGTAGACCGCACCAGGAACAATATATGTTTTACTACCCTGGCCGTCTGTAGACCGATAATCCCGTATCCGGTGATAACATAAAATGGGAACCTGCGGACGGGCAAGAATAGCCGCTGCTTCCGCCGTCAGTATTTCCTTCTTATTAATTTTCTTAATGGCTAAATGAACGGGCTTTTCTTTACTGACAATTTCATTCTTGATGGGGGGTGAACATTGCTGAAAGAGGGCAGCCATCAGCACAAATACGAATAGAGGATTTTTCATAAGGGTTATATCTTAGGGTAAATGCAGCCGGAAAAGCGGCTTCTATAAAACGAATGCCTGCAAAAGAAAGTGTACATAATTTAAAATTTCTTAAACCCTGGCTACGATATGCAGAAACCACACCATGTCTATTTTTGTATTTTTAAATACATGATATTTTTATGATCACGAACTGGATTGATGTGCTTCTCGTTATAGTTGGTATCCTATCAATATGGACAGGGTGGAAAAAAGGTTTTATTATAAGTCTGATGGGCCTGGTAACCTGGGTCGGCAGTCTCCTTGCCGGATTTTTTTTCTATCTATACCTGGCGGTTTTTCTTGAAAACCAGATTCCTGCATTGGGAGTGTGGACGTACCCCGTTGCTTTTATAGCGATTATCATTACTGCGCGGATTATTCTTTCATTGATGACAAACAGTCTTTTGAGGGCCACTCCAGAAAAAGCGCACCGCAACAGTGCTAATCATTTGCTGGGCATTTTTCCAGGTGCAATCAATGGCTTGATCAATGCGACCATCCTCGCCGTATTGTTGCTTGCTCTACCGCTTTGGGATGATCTTTCGGTTCAAACGCGGGATAGTAAAATTGCAAACAGGCTTGCCTATCCGGTTCACTGGCTGGATGATAAGCTTTCTCCTATTTTTGATGAAGCCATCCGCAGATCAATGCACAACCTGACCATTGAACCGGAATCTGAAAAATCAATTAAACTACACTATACCGTTGCCGATCCTCGCGTACGGCAGGATCTTGAAGCCAGGATGCTTGACATGGTAAACTCTGAACGGACAAAAATGGGATTGCACTTGTTAAAACCAGATGCTGAATTAGCAGTTGTTGCGAGAGCACATTCTAGAGATATGTTCGCCAGAGGCTATTTTTCTCATGTAACACCCGACGGTAAAACACTCAATGACAGAATAAAGAAATTCGGGATAAGGTACCTGACTGCCGGGGAGAATTTAGCTCTGGGTCCATCTCTGCAAATCTGCCATACCGGACTGATGAATTCTCCGGGTCACAAGGCCAACATACTGCATTCAGCATATGGACGTCTGGGAATCGGTGTTCTTGATGGAGGCAAATACGGGCTGATAATCACCCAAAATTTCAGAAATTGAAAACATAACCTTTTGATGAGATGAGTTTCTGCTACTGGTCAAGGATGGTGATATACCATTAGGTGGAATAACCTAATTTTTCGTTCCATATGGCAATGTTAAGAAAAGCAGCTTGCAACCCAGGAGACACAAAGGCGCCAAGACACGAAGCTCTGACTTGATTCCTTCGTGTTTTTGTGTCTTCGTGGCAACATCAACTCCTAACTTAGTCTCACTGTGCAAAAGGACGGTTGGCAGCTGGAAGATCAAGAGATGTATTGGCGTACATAGGAACGGGTTGTGATGATGTACCGGTTATATCACTCTACCTGGTGCGTTCTGAATAAACTTTGGATTCTACTCTAAAAAAGCCCCCCTCGAAGTTCTTTACAGCACATCAAATGCAATCTGTAACATCTCGAACCGTATTGTGGATTTTTGTCGCCAATGCGGGGCGATCTATATCATTATATTTTGTCTTATCCGTACGAAGTACGGGCAAAACCTCTTCCTCAAATTGGCATTGTTTTAGAAATTATAATGTTCAGTTATCATTAACACGGTACTTAAATAATCATTATGAAAAAGATTTTCGGAGCGTTACTTATTACTTTGTTCCTTGGATACACGTCTAACGCTCTTGCGCAGGACGAGGATAAATCCGTGAGAAAGGAAGTAAAGAAAGGAGCGAAAAAAGTGGGGAATAAAACCGCCGAAGTAGCTTCAAAAGGGAAGGCTAAGGTTACGGACGAGAAGCATAAGGACAAAGTTGGACCCAATGGAGAAACTATTTATATCGATAATCATGCTAAATACTATTGGGTCGATAAAAAAGGCCACCGGCACTATGTTACACAATCACAGCTGAAAACTAAAATAGATAATTAGCATCTACCACAAAACTGTAATTCTCCTGCATTATTATTTCTGATGCAGGAGAATTATACTTTTTACCAAGTCAGTATTTTCAATCTTATCAGGTAACTGTGCCTCATTATCTGATTACTATTTTTTTATCCATATATACAAGGCTGGTAAATATTCCCAATCCACCCCTTATGTTTGATTTTATACTTCCAGGTTGTGTAAAAGGATTTCCATTTGAACGACGTGCATTACTAAGGGATTCAAGATATTCATAATGTTCTTTATGGAGAGAATAGATCCTTATGCCCACTGTATCATTTTTTTTGAAGTCTGGTTCTGAGTAGAAGCTAAACTGTTTACCATTGAACGACATGT
>Ga0136634_10000942_pt1 | contig 11517 bp, 10 predicted proteins | sample AntDrymUQ8332106_2_FD_104654 | JGI IMG/M metagenome (GOLD analysis project Ga0136634, IMG submission 104654) | Polar desert sand microbial communities from Dry Valleys, Antarctica - metaG UQ833 (21.06) | ecosystem: Environmental > Terrestrial > Soil > Desert | place: Antarctica: Dry Valley... | reverse complement strand
GACGGACGCGGCGTCGACGCGCGCGCGGCAATCATCGATCAGGTTGCCGATGCTTGGGAGAAAGCGCACGACGAATTGGCGGCTCTGATCGTGCGCGAGGCGGGCCGCACGATGCTCGACGCACATCTCGAGGTGCGCGAGGCGATCGATTTCTGCCGCTACTACGCCGCGCTGGCACGCGAGCAGATGCGCGTGCAATCGTTGCCCGGACCCGCCGGCGAGTCGAACGAGTTGCGGCTCGCTGGCCGTGGCGTTTTCGTGTGCATCAGCCCATGGAATTTTCCGCTGGCCATCTTTGGCGGGCAGATTGCTGCTGCACTTGTCGCCGGCAACAGCGTCGTCGCGAAGCCTGCCGAACAGACGCCGTTGATCGCATTTCGCGCGATCCAGTTGATGCATGCGGCAGGGGTACCGCACGATGTGTTGCACCTGATACTCGGACGCGGCGAAACCGTCGGACGTGCATTGACCGCCGATCCAACGATCGCCGGCGTTGCCTTCACCGGTTCGATCGCGACCGCACGCGCAATCAATCGCGCGCTTGCCGGGCGCGACTCCCCGATAGGTGTGCTGATTGCCGAGACCGGCGGGCAGAATGCAATGATTGTCGACTCGAGTGCGCTGCCTGAGCAGGTCACGGACGCGGTCATCAGCAGCGCGTTTCGTTCGTGTGGACAGCGTTGCTCGGCGCTGCGCGTGTTGTTCGTGCAGCGCGAAGTTGCAGATGCGATCTCAGCCATGATCGGCGGAGCGATGCGCGAGCTGATCATCGGCGACCCTTCCGATCCGCGTACGGATATCGGACCGGTGATCGACGCCGAACAGCTTCTGTTACTGCAGCAACACCTCGACTGGCTGCGCACGCGAGGAAAGTGCGTCTACGAGTGTGAGTTGCCGGCTGGACTCAACGGCCATTACTTCGCACCGATCGCGTATGAAATCGACGCCATTGCGGATCTCGAGAGCGAGAACTTCGGGCCGATATTGCATATCGTTCGATACGACAAGCACGACCTGGATCGGGTGATCGACGCCATCAACGCCACGGGCTACGGGCTGACGATGGGCCTGCATACGCGCCTGGATGCGCGCGTTGAACACGTGATCGAACGGGCGCATGTCGGCAATCTGTACGTCAACCGCAACATCATCGGAGCCGTCGTCGGCAGCCAGCCATTCGGTGGCGAAGGGTTATCGGGCACCGGACCCAAAGCGGGGGGGCCGCGATACCTGCAACGTTTTTGCGCCGAGCGCGCGGTCACCATCAATACGGCCGCTGCTGGCGGCAACGTGGAACTGACCGCCGGTCTGTCCAGTTAGCAGCGTCGCTTTATCCGAGATCTCGAATGATTTCCCCGGCGGCGTTGTGTCCCGGGGCACCGGTCACGCCGCCGCCTGGATGCGCGCCGGAGCCACAGTGATAAAGGCCTGAAATGGGGCCCCGGTACCGGGCATAGCCCAGGACGGGCCGCAGTGAAAAGAGTTGATCGAGCGAAAGCTGACCGTGAAAGATATCGCCGCCGGTCAAGCCGAATTCGTTTTCCAGATCCATCGGCGACAACGCTCGATATCCGAGCAAGGAAGAACGAAAGTTCGGACAGTAGCGCTGCACGACGTCGAATATCGACTGTACTGCGCGCTCTTTAAGCAATTGCCAGTCGGCGGTCGGCGAGAACTGCTGGCAAAACAGGCTCGCGACGTGGGCTCCCGGCGGCGCCAGCGAATCGTCGATCACGCTCGGAATCAACATCTCGACCACCGGCTCGCTCGAGTAACCATTCGCAACTGCGTCGTGCCAGGCGCGGTCCATATAGGCGAGTGATGGTGCAAATGTGAGCCCGCTCGCGTGGTGCGGCTGCGGCGAAGTGCCCGGCAACGCAGTCAGGTCGGGCAGCTCTGACAGCGCAACGTTGATGCGAAACGTGCCCGAGCCATAGCGAGTGCGATCAATCGCTGCAACAAAGTCGGACGGCAGCGCAGCCGCGTCGACCATGCGCTGATACAGCAACTTGGGCGTGACATTGGCGGCCACCGAGCGCGCATGTATCTGCTCGCCCGATTGCAGTTCAACCCCCACTGCGCGCTCCTTCTCGACGATGACGCGCGCCACCGGCATGCCGACGTCGATCTGCACACCTCGCGCAACAGCTTCGGCCGCCATCGCTTGCGTAATCGCGCCCATGCCGCCGATCGCATGACCCCATCGCCCGCGTTTGCCGTTCACCTCGCCAAAGCAGTGATGCAGTAGCACGTACGCGGAGCCCGCGGCGTACGGGCTCGCGTAGTTGCCGACGATCGCATCCCAACCCAGCACCGCCTTCAACGGTTCTGACTCGAACCAGGAATCCAGCCACTCGCCCGCACTCTTCGTAAACACGTCGACCAGATCGCGTTGCCCTTCACGTGGCAGGCGCCCCATTTGCAGCAACAGCTTGGCCGCCGCCACGATGTCGCGCCAGCCTTCAACAACGAGCGGGCCGCCCAGGTTCGGGGGCGATTCGAGAATCCAGTGCCGCAGTTGATCGGCGAGCCGGTCGAGCCGTGCATAAAAAGCAGGGAGTCGCTCCGCATCGCGCTTCGAGAATTTGGCGACTTCGAGCAGCGTGCGATTCGGGTCTTCACTGTCGCCAAACTTCAGAAAGTTGCCGTCAGGAAGCGGTAAAAAATTCGAAAACGGACGCTCGATGATGCACAGTCCGTGCCGCGCGAGATTCAGGTCGGCAATAACCCGCGGATTCAGCAGGCTCACCGTGTAGCTCGCGGTCGAGTTGCGAAAGCCGGGGTGAAATTCCTCGGTGACGGCCGCTCCGCCCACAACACCGCGGCGCTCGACCACCCGCACGCTCAATCCCGCAGCCGCCAGGTAACAGGCGCATGTCAGGCCGTTGTGACCCGCACCGATGATCAGAACGTCAAGAGGCTTATTCATCCGGCGATGGTAAGCCGTCAGACAAAAAGTGCCGCGCTCGTTAAAGCGCGGCACGGCTAACTACAACTTACTTCGGCAGCAATACTTTGTCGACAACGTGAATCACACCGTTCGATTGGTTGACGTCGGCGATCGTCACCTTCGACGTGCCGCCGCTCTCGTCCATCACGCTGACTGTTTTGCCGCTGGCAGCCGCCGTCAAGGTACCGCCGGAAGCCGTCTTCAACATGGCTTTGCCGCCGCCGGCGCTAATCTGCTTCATCAACGCAGCTGCATCGATCTTGCCCGGTACGACGTGATACGTAAGCACCTTGGTCAACTGTCCCTTGTTTTCCGGCTTAAGCAGCGTATCGACGGTACCGGCCGGCAACGCGCCGAATGCCGAATTCGTCGGCGCAAACACCGTGAAGGGCCCGGTGCCCTTGAGCGTGTCGACCAGTCCAGCCGCTTTGACCGCAGCCACCAGGGTCGTGTGGTCTTTTGAGTTGACCGCGTTGTCGATGATGTCTTTGTTGGCGTACATCGGTGCGCCGCCGACAGTGACTTGCGCCATTGCACTAACAGCCGAAATGGATAATGCGAAGGCGGCCACAAGGGCGGGAAGCTTTTTTAAATGCATGGTGATCTCCAGTGATTGATTAGGGCAGCGCCGGCGTTTGCTGTTGGTTGCATCGCCGTGCTGACTGACCCTGATACGGCGCGAAGGCCGCATTGGATGTTCACCGAAAATTATTTCTATCGATAACCCACGCGATCGAGAATTCGTTGCGCAACGATTTGATTCTTGCCGATCGTTGCGATTGATACACCGTCCTGCTTTAATTCCCCCAGCGACGCCAGATGCGGGTTGCTTGCGACTGCGCCCTTGACTACCGGCCACTCGTTATTGCCGTTCGCGAAGTAGGCCTGGGCTGCAGGGCTGGCCAGATACTCGAGAAACGCGATCGCATTCGCCTTGTTCGGAGCGTTTTTTGCGACGCCGCCGCCGGAAACATTCACGTGCGCCCCGCTGCCCGCCTGGTTCGGCCATATGAAGCCTACTTTGGCGACCGTGTCCTTGTCCTTCGCATCGTCCGAGCGCAGCAACCGAACCCAGTAGTACGTGTTGGTCACGGCGACCCCGCATTCGCCGCTTGCAACACCGCGAATCTGATCCGTATCGCCACCCTGCGGTGGGCGTGCCATGTTGGCAACCATGCCTTTGGCCCAAGCCTCTGTCTTGGCTTCTCCAAGATGCTCGACCAGTGACCCGATCAGCGACAACATATAGGGGTGCGAGCCCGACCGCGTGCACACCTTGCCGGTGTTCCTGGCATCCGCAAGCTTTTCGTACGAATCGACGTCCTCCGGCTTGGTGTTCGCCTTGTTGTAAACAATTGCGCGTGCGCGCGTCGAAAACCCGTACCAGGTTCCATCGTTGGACCGAAGGTTTGCCGGAATTCGCTCGACAAGCAGTTTGGATTCAATCGGCTGAAACAGCCCGTCCACCTGAGCGCGCCACAAACGCGCCGCGTCGACCATTAGAACTACGTCGGCGGGGCTGTTGGCGGCCTCGGCCTTGAGCCGCTGTACCAGCTGCTCATCGCCCGCCTCGATCCGGTTAATCCTGATCCCAGTCTGCCGTGTGAAGTCGGAATACAACGCCTCGTCGGTCTGATAGTGGCGCGCCGAATACAGGTTCAAAACTTTCTGTTGGCTCTGCGCGGCGACCGGCACAATCAGTGAGGCGGCGATAGCTACAGCGATCGCGGCCTGCATCGCGAGACCTAGGCCGCGCTCAAAGTGGCGCGCTTGCGGGGGCCCAATTCGTTCCATACGACACCTCAAAAGGACTGATGGAACGGACGTTAACGCAAATAGATCTCAAATGCAACTAATTATCATCTTCCCAAACGCCTGTCTTTTCAAGGCTTTACCTGATCGGGGTCGGTGGGAGAGACAAGATCGATTGCCTTTCCGAAAGGTGTTGATACGCGTGTCGTCGGCGCATCGATCAGCTTTCGAGCACCATCGAACCGCGCGCGCCAATAACGATCGTCAAGCCCTTCAATGCGCACTTTTCCGCCCCGCGCCGGGGCGTGCAGAAATCGGCCGTCGCCGATGTAGATCGCGACGTGAGAATAGGCGCGGCTCAGGGTATTAAAAAAAACGAGATCGCCCGGTTCGAGCTGCGACCGCGAAATGGGCTCGCCCGCCTTTCCGATGTCTTCCGTGCGACGGGGCAACTGGCCGGCACCAACAGCGCCATACACGTATCGGACCAGACCGCTGCAGTCGAAACCGCCTTCTGGCGTCGAACCTCCGTAACGGTATGGCGTATCGATCAGCGTCAGTGCACGCACGACAATGTCGGACCGAAGACTTCCATCGTCACGCTTGATTTCGGCCGCATCCACTGCTTGAGCGAACACGGTCGCCACGACAATCAGAGCAGCGAGCGCGTGACTCACTCAGGCGGCGCGGTCGGGCAGCGCTTGTGGATCGTTGTAGCTCTTCACCGAAGTTCCTCGGTAAAGAATCTGCGCGTTCCTTTCCGTAATCTGCCGATGCAATGCGACGAATTCCGGTTGCATGTCGATGCTCGGTCGAGGCTCGGGGGCGAAATGATGGAACGTGTCGTCACCGCGAACCAGCGTTGCACTGTCCTCGCCCGCGATCTGCGAAACGCTGGTGGGGATGTAGCGAATCGCGAAGCCGATACGCCGGTCGTTCGAAGGATTGGCAGGAGAGCCGTGCACCAGCCGCACGTGATGCAGCGAAATTTCACCGGGCTGCAGCTCGATCGTCACGGCTTTGGACTCGTCGACGTCCACCGCGACTTCCTGCCCGCGCGTCAACAAGTTGTTCTTCGCGAACGTATCGCGGTGCTCGAGCTGGTCCGACATATGAGTGCCGGGAATGAACGTCATCGCACCGTTCGCACGACTACTGGGCGTCAGTGCGATCCACGCGGTGACGACATCGGGCTGGCTCAGCCCCCAGTAAGTCGAGTCCTGGTGCCACGATACGAATGCGGGGTTATCGGCTTCCTTGATGAAGAAATTGGTCGTCCAGCAAAGCAGATTCGGCCCGTACAAGTCCTCGATTGCATCGACGATGCGACTGTTGCGCACCAGATCAGCAAGCCACGGAAACAGCAGATGCGTCTTGTGGCGCAGATCACCCGCCAGTGGGCCGCCCGATTTCGTCTCGTAGTTTTCGAGTTTGCTGCGAATCTCGAGCGCTTCGGCTTCCGGCATCACGCGTATCGGAAACACGCAGCCGTCGCGGCGGAACTGTTCGATTTGCGACTCGGTCAGGATCTTCGGCATGACGAACCTCGCATAAGCAGTTAGGCGGCGCCGCTGATGATGTTCATCACCTCGGACGATGCATGCGCATCGGCTGGCGTGCCCGCAAAAATAATCTCGCCGCGCTCCAGAACATACAAGCTGTCAGCGTAGTCGGGAATGTGGTGAATGTTGGACTCTGCCATCAGGATCCCGTGCCCGCGCTGGCGAATCGACGCGATACCTTCGCTGATGCTTGGAATGATCGCTGGCGACAACCCTTCAAACGGCTCGTCGAGCAGCAACAGTTCAGCATCGAGTGTCAAGGCGCGCGCAATCGACACCATTTTTCGCTCACCGCCGGAAAGCTGGCTTCCACCGCGCGCCGCGTAAGCACGCAACTTGGGAAAAATTTCGTACGCCATCGCGATACGGGTCTTCGCATCGCGTCCCTGCGGCCGCGTCCACGTCGGCAGTTCGATGTTCTCAGCCACGTTCAAGTCGCCGAACACCTGGCTTTCTTCCGGCGCGTAGCCTATGCCGAGCTGCGCAATCTTGTGCGTCGGCAATCCGACAATCGAGACATCTTTCAGCGCGACAGTGCCCGACACCGGCGTCAGGTAACCCATGATCGTACGGAAGGTGGTGGTCTTGCCGGCGCCATTGCGCCCGATCAGGCACACCAGCTCGCCAGCATTAACCTGCAGCGAGATGCTTCGCAAGATGCGGCTGTTTTGAATATCCACAGTCAGCTGATCGACTGTCAGCATCACGCAGCTCGCTGAGACATTCTTCCGACCAGCTTGCCGACCACCGCTGCGACAATGTGAGAGTCGTTGAAGAATTGATTCGGAGGCAGGTCCGCGAGCACCTTGCCTTCCTTGAGCGCGACGATACGGGTCGAGTACTCGGCAACGAGGTTCATATCGTGCTCGACCAGAATGATGGCCTGCACTCCAGCGTGCTTGGCTGCATTCATCAATGTGCGCATGATGCCGTGCTTGTCGCCGCTCGAGACACCGCTGGTAGGCTCGTCTAGCAGGATCACTTGCGGCATCAACGCGAACGCGCTCGCAATATCGAGCAGCTTCTTTTCGCCTTGCGATAGCAGCCGCGATTCGGTGTCAAGCTTGGTATCGAGTCCAAATATCGCCGCAACCTCGCGCACGCGCGAACGCAACGCTGCGTCAGTGGCCACCGAAGCAAACAGGCGCAAACTTCTGGAGGCTTGCGACACGACTGCGACGCCGATCGTCTGCGCCACCGTCATCGCGGGAAAAATGTGCACCAGTTGAAATGCGCGCGCCATGCCACGCTTGGCCAACGCTACCGGGCCAATGCCGGCGATATCTTCGCCTCTGAAGCGCACCGCCCCCGCAGTTGGCTTTAACAAACCTGTCAATACGTTGACCAGTGTCGTCTTGCCTGCCCCATTTGGACCCACGATCGATAGCAACTCGCCGCTTGCGATCGAAAGCGACACGCCGTCGAGCGCAACGAAACTGCCATAAGCCTTGCTGACGCCGACGGTTTCGATCAACGCTGTCATTGTTTCTTCTTCACCTTAGACCACAGATCCTGTGCCACGCCCATCACGCCCCGCGGAAACAGAATCACGATCAACGCCAGCGTGACGCCAAGGAAGAAGCGCCAGTACTGCGTCAGGGACATCAACTCTGATTTGAGAAAAATGAATACGAACGCGCCCACCAGGGGGCCGAAGAAGTTCGCGAAGCCACCCAGCACCGTCATGAACACCAATTCGCCCGAATGCGTCCAGTAAGCCGTCTCGGGATCGGCCTGCCCGGTGTTGATCGCGAGGATTACACCGCCGACGGCACAGTAAAAGGCGGAAATCAGGAAGGCAGCAAGCCGAAACATGCGCACGCGAACGCCGAGATATTCGGCTTTGCGCGAGTTCTCTCGAATCGCGGTCAGATGCAAACCAAACGGCGAATGCACGATGCGCCACATCACGAATCCCAGCACCACCAGCAGCACCAGGCAGTAGTAATAAAACGGCCCGATCAGGAACGCGGTCTTGTCCAGATCGCTGAACTCGTTTCCGAACAGCGCGGGACGCAACACGCGAATGCCGGTGTCACCGCCGGTGATGTTGTAGAACTTGAACAGGAACGAGTGGAACAGCATGCCGAACGCGAGCGTCAGGATGCCAAAAAAAATCCGGACATAACGCACCGCGAGCAGACCGACCGGAATCGCCACTACGACTGCTGCCAGCCCTGAGGCAAGAAGAATCAACTCGAAGCTCTTGATACCTAGCTTGCTGGTGAGTACCGCCGCGCCATACGCACCCAGCGCAACGAACAGCGCATGACCAAACGACAAGAGGCCGGTGTAGCCAAACAGCAGGTTGAAGCCGAGCAGCGCAATCGCGTACGCAAACGCCGGCAAGACCAGCGTGACGTAATACGGTTGCGCAAAGCTGGGGAACAATGCCAGCACGATCAACGCAGCCATCACGATCACGAGAAGCGCGGTGTGCCGCCGCAATCGGCTTGCGCCCGACTGCTTCCCGTTTGCTTCCGCGCTCAGGCCGGTGGCGCTCATTCAATCGGCTTTCCAAACAAGCCGGCCGGCCGCGCGATCAGCACGATGATCACGACCAGATAGATCGCCAGAATCTCGAGCTCAGCATAAAAAGTGATCGCTGCAGCGCGCATCAGGCCGACGATCAACGCGCCGACCAGCGCGCCACGCATGCTGCCGAGGCCACCAATCACGACAACCGCAAACGCTTCGACCACGAGCTCGACGGGCATGTCCAGCGATGCCGCCGCGGTGGGCACCACCAACGCGCCGCCGACGGTGCCGAGAATCGTGCCCAGCGTGAACACGCTGGTGTACATCCAGCGCACATTGACGCCTAGCGCCTGGCTCATCTCGCGGTTCTCGGCGGTCGCGCGAAGGATGCGGCCGAAGCGCGTGCGCTGCAGAAACGCCCCGATACCGACCGCGATCACAATGCTCGCGGCGATCACCAGCAAGTTGTAGGTCGACACCGAGAACGTGCCGATCGATAACCGACCGTATTCAGTCACCAGGTTGCTGAGCTGCTGCGGGTTCGGTCCCCAGAAAAAACGCAGCACGTCCTGAAACATCAGCACCAACGCGAACGTCAGCAACAATTGAAACGCCTCGTCGCGCGCGTAGATAGTGCGCAGCAAAGCTTCGATCGCGGGGCCGATCGCTCCGAGCACGATGCCCGAGACGATCAACACCGGCAGAAACATCCACGGCGGCAGCCCCGCCGCCAGCGCCCAGTTGACACTCGTAATGCCGAAGTACGCACCGAGTGCGTAGAACGAGCCGCACGCAAGGTTGACGATCTTCTGCACGCCGAACACGAGCTGCAGCCCGGCGGCCACCAAAAAAAGAACGGCGGCGTGGAAAACGCCGCCGAGCAGGATGTCAAAAAACGAGGTCAAAGCTCGCTCAGAGCTTTATTTGCGCGGTCTCGATCCACTTCCAGAAATCTACGCCGGGGGGCTTTTGCAACTGATCGGAATACATGCGGTCCACCTGGCCTAGTGTTGCAAAGTCATAGCGGTTCTTGTGAGTCGTCAGGCCTTGATAGAAAGTTTGCTCGGCAATGTGATCCTTCCGCATGTGGCCAGGCCCGCCGAGCGACTCGATCTTCACGCCTTCCATCGAGCTGATCACGTCTTCCTTCGACGGCCATGCGTTCTTCGCCTTGTAAGCGGCCTCGACGCCGGCCTTGTAGACCTGCATCGCGAAATAAGCGCGGTCTGCTTCCCAATGCGGGTAGTCCTTGTACTTCTCCTCGTACTCCTTGACGAACAATCGCTGCAGCGGGCTTGCGTTATCGCTGGCAAAGTAGAGTGTGTTGTGGCCGAAGATCATGCCCTCGGGCGTAAATTGCTTCTTCAGCAGCGTGTGCTGGAACCCGGCTCCAGGAAACACGAACTTTGTCTTGCCGTCCATCAGACCCGCACCGTGCGCGGTTCGCATGAATATCGGCAGGTCGGCAAACAGCAACGATGAAAAGACGAGGTCCGGCTTGGCCGCCTTCAACGCGGCGACGTGTGTCGTCAGATCGAGCGTTCCGACTTTCGGCCATTGTTCTGCGACCACCTTGGCATCGACGTTGAATTTTTTCAGCAGCGCCAGGAACGCCGCCATGTTGTTGCGGCCGTACGAGTAATCGGGGTTGATGCCGGCAACGGTTGCAAATTGGCCCTTCCAGTACTTGATCGCGAGCAGCGACGCCATCACCGCTTCGCATTCGTTATCGGTGCTGCGGAAAACGTAACGCGCATTCGGCATCGTTTCCTTGACACCGTCCTGCGTCGTGCCGTCCCAGAAAACAAGCAGCGCCTTCATCTCTTCGGCGACCGCACCCATTGCCAGACTGACGCCCGATGACACGATGCCCTGCACGCAATCGACCTTGTCCTGCAACACCAGCTTGCGCAGACGCTCGATCGAGTCCTTCGGGTTGGTTTCTTCCTCGACGATCAGCTCGACCTTGCGGCCGGCGATACCGCCCGCTGCGTTGATGCGCTCAACTGCAAACTGGGTACCGCGCAGCCCGCATTCACCGATGGTGCCGACGATGCCCGATTTCGGCGCAATGATGCCCACCCGCACAGGAGTGTTCTGCGCAATCGCGGGGAAGCTCAGATATGGTTGTGCCGCGATGGTTGCGCCGGCGCCGCCGATGGCCTTCAGCAGCGTTCTGCGTTTGTTCTGCATGACTTGTCTCCTGTTGTTGTAATGAAAGCGACGTAAACGTTAGATGTCGGTTCGCTCCGCGCCGATTGCCTTGCGCACTTCCATGTTGAACCGGCCATCGTAGATCGGCCGCCCACCGGTCGTTGGGCCGGGGTACTGCACGAACAACATTTCACCACCGGTTTCCGTCGAAAGCTCGTCCTCGTAGTGAGGATCCGAGTAGAACACCATCGTCCCGGGCCCATACAGCTTTCCGCCGATACGGAATTCGCCGGAGAGTATGTACCAGACCTGCGCGAACTCGTGATGGTGCAGCGGGTGATGGCCGCCGGCTTCATAGCGGACGATGCCGGCATTCGGTTCGGTCGGCCGCTCGGGTCGCGGGTGAAAAAGCATCTTGCCGGTTTGGCCGGGCCAGCGGATGGTTTCCCATTCGCGGTCGTCGCGATGCACGTATTCGGCCGGCTGGTGCTTACGCTCGCGGCTTTCAGTTTGATGGTCCCGCTCGGCAACTATGGTTTCAGACTTCATAGAACTCCTTTCAGGCAACGGCGGCTTCTGCGTCGAGCCGGGCACCGTTTCGGTTAAGAACTTCACGGACTT
>Ga0136634_10000941_pt1 | contig 11518 bp, 8 predicted proteins | sample AntDrymUQ8332106_2_FD_104654 | JGI IMG/M metagenome (GOLD analysis project Ga0136634, IMG submission 104654) | Polar desert sand microbial communities from Dry Valleys, Antarctica - metaG UQ833 (21.06) | ecosystem: Environmental > Terrestrial > Soil > Desert | place: Antarctica: Dry Valley... | reverse complement strand
CACGGGTGCGCACGCACTCGATATCGGCGCGAACGCGGGAATCGCGGAAACCGTAAGAGCGATTTTCGAAAAGCCTATAATTCCTATCTCCGCGCGAGTTCCGGAAGTTCCGGCCAAAGTCGCAGCCGTGTTTGAAACGGCCCTTGCCAAGCGCGTGAATGCCCGTTGGATTTCCGCCGCTGAAATGCGTGAATCACTTTTACGGGCCATCTCGTAACACCGATAATTGATGAGGAATAAGAAAAAAGAAGAACAAGAGAATTTAACTTTTTAAAACTAACATTTCTACTGCAATTCCCGTTGGAAGTCTTTATTTCGACAGAACCCAGGCAAACAACTCAGGAATTCTCTTTTGGGAACGAGCCGACCGACAATATAAGCCCGATCAATACCCAGAGATGACGAGCGTTTTCAAACGATCCCACCAATCCCTGAAAAAGAAATGCAGAGATGAAGGCTATGCCGAAACAAGAGCGCAAAGCAGATAGCTCGCTGTTATCCAAATCAAATGGCAGGGAACGCCGTAATAGCAAGATACACAGAACAGAAATGGCTGCAACCGCCGCAATGCCGCTTTGGCCGGATATATTCAGCCACGTATTATGAGCGTCGGTGAGAAGCTGCATTTCGCCTGAGGGAGGCATAAAAAGCACATTGGCAGCTCCTAGACCGAGGCCCTTACCCGTAAACGGATTATCGAGAAACGTTTCAAATGCTCCTTTCCAGGCTAACAATCGTTGGGTCGGGTCGACGGTAAAACCGAACAACACATACCTGAACGGCGACGTCGGTATGGGCCGCAGTGTAAATGCGGAAACAATAAAAAAAGCAAATGCGGAAATGACACCTAAGTGCAGACTAAGCTGCGAAAACTTCTTTTTATTATTTTCCAATACGAGTGAACACCAGACAAAAATCCCCAAAAGAATACCACCTAATCCCGGCGTAATGGTAAAGGCGGCCGTGACCATATACAAAGCGAGCAGAAGTAGTGCCAAATTGCGCCGAATCCAGCTGAGCCGCCAAATGGCGAGAACGAACAAAATACTAACGGTTAAGTAATTACAAAGCAGGCTGGGATAAACAAAGGTGCTTTGAATCCGGGGATAATTACCGGGCGTGAGTGAGCCGTAATGATGCAGGAAATATTCGTGAAGAACGTTTGAACGATCGATGTAAAACAAAACGATAGTAAACAGCCCAATCAGCGATGTAACCGAACTTGCAGCAAGCCATACGAAAATCACTTTCCTGCAAAATCCGACTGAACGAACAAAATTGAAGGTTAATACAGCGAGGCCGATCAAATAAGACTCGCCGAGTAGCTTAATAAAACTTATCCGCGGATTTACAGAGAAAACAGCGGATAGAAGGAGAGCGAAAAAGTAAAAGGCAAGCGGTAAAAAAAGTGGATCGAGCCGGAAAGTAGTTTTTCGATTCAGCAATGAAGCGAGCCAAAGCGCTCCCGCCAAAAGAAATGCCAGGTCGGTCAATTGAACAGCTGACCCTCCGAAATTCAGTGAAGGCTGCATAAAGCCGAGAGAGAACACTAAAACAAGAAAGGAAACTTTCGTTATATTCTCGAGGCTTAATCGATCCGTTTTCATTGACGGTTAATTCAAATTGTTTTGGTAACCTTTGACAAAGAACGCGGAGCGTCAGGGTCAAGGCCTTTGGCTTTAGATAAATACGCGGCGAAAAGCTGCGCCGGAATAATAAAGGGAATCGGCGATAAAAATTCATCTATTTCCTTTGGCATGGCGATGGATCGCGATGACAAAGCAGCAATTTTATCGTCATTTGTAATTGAAAGAGAGTCCGCGTGGAGTTCGTGCAGACGGTTTAACAGGTCGATATTGCTTTGCCGGGTAACGCCCGAAGGTGCAAATAAAATTACAGGAAAACGCCGTTCAACGATCGCCAGCGGCCCGTGAAAAAAGTCTGCCGACGAAAATCTTTCAGCTACCACATAGCACGTTTCCATTAACTTCAGCGCCAGTTCATACGAATTCCCGTAATTCATCCCGCGGCCGACGACGACGCAGTTTTCCATGAACGCATATCGTTCCACAAGCCGCTCGATCTCAGGCTTTAGTCTCATCGCAAGCTCTGCGAATTCCGGAATTTTGTAATAATCGAGCCGATGATCGCCGAGAGCGGCGGCGAGCATATAAAAATGCATCATTTGTCCGGTATATGTCTTGGTTGCGGCAACGGATTTTTCACGCCCGGCGTGTATAAGCAAAGTTTCATCTGCGATTGTTACCATCGACGAAGCGGCCTCGTTAGTAATCCCCAACGTGTAAGCACCCGCGCTCTTTGCTGTCTCCAGGACGCGATTTATATCCGCGCCTTCGCCGGATTGGGAAACACCGATGACGAGCGCCCGGTTTAACTTTAGTTTAGCGTTGTAAAGCGTAAATACCGACGGAGCAGAAAGAGAGACCGGAATTCCTGTCGTAATTTCAAGAAGATACCTTCCAAATAGGGCGGCATTATCCGAGCTTCCGCGTGCCACGAGAACGATCAAATCGATATCCTTCTTTCGCAAAAAATCACCGAGTTTCGTGACCTTTTCGCGTTCCGCGTTGATGGTTCGCTCGAGAATTTCAGGCTGTTCGGTAATTTCCTGCAGCATTAAAGACATAAAAGACCTCGAAGAAACGGGTGCAAAGCAACCCTTCCTGACTGTAACCCCAGTTCATGCTTTTGAAAACCAACTTTTTGTATATTCAAGATAAATTAAGAAAGTTCACGTATAACATTTCAGTAAGGAAGGGCGGTTCACTCCCGCTCTTATTCCGATGACTGATATTCAATTTCCGAAGAATCACGGTTTTTCTCCTTCTCCTTAGTCATTTCGGTGAGCACGGAATTTATCGCTCCTCCGATCAACAGCGCCGTACCCGTCAGATACATCCAGAGCATCAGGATAATGACCGCTCCCAGCGAGCCGTAAGCCTTGTTGTAAGTATTGAAATACTGCAGATAGAGCCGAAAGCCGGCTGTGAAGGCAATCCAAAGCAAAATTGCGACAACAGCGCCGGGGCTTATCCAGACCCACTCGGTCTTATCGAAGCAGGGAAGCCAGCTGTAGACTACTCCGGTTGCGAAAATCATTACAAGCAGCAGAGCGGCCCACTGAATACTAACGAGAATCCAGGGTGAGGTAACCTCAAGACTCATCGAGATAAAAATCCATTGTACGAGCTGCCATCCGAATGTAACGGCGGAGAGCGCGACACCGATCAAAACAATAAAAAGCAGCGTTAAAGCCAGCGACTGTAGTTTTGTGTGCCACCAGGAACGTTCTTCCCGGTGTTCATAAACCGCGTTTAGCGAACTTCGTATGCTGTCCACGCCGGCAGATGCCGACCACAGCGTTACCAACAAACCGAGTGTCAATTTACCGCCGGAACTCGTTTCTACAATTTCGTCCAGCGTTTTGTAGACCAATTCGTAAGCGGAGGACGGCATTATTCTTGCGAGATAGCTGTAAAGTTCGGCCTTTAAGCTGTCCGTGGACTCCAATACTATTCCGAGCAGAGTTACAAGAAAAAGTAGCAGCGGAAAAAAAGCGAACGAAAAGAAGAACCCAACCTGGGCCGCACGGTTTAACAGATCAGTATCATCTGCCTTTTTATAAACCTCGCAGAAAAAAATCTTCCAGTCAAATTTCGAGATAAATTCCATTTATATCGATTATGCAAAGTTGTCCCAGATTGGGCAACTTATGTTCGCGCGCTTACACAGGCTATCCGCGTGAGCGTTCCAGAAGCGTCATCGTCAAAACGCTAAGAAGCACCCTCACTTCATCGTCGGCGGACATCGGGCTGAGTGGCGACAAGTGAAATTTACCTTCGAAAAATGCAGGCTGTTTTTGAAGGCGCGCTATCCGCGTTTCGTCTATTTTCGAAACTATATAAGATGGATTGAAAAAATAACCAGTAAACATGCCCGCGACAGGGACTTCGCCGATGAGAGAATCGATTACCTTTATCCATCCGTTTTCTTCTCGGATTGTCATTACGTGTTTGGAGTCGGTATCAAATATTTCATAATTTGCACGCCACAGTGAACGCATGCCTTTTCGTTTGATTGAGCCGAGAAGATCTCCTTGCGCGTCGGTGAAATTATAAGTTGCCGAGAAATCGAGCATGCGATCGGCTTTGATATTATAGAGCTGCTGCGTCTGGCTCTCGTCGGCAAAAATATTTATATCTTCCTTCAGCTTGAAAAGCTTCTGTTTTACATATCCCAGCAAAGCGCCGTTTGCGTCGCGAATGTAAATCTGACTGGCGATAGCCAACAGCTTAAAAGAAAGTTCGACCGGATAGTTCATCGGAAGCTCCTCATCATGCGGACAAATAGGGAAGGATAAATTTCAAGCCTTGCCATTATAGAATTTTGGAACGCGTCTATCTATAGCGCAAGTAACTTCATAAGAAATTGTACCCAATTCGGCCGCAATATCTTCTGCTGAAATCTGCAAGCCATTCTGAACGCCGATCAAAATAACTTCGTCGCCGATTTTTGCGTTTGGCAAGTCCGTAACGTCGAGCAGAGTCCAATCCATTGAAATCCTGCCGACGACCGGGACAAAATGCCCGTTTAAAATCGCCCGTCCGCGATTTGAAAGCGAGCGGCTGTATCCGTCCTTATATCCTATCGGAATCGTAGCGATTAGCGAATCTCTTTCGGACTTAAACGTTCTGCCATATCCGAGCGTCTCATTTCGTCTGACATTTTTAATATGCGCGATACGCGTCCGCAGGGAAAGAACCGGTTTCAGATGCGGCGTTTCTATATCTTTTGGTAAAACGTCGCCGCCAAGACCGTAGAGAATGCCGCCGAGCCTTACCATATTTCCGAGCGAACCCGGATGCGCGACCGCTCCCGGCGAGTTCGCAAGATCAATATAGACAGGGTCAAAACCCTTGTCGCGAAACACTGCGACAGCTTCATAAAATTTTCGAATCTGCCCATTCGTAAATTCGTTCTCCTTTAAATTGTCGGCAGCCGCGAAGTGCGTCATCAAACCTTCAACTTTTACATTAGAAAACCGCTTCAATTCTTTCGCAAATTCCCGCACGTCTTCGACACGCACTCCTATCCTGCCCATGCCAGTATCGATTTTTACATGAATGTTAGTTATAACCCCGCTTCTCAGGGACGCAGCGTCAAGAAGCGCGGCATTTTCTATCTGATAAATAACCGTTGTCAGGTTGTTTTCTAAAAGCGTCAACTCCTGGCCCGCCGAAAAACTGCCGAGACATAAAATCGGCACACGAATACCGGCCTGCCTCAACTCAACGCCTTCCTCCGGCATAGCAACTCCCAGCCAGTCAATGCCTTCCGCTTCAAGACGTTTAGAACATTCTATCGATCCATGGCCGTAGGCATCGGCTTTTACCACCGCCATAAACCTGATGTCTTTGTTGATGAATTGCCGAACCGATTGAAAGTTGAATGTGAGATTATCGAGGTCGATTTCTGCCCAAGTTGGTCGTTGTATTATGAATTCCGGCATCGAAGGTTGAGAATGATTATTGAAAATCGCGGGTAAATATTGATGGCAAACGAATTAACTCAATATAAATGTAATGCCTTAAGTGTCTGCGACCTGACACCTCAAGTAAACTCTAAAGCGGAATATTCCCGTGTTTTTTTGGCGGATTCGTGTCCCGCTTATTTTGAAGAAGCGAAAGTGCCCGGATCAGCTTTGGCCGCGTTTGGGACGGCTCTATTATTTCATCTAAATAACCGCGCTCCGCAGCTATGTACGGGCTGGCAAATTTTTCCTGAAGCTCGGCGACCTTTTGGCTTCTGTATTCGTCGGCTGCATCAGACTCGACGAGTTCTTTACGGAATAAAAGGCCTACCGCTCCTTCGGCACCCATAACTGCGATCTCCGCAGTCGGATAGGCAAAATTTATATCGGTGCGAATATGTTTTGACGCCATTACGCAATACGCGCCGCCGTAAGCTTTTCGGGTAATAACAGTAATTTTAGGCACCGTCGCTTCTGCAAAAGCGTACAAGAGTTTAGCACCATGCCTGATAATTCCCAGATGTTCCTGATTAACACCGGGCAAAAATCCCGGAACATCTTCAAAGGTGATTAACGGAATATTGAAACAGTCGCAAAATCTCACAAAACGGGCTGCTTTTACCGATGCATCGATGTCCAAAACGCCTGCCAGAAACGCAGGTTGATTTGCGACAATACCCGCCGAAAAACCGCCGAGCCTGGCAAATCCGATGACTATATTTGGTGCGTAGTGCTCCTGGACCTCAAAGAAATAATTATCGTCAACGACATTGTGAATTATATCGCGGATATCGTACGGCTGGTTCGATGATTCGGGCACCATGGAATTCAGCGCAGCATCCGCACGGTTTGACGGATCGAGGGTCGGAACAAACGGCGGATCTTCCATATTATTCGAGGGAATGAATGAAAGCAGCTCACGTGTTAATCTCAATGCATGCTCATCGGAATCCGCTGCAAAATGAGCCACCCCTGATTTTGCATTGTGCGTCATTGCTCCGCCAAGCTCGTCCTTTGTAACCTCTTCATGCGTAACAGTCTTAATGACATCGGGGCCGGTGATGAACATATACGAGGTATTTTTTACCATTACGTTAAAATCCGTAATAGCGGGAGAATACACCGCACCGCCGGCACACGGACCCAAAATGCAGCTTATCTGCGGTATAACGCCGCTCGCGAGCGTATTTCGCAGAAAGATATCCGCGTAACCGCCCAGTGAAACAACTCCTTCCTGTATTCGGGCCCCGCCGGAATCGTTCAATCCAATCACCGGAGCGCCGGTTTTCATAGCGAAATCCATTATCTTGCAAATCTTTTGGGCATGTGTTTCCGACAACGAGCCGCCAAATACCGTAAAATCCTGTGCGAAAATAAAAACTTCGCGGCCGTCCACCAATCCGTGACCGGTTATCACTCCATCGCCCGGATATTTTTCATTCTCCAACCCGAAATCAGTCGAACGATGGACAACAAACTTGTCGAACTCCTCAAAACTGCCCTCATCCAAAAAAAACTCCACCCGTTCACGCGCGGTCAATTTGCCGGAAGCCTTCTGTTTTTCGAGACGTGCGTGCCCGCCGCCTTCCTCGGCCTGGCGTGATTTATCTTTTAGTAGCTCCAGTTTATTTTTGATTTTTTTTTCGGGTTTCATAAATGTTACGGTTGTTTGTAGAAAATTATAATCTAAACCGTTCGATTTCAATCAATAAAAGCAAATTTAATTCTTTCTTTGTTTTCATTACAATTAAAAGCCGCTACATCACTAGGCTGTGTTGACATTTTGTTTCAGTCTCGTTCACGAGGCTTTCCCAAAGGGTCAATAGCAACGTCGTTTACGGCGTGGTTAAAGGCTGCAGACATTACCATAGCCGGTTTTAACGGGCTTATAAATCAATGGCGCTTAAGCCAAAGCCCGGGAAGGACGTTGAAACGCCCTGTCAATTTGCTCCTTGCATTTACCACGCCCTAAAGAGCGTGGCTATGACCGCGAAAACGCGCGGAAAGACTGCTAAAGCAGCCTGCAAAGTTGAAATGTCAAAAATACCTAGTCTCGATATTCATGGTTCGCCAGTTTAGCGTAAAATGCAATATCTGCAACCGGCAGCTTTCTATTTCGAAGCAGAGACTATAAAAAGTAAGTAAGTGATTCAAACAAAAAAAATCGCGAGTCGCGAAAACCAAAGATTAAAGCTGGCCCGCAAAGCACGCGACGGAAAGGCCGGTGATAAGATATTCATCGAAGGTTTACGGCTTGCGGAAGAAGCTTTGCGTTCGCAAATTTCTATTAATGAGTGTTTTGTCTCCCATGAATTCGGTGAGCTAAAACGGGAACGCGAACTGCTCTTTAAACTGAGCGTTGGCGAACTTCAAATTTTCGAAGTGTCGGACAGCATATTTACAACAATTGCCGATACAAAGAATTCACAGGGGATAATTTTAATAGGCGACAGGCCTCCCAACGGCCGGTCTTTAATTGAAAAAACACTCGGAAAGCAATACGAAAGCCACTCAATTGTTATTTTTCTGGACGAAATAAATGATCCCGCAAATGTGGGAGCGATTTTTCGTACGGCAGAAGCAGCCGGTGTTGCGGGTGTTGTAGTTTCGAATGGCTCAGCCGATGTTTTTTCTCCAAAAGCACTGCGTGCCGCAATGGGCGCCGGTTTTCGGGTTCCGGTTTGGGAGAATTGCGAAGTTGACGAAGTTTTAGCCTGGGCAAAGGATAATAAGCTGGTTTTGACGGCTGCTGACGTTAAGGCAGACATACTTTATACAAAGATTAATTGGCAGATTCCCCGTCTTCTTGTTTTCGGGTCGGAGGCTCACGGGCTGGATAGTAAGCTATTGGAGAAAATGGATGAGGTGATCCAAATTCCGATGATGAATGGCGTAGAAAGCCTCAATCTTTCCGTTTCATGCGGGATTTTACTTTTCGAGGCGTTACGACAGAACTCAAGCCTTTAATTGCTTCGTTGAATTGTCCCTGGCTTTAGCAGTGGTCAGTCCACACTACAGGAAGTCGACTTTAGCCAAAATCTAAAAAAATTTCAGTTCCTTAGTGCTTTAGCTCAATATCCGGCTAAAACCGGAGAGAATAAATATGTCCAACAACTAGCTGAAGCAAGTTGCAATTTAAATCTAGCAAATTGGACTAGCGAATCCGTAAATTAGTATTCGCCGGAATATTTGCATTAAAATTTGTAACGGCATTCCTGTTTGGCATCGCTGCACCAGGTTCCCGTGCCGTCGGGATTTGTTTTGCAAAGATCTCGGTTGCCGACGGGCTTTCGATAATTGCCAGGGCCATCGCAATTTCAGCTTCCAAGGTCTTGGCATTCGATTCTTCGACTTCTCCCAGCCGGTCTTTTGCCAAACCGTAGAATCGCTTTGCATCCCAATATTTGCCGGTCAAAAGAAATGCACGCGCCAAAAGAAAATAGTCTTCGGCTTCCTGAGGGTTTGACGTGGCCCTGATGTACGCTCCCGGATCGCTGTCAACCTGGCGCCGCCCTTCTTCAAATGCCGTCAGTGCAGTATTATTGCTTTTCATCTCGGTTAAAGCCGGCGGCGGTTCGGGTGCAAGTACAGCTGGCGTTTGCATCAAAAAGTAATTTAATCCAAATCCCAATAGCCCTGCGATCACTAGTGCAAGTGCAGAAAGGACTTTCTTGCTGTAACCGCTTCCGTATTCGGGCTCCTCGGCCATATTTTCGGACTGGAAGTAAACAGATGGGCGGCTTTCAGTGGTATTCGCCTGAGCAGGAACCGCCTTGTTTGAGACTGTTTGGGATATCGAAATTTCTTCAGGCTCAATATCTGATAAATCCCTGTTTTCTTGAGGCAGTGATTCTTGTTCGAGTTCCTGTTCCGGCTGCGCCTGAAATTCGTTGGCCGGAGTTTCGAACTCATTCAATTCCAAAATTGCATCGTCGGTGTCAGCAACTTTATCAAAAGGCGGCCTGGCAGCAGCGATTGTAACCTGCTCCATTTCAGGATTGTCAGACAATGAATTTCCATTGGCCTGGTTGCCTTTCTTTTCACCCGGAGACCTGACGATGACCGCCGTGAGATTATCTTCGGCACCGCGGCCGTAACAAATTTCCTTCATTTGGCGGCAAATCTCAGCAGGTTCCGTGTCCGATGATAAAAGGGAAGCGATTTCCCAATCCTCAATATGGCGGGTTATCCCATCCGAGCAAAGCAAATAAGTTGTTGATGGACCAACAATTGTCGTTTTCAACTCAATCTCGACAGTTTCCTCGGCGCCTAAGGCTCGGCTTATTATGTTCCGGCTCGGATGATTAACTGCCTGTTCCGCCGTCATTCGACCTGCCCGCACCTCTTCCTCAACAACGGAATGGTCTGCCGTTTCACGAAAGATCTGTCCGCTTTCGTCCACCCGATACAAACGCGAATCTCCTACATGCCCGATGGTTGCGATGTCTCCATTGACATGAAGGGCGACAATTGTCGTCGCCATCGAGGCCAGCTGCGGAAGATCGTGAGCCATACGAAATATTGCATTGTTGGCCCGGTCGACAGCAATTTTCATCGTTTCTGCAGGATCGGCCTCGGGTGATATGTTAACAAAAGCTTCTCCAAGGATTTCAACCGCCATTTGCGACGCAACATCCCCGGCCTGGGCTCCACCGACACCGTCGGCGACTGCGAATACGCCATGCTGCCGGAGTTCAAGATACGAATCTTCGTTGTGCGGCCGTTTTTCGCTCAAGCCTCTGTCGCTGACCGCTCCTGATATAAATTGCGAGGTTTCCACCATCTATATTGATCTCCAAATGTCCTCTAAGGTTTAATCTTGAGTTCTGCTATTGTTTATACTTCTGGTAATTTTAAATTATTAAAATAAGACCGCTTAAAAGCTGTATATAACCCAATCACCTTCAACTAGTGCAAATAACTTACATTGAAATAAACATCCTGTTACCTCAAATTATGTAGTCTAAGCTATTGCAAAACATTAGCTTCGCTTAATTGTCTGTCTATTGCATTCCGATGAGAAAAAGCCATTAACATCCCCAGCATTATAAAACTCGTTATTAACGAAAAGCCGCCATGGCTGACAAAAGGCAGAGTAATCCCGGTCATTGGCAAAGCGCGTGTTATGCCTCCCATATTGACGAGCGCCTGAAATCCGATAAATGCCGCAAGACCTATTGCGCAAAGCTTGCTGAACATATCACGTGAATCCAATGCTGTACGAACGCCGGCGCTTACGAAAACAATCAGGGCAAAGGTTAACAACAAACCGCCGAAAAGTCCAAGTTCTTCGGCGAGCGCGGCGAATATGTAATCAGAATCAGCCACGGGGATCAATTCAGGATAACCGAGGCCCAAACCTCTTCCCGTTGTGCCTCCTGATGCCAGCCCGAAGGTAGCCTGTGCCGGTTGGAAAGCCAGAATATCAAACCACGCATCTATATTGATCGTCCTCTGCAAGTCTGGGTCTTCCGCGACCATCTGAGGAAGATTAGGATCTTTTTCCGCAAGCTTCTTGTAATATTCGTCGTAGTCTTCCTTCCACCAGGAGGTTTCCGGCACCGGCGGGTTAAAGCCGTCAAGCCACAAGTGAAAACGCTGTTGTATGCGATCCGGCAGCACAGTTTTTACAGGGCGAGCCAGTGTCGGCAGTAGTGGAATTTTTTCCTGCGTTTTTTCGGGAAGAGCTCCCACCACGAGAATTCCAACGAGTAATGCGACACTGCCGACGAGTACGAACCGTTGGGAAAACCTACGCACCGCGATCAGATAAAGAGTGGCATAAACGCTGCTGAAAACCATCATCTGTCCGAAATCCTTTAGTACGAAAAACGGGACAAAGGGAAGTATTGCCATGAAAACAAGAGGCACTACGTCCTTAGCACGCGGAAGACCCCAATAGGTGCGCGATAAATTTTTATACAGCACCGCCAGAATTGCCGCGAATCCGATCAAAAACGGAATTTT
>Ga0136634_10000940_pt1 | contig 11529 bp, 12 predicted proteins | sample AntDrymUQ8332106_2_FD_104654 | JGI IMG/M metagenome (GOLD analysis project Ga0136634, IMG submission 104654) | Polar desert sand microbial communities from Dry Valleys, Antarctica - metaG UQ833 (21.06) | ecosystem: Environmental > Terrestrial > Soil > Desert | place: Antarctica: Dry Valley... | reverse complement strand
TTTTCGCTGCGCTCCAATCGCCACGCAAGTTGGGGCGCGGACGGCGCCAGACTATGAATGTAAAGGGGGATGTCCATCGCCACGCTGATGCGAAACCCGGAAGCGTCTTGTTCGCTTGGAGGCAGCTCGGTGAACACCACGCGGTAAGCGCGCTCAATCTGCTGTGACGGTGCGGCGCGAGATGCAACGCGAACGAGCTGCTGCTCGCCAGCGGCGAGCTTGAAAATGGGTGGGTTGACGACCACTTCCCGTGTTTCGCTTCGCGACTCCTCGCCGTTCTGTGTCCAGGCATACGGACGCGCTTGGATCACCACATCCTCGGTACCCGTGTTAGTAACGACAACGGACCCCGACATCTCACCGGTTGTGATCGTGAGGCCAATGGGTGAAATGCCAAAGCTCGCCGCTGCCACCTCCCAGGTGGCTGCGAACATTGCCACAGCCAGCGACCAACGGAGGGCGTTCCGCTTCTTCATCCACACGCCTTTGGGCTTGCTAGAACGTCACCGTCAACGCAACGGTATCGGTGTAGGTCGCTACGGCCATGTTTTCGTCGATGGTCGTCTCAAAGCACACGCTTAAGGGGCGGGTACCACCGGAAGTCGTGAAAGAGGCACTCGCATTGAGCGCGCTTGCGCCAGTTCCCCATGCGGCGCCGCCACCAAATGCTGGGCACGCTGTGAAGTTGCCACCGGTGATTGTTGGCTGCTTGACGGCGTAGCTCACGAACGCTGGAGTAGGAGCACCATTTGACATGCGTCGCGTGGCAAGGAAGTTACTTCCATTGCCGACTGCCACAACAGGCGATGCGCCGCGATTGCAGCGAAGCGTCACTGTACCGGTGGCGATCCTGGTCAACGCTGTCGCCCCAGGCAACTGGTTGCCGAAATTGGCATTAACGGGTGCCGTCAATGAGCAGGAGCCACTGACTTGAACCGAAACCTGAACGTTTTGAGTTACTTGTGCGAAAGCTGCTAGCGGAATCCCCGCAACAAGCAATGCCGCTGAAGCAACGTGTTTCATTCTGATCATTTCATTACTCCTCTTAGAGTTGATATGGATGAAGCGGATTCGATGGAAGGATCGTAGCCAGAACACGGTACGCAGAAGACCTGAAATAAACGATTCAGGGGGCCCACTTCCTGCTGTCTGCGATGAGCGGTCGAAACCAACCTAGACGGTTGATAAATGTAGGAAAACTGCCTACATCGCACGAGCGAAAAACTGACCTATGGAGGCCGAAAACTTACGTCGTGCCGCGACAGAAAACTTGCGGAGGCTTTCCGCCTAACCGTACGTTTGGCTCAGCGAGGACGCAAGACACGCGGGGGGAAGTACGGCTTCTTCAGCGCACGGCCCTGCCCGAGGACGAAGCCTGTATTGCGTGCCAGGGTCAGCTGCTCTTCGCGCTCGATGCCGGCAAGCACGAACGTTTCGCGGGTCAGTCCGAGTGCGTTGACCTCACGCGACATTTCCTGCCATGTTTCTTCACGCGAGCTGATGGGTGCGAGCATCTTGGCGAAGTCCGGCCCGACGAAGTCAATGGCGGCCATCTCCATGCTCGGCCGCGGTTCTGCGAACCGGTAGCCCACAGGAATCTGATACGAGCGCAACAGGTCGATGAATTCGCGCACGCGATACGGCCAGCGCAATCGCTCCATCGCACCCCGCAACAGAACAGACAGCCGATGCGCCGTGTAGCGATGTGCGTCGAGCACGCTGGCAAATGCTTCCAGCGAGCGTTCGACCGAACCGAACGAAACGGTGACCGCAACGCGTTCGACGCGCTCATGCTCAAGCATCGAAAACGCGTGCTCCATGGCGGCGAGCTGAATCTGCGACCGCAGCGACCGGTCAGGCTCGAAGTCGGCAGTCCAGACGTAAAGCTCATCGAACCAGCGCTGCGACCCCACCAGTGTTCGTGTGGGCCAGACGAGCGCACGCACGCGCGAGCCGAAGCGACTCAGAGAATCAACGGTGGGATCGAGTTCGACCTGATTGCTGCCAAGGGGTTGGGACCTGAAGGTATTACTTGCCATTTAGGAGATCAACTCGGCATCGACGACGCTTTGCCGATTCTCTGCTAAATCTGCGCGCAGCGGAGTACTAACTTCGCGTGGGTAGCGCAGGCGGCGGATATGGCATGCAGATCGCGCGTCCCTGGCCGAGCTCGAATCCGACGCGGCTAGCGGCCTGCTGTTGCTGACGTGTCTCGACTGCGCCGACGATTGTGCTTTTTGTATCGAGCGAGAGCGCCCGAACCTCGAGCGCTAGATCGTTCCAGGCATCGGCTCTCCCGGATGTTGTCGCGAGCACCTTGGCGAAAATCGGCTGCACCAGGTCGATGCCGGAAAGTTCCATGCTGACGCGCGGCGCAGAAATGCGGTAACCCACCGGAAACTGCCATCCGCGCAGAATGTCCGCAAACGCGCGCAGTCGATAACGAGAACGCAAACGCTGCGGCGCGCCTCTGAGCATCACGAACATGCGATGCGCCACCAGAAGATTGCTCTCGAAAAGCTCCATCAGCGGATCGAGCGACCGCTCGACAGTACCGAACGACAGCGTGACGCCAACACGGTCGATCAGGTCGTATGCGAGCCAGTCGAATGCCGTCCGCAACGCATGCAACTGAATTCCGGCGCGCTCGGTGGTCGATGCGCTGCCGCCTTCCGTCCATAAGTAGAGCTCGTCGAACCAGCGCTCAGTCCCCGACAGCGAGCGAGTCGGCCAGAGCGTGGCCCGTACAGACCCGCGAAAGCGCACGACGTCTTTTCCCAACGCAGATTCTGGCGAACCTTCCAAGGACATGGGTGGCGAGAAAACGCAGTTCCGATTCAAGAGGTGGGAGGTCGGCGCCGTAACGCTCTACAGACGACAGCGGCGCCGAGTCGGGTGAGTGGATTCTAGCGATCGCAGTTGACGGCTCAGCAAGAATTGTTCGCCTGAAAGCAAAACGGCCCCGCACTGGCGGGGCCGCTAACAGACAGGCGGTCGACCAGTCTAGAAGCGATAGCCGATTCCGAGCGTGTAGGCATCAACATCGTATTTCGGGTTGATGTTGTCCTTGCCCTCGGTGCGATCCCAATCAAACCGCGCGTGCAGTTGTCGGGTGACATCGTAGGTGGCACCCAGGCCGTACACCACGCGGCCTTTGGTTTCGCGCGCCGACGAGCTGAAGTAGGAAATCGCTCCGGTGGTGTTGTCCCGCACGGCCGCGTTGCCGACGAACTTCGACGTCACTGCGCCATAGCCAACCTTGGCGTGCAACCCAACGGGGCCCAGCGGAGCGCGAAACACTGCCAACAGCGCGAAGACGTGTGTGCGGCCATCACCCGTCGCGGGTAATGGCGTGGTGTTTACGGGTGGAGTCAACAGGAAACCCGGTGTGTGAGCGTCACCGAAATGTACGAAGGCTCCCTCGAGCCCAAGCCAGGGGAGAAACATGTACCCGGCTTGCGCACGCCACGCAGAGCCATCCTCATCGCACGTAAAGCCGGGAGGCGTAAACCCGCAGAAGTCGTGATAGCGCGAAATTCCGTAACCCGCGCCGATATAACCCGGAGGTTGCAACGGCTGTTGCTGCGCTGTGGCGGATACCGCCGCACCGGCCAATAACATGCCCATTAACAACTTGCGCATACATGCTCCCTTTGTTCTAAGTTCGGCGCAGTCTAATCAGCCGGCACGTTGCCGGCAACGTCAAACGTACAATGTTTACGTCATGTCTGATTCTTCCCTTATTAACCGATTGACCGTTGCGTTTCTGTGCTGCGTGCTTGCGTCGTTGACTCTGATCAGCGACAGCGGAGCGCAGACGAATGATCGGCGCGGCCTGTTGTGGGAAGTACGAAAGGGCAAGCAGGTCAGCTGGCTGCTTGGCACCATTCACGTCGGTCGTCCGGAGTTCTACCCGCTGCCGGCGTCGCGGCTTGCGCAGCTCAAGCGTGCCGATGCGATCGTGCTGGAGGCTGACATATCCGATACTCCGCGCGCGATTTCAGCGACTCAGAAGTACGCGCTGTACCCCGAGGGGGCACCGGGGCTTGATACCCGGCTCGCGCCCGAGCTGCGCCAGCGAATCGAGGCGGTGCTCGCTCGAAATCAGCTCGATCCGGTGCCGATGATGCGGATGAAGCCGTGGATGCTCGCCAATGTGCTCGCGCTGTTCGAAGCTGCGCAGGCCGGTTACATGCCGGCGCTTTCGGTGGAGGCCTATCTGTTGAGAGTGGCGAAGGCCGACAACAAGCAGGTCTTCGAATTCGAAGGGATCGAGCAGCAATTTGAGTTGTTCGAGCAAGCGCCCTGGGCAACGCAGGTCGCGTTTCTGGAAGAAGCATTGAAGGCCGTCGAGACCCGCGGAGCACGGCGTGAACTCAACCGGATCGTGCAGGCCTGGGAGACAGCGGACCGAGCTTCGCTCGAACGCCTGCTGGTCGAGATGCGCGCGCAATCTTCAACCGGATCTCGCTTCACGATCGACACAATCCTTCTCGGTCGGCATCCGAAAATGGTACGCAAGATAGAAACGATGATGGCGGACGGCAAGTCGTACATGTTCGCCGTTGGAGCACTGCATCTGATCGGCCCGCAGGGGCTGGTGGAGCTGCTTCGGGCACGCGGTTACACGCTCACCGAACAGTAGTTGCGACATTTGATCGTTTGATGCGGGCGCAGCTGCAGGTCGAGATCAATGGTGCGCCGTGGTTGTTGCTGTCGGAGCGTGCCGCGTATTGGCCCGAGCGGCGCTGGCTCGTCGTTGCCGACGTGCACTTCGGCAAAGCGGCCACCTTTCGCGCGCTGGGTGTGCCGGTGCCGCATGGCACGACGTCGGACACCTTGACGCGGTTGAGCCGGCTGATTGACCGGCTTGACCCGACCACAATCGTGTTTCTCGGCGATTTGTTTCACGCGCGGGAGGCGCACGCTGCAGCGACGCTGGCTGCGCTATATGAATGGCGCGCGCGCTATCCGGAACTGGAGCTGATACTGGTGGAAGGCAACCACGATCGTTCGGCTGGCGCAACGCCAGCCACGCTACGTATTCAGACCCAGGCAGATCCATGGCGCGTCGGAAGCTTCGCGTTTTGCCACTATCCGCGCTTTGTCGAATCTGCGTTCGCGCTCGCGGGCCACCTTCATCCTGCGATCCGCCTGCAGGGGCGCGCCGCCGACAGCGTTCGCCTGCCGTGTTTTTGGTGGCGCGGCGGATCGACAGGCTTAATGGTTCTGCCGGCGTTCGGAAGCTTTACTGGCGGTGCGGCGATCGCTCGCGAACGTGGCGATCGCGTGATTGCAGCTGCAGAGGACCGGGTCGTTGAAGTGCCGACGCCGCGTTACGCCTGCGGCCAGAATACGTAAGCATCCATTGCAAGCACGCCATGGTCGATTCCTGCATCGACCGGCTCAATACGAACCAAATTTTCCCCTGCCGCACCGAACGCAACGAAGAGCGGCATCAGATGTTCCGGCGTCGGGTGAGCGCGCGCTGCATTCGGCGCCAGTTGCTGCCAGCGCACGAGGCTCGCGCGATCGTTGCGGGCGAGTGCCGACGCGATCCACTGGCGAAACTCGGTGACATAGGGCTCGGCTTGGCTATCCGCAAGTGCCATTGATGTCTGCCGCGCGCGCGACATCCACTCGCGCAGGTTATGCGTCATATGACCTGAGCCGATGATCAGCACACCTTTGCGCGTCAAAGGCGCCAGTGCTGCCCCCACTCGCATGTGGTGCTCGGCGTCGAGCGATGGCTGAATCGAGATCTGCGTCACCGGCACATTTGCATCCGGGTAGAGCCGACGCAGCGGAACCCAGGCGCCGTGGTCAAGGCCACGGCAACCGTTGGTGGTCGCCGCAAAACCGGCAGCCTGCAGCAATTGAACGGCATTCGCTGCGACTTCGCTTGCGCCGGGCGCGGGATACCGGATCTTGTAAAGGTCGTCCGGGAAACCTCCGAAGTCGTGAATCGTTTCCGGCTGCCGCGCGGTCGACAGCATCGGCAACTGGGTTTCCCAGTGGGCTGATGCAATCAGGACTGCATTAGGACGTGGGAACGTGGCGCCCAGCTCGGCCCAGCGCTCGCCGGCGCGCCCGGCTTCGACAGCGTGCATCGGCGAGCCGTGCGACACGAACACGGTCGGATAGGTTTTCATTACGCTATTTAACGAGGCCTTCTGCTTTCAGCGTTGCCTGAACGTGCGGGCGAGCCGCGACCCGTTTCATGAAAGCTTGCAACGCCGGCCAGCGCGTCAGCTCGACGCCGGTCGAGCGCGCCCAGTTTGTCACCGTGAACAGATAGGCGTCGGCCACGGTGAACGTTGAGCCTGTCAGGTAGTCGCGATCCGCGAGTTGCTGCGCGACCCACTCGTAGCGTTTTGCAATCTTGTCGCGCTGCTTGGTCTTGACTTCTTCGGTCGAGCTTGAATCGAACAATGGCGAATACTGCTTGTGCAACTCGGTCGTAATGAAGTTCAGCCACTCTTGGAGTTTGTAGCGTGCAATCGTGCCATTGGGCGGCGCCAACTGGGTCGCCGGCACCTGGTCGGCAATGTATTGCACGATAGCTGGACCTTCGGTGAGCGTTGTACCGTCGTCGAGTACGAGGACCGGCACGTAGCCTTTCGGATTGATCGCATAAAAATCTCCGCCCCCTTCGACTTGATGGGCTTTCAGATCGACCTTGATGGGTGTAAACGCGAGGCCGGCTTCACGCAGCGCAATGTGCGGAGACAGCGAGCAGGCTCCTGGAGCGTAATAAAGCTTCATGTCGTTTCCTTTGTAAGTCAGGCCGTGCGCAATTGCGCAACGGGTCTGCGGTTAAATACGGAAGAAAGTGCAAAGGCGCCGTCTCCGAGCAGCGCCTGGACCAACGCCGCCGCGGTTAGAAACGCCGGATATTCCCAACCGCCTTTCGGCGCCGCAAACATCCAGCCATTTGCGGAGTGCGCCCAAGTGGCGCCCAGCAGGATGGGTATGAGCAAGGCAGCGACCCACCGGGTCTTTACGCCGAGCAGAATCATCGTTCCGCCAACCAACTCGGCTGCGAACGTCGCATAACCCAGGAAACCAGGTAGACCCAGTGACTGAAAGAACTGCGCAGTTCCAGGCAACGTGAACACAATTAGCTTTAACAACGCATGGGCAATGAACATTGCGCCCAGTGCAACACGCAAAATCAGCGCCGCATAAGGCGCGGTCTTGGCATCGATCATCAAATTCCTTCGTCTGGTTGGTAGCAAGAGCCGGAAAGCAAATGTAGAACTACACGTAAAAACGAAAAAGCAGCTGCAGCGCAAATGTGTGTGCCGAAATACGGGAGAATCCGGCGATGGATCGCTGGTCTGCGATGCAATCGTTTGCGCGTGTGGTGGAGAGCGGCAGCTTTGTCGCGGCCGCCGAGCGTCTGGGAACATCGACGTCGTCGCTGTCGCGGCAGATTTCGGAGCTCGAGCAGCATCTCGGCGCGCGCCTGTTGAACCGGACCACACGGCGCCTTTCGCTTACTGAAAGCGGACAGTCCTTTTACGAACGCACAGTCGCCTTGTTGGGTGACCTGGCAGAGGCTGAGGCGCTGGTAGGTCAAGCTGCCGTGGCGCCGCGCGGCACGTTGCGGTTGACCTGCTCGCACAACATGGCGCAAAAGCGTGTCGCGCCGGCAATCGCCGCATTCGTCGAGCGCTATCCCGATGTCAAGTTCGAAATGGTCGTCTCTGATCGTCTGATCGATCTGGTCGATGAGGGGTTTGATCTTGCGATACGCGTGGGACAAGTCGGCAGCGACCGGCTCGTCGCACGGCGGCTGGGATCGATGAAGTTGATCGCTTGCGCTGCACCCCAGTATTTGCAGAGGCGGCCCGCCCCGGCGTCGCCGATGGATCTGACGACGCACAACCTGCTGACGTATGCCTATGCGAGCACGCCGCGCAGCTGGCGATTTACAGACTCTTCAGGGCAGGCGCAGGAGGTACGCGTCACAACGGGCAGCCTGCACGCAAACAGCGGCGATGCGCTGGTGGCCGCCGCCGTCGCGGGGCTGGGAATCATCTGCGAGCCCGACTTTCTGGTTGCGGACGCGATCGCCGACGGTCGGCTTTCTCGCGTCCTACCTGACTTTGATTCGGTGAGCGGTGATATCTGGGCTGTCTATCCAAGTCGCCGGCATTTATCGTTGAAGGTGCGCCTGTTCGTCGATTTCATCGCGGACAGCTTCGGTTCCAGCGCGGCATAGTCGCAACGCTCTAACGCTGCGTTTGACGCCGTCGTTGTACTCTGGAATAGTACGAACGTTCGTTTAATTCTAGGCGGTTGATTTGGAGCTTGCAACGACGACTGCAGCAGCAGCAGGTCGGTTACGCGTTGCGCGTAAAGGCGCTCTGACGCGGAACGCGATCGTCGAGGCAGCAATGCTTGCTGCCAGTCGCGATGGGCTTGAGGGACTGACGATTGGCACCCTTGCCGAACAGATGCGGATGAGTAAGAGCGGCGTGTTTGCCCACTTTGGCTCACGCGAGGAGCTGCAGCTGGCAGTGCTGAAGGAGTATGTGAACCGTTTTGTCGCTGAGGTTTTGCGCCCGGCGGTTGGCAAGCCACGTGGACTGCCTCGCCTCGAAGCGATCCTTCAGCGCTGGGTTGCCTTTCTCGCGCGTGAGATGACGCGCGGCTGCATCATGATCGCCGGCGCATTCGAGTACGACGACGTCCCCGGGCCTTTGCGCGACGAAATGGTCAAGATCATCACCGGCTGGAAGGGCGAGCTGACCAAAGCGATCCGATACTCGGCGGCTGAAGGCCATCTTCGGCCCGGAGTCGACGCGCACCAGCTGGTGTTTGAAATCTACGGTCTGATGCTTGCCATGCATCAGGACGCACGCTTGCTCAGATCGGCCGACAGCGCAAAACGCGCTCGCGCGGGTTTGCGGCGCCTGATCGACGCAGCCCGCGCGATCGAATAGTTAGGAGAACAGAGGATGCCGATTTATAAAGCGCCGTTGCGCGACCAGCAATTCGTGATGCACGAAGTGCTGGGTGCGGTAGAAACACTGAAGGCGATGCCGCGCTATTCCGAGCTGGATATCGATACTGCAAATCAGATCGTTGAGGAAGCGGGGCGGTTCTGTGAAGAGATGTTGCTGCCGGTCAATCTATCGGGCGACGAAGAGGGATGTGCCTATGACGCCGGCAGCAAGTCAGTCAGGACCCCGAAGGGTTTCAAGAAGGCGTACGACGCGTTCTGCGCGGCGGGTTGGGCCGGGCTGACGGCCGAGGTTGAATATGGCGGACAGGGCTTGCCGCACCTGCTGCAGATCGCGTTTTATGAAATGCAGTACTCGGCCAATCAGGCGTGGGCGATGTACCCCGGTCTGACCATTGGCGCCTACGAGTGCCTGCTGCTGCACGCGTCCGAAGAGCTTAAGAATGTGTACATGCCGAAGCTGACGTCGGGTGAGTGGACCGGAACGATGTGCCTGACCGAGCCGCATTGCGGCACCGACCTCGGCATGCTGCGAACCAAAGCAGAACCGCAGGCTGATGGTAGTTACAGGCTGACCGGGCAGAAAATTTTCATCTCATCGGGCGAACACGACCTTGCGAGCAACATAGTTCATTTAGTGCTCGCGCGCCTGCCTGACGCCCCGCAGGGCACCAAGGGAATTTCGCTGTTCGTGGTGCCCAAGTTCCTGCCGGAGGGCGACGGCGCTGCTGCAACCGTCGGTGCGCGCAATGGCCTTTATTGCGGCGGCATCGAACACAAGATGGGGATTCACGGCAACGCCACGTGCCAGATTGTCCTGGATCAGGCCACCGGTTTTCTGATCGGCGCTGCCAACAAGGGCTTGAATGCGATGTTCACGATGATGAACGGCGCGCGGCTCGGGGTCGGTGTGCAGGGTCTTGGCTTGACCGAGGTGGCGTATCAAAACGCAGCCGCGTACGCGAAGGACCGAATTCAGGGCCGCTCGTTATCGGGCATCAAGTCTCCTAGTCAACCGGCCGATCCGATCATCGTGCACGCTGACGTGCGCCGCATGCTGCTCACCGCGCGCGCCTATGCCGAAGGGGGCCGCGCGTTCGCCTACTGGGTAGCAACAATGGCGGATGTGCAGCTTCACCATCCCGACGAAGCGCAAAAAAAATACGCCGCCGACATGATGGCGTTGATGACGCCGATCGTTAAAGCGTTCATGACCGACAACGGGTTCACGTGCGCGTCGGAGTGTCTGGGTGTATTTGGCGGGCACGGCTACATTCGCGAATGGGGAATGGAACAGTTCGTGCGTGACGCGCGCATCAACATGATCTACGAAGGCACCAACACCATTCAGTCGCTTGATCTGCTGGGCCGCAAGGTGCTGATGGACAACGGCGCACGGTTGAAGTCATTCGGCAAAGTCGTGGCTGACTTCATCGAGGAAAACGGCACCGCGAGCGAGATGAGCGAGTTCGTCACGCCGTTGGCCGAGCTGGGCGACAAAGTCACCAAGCTCACCACCGAAATCGGCATCAAGGCGTTTGCCAATCAGGACGAAGCGGGTGGCGCGGCGGTTGACTATCTGCGCATCATCGGACATCTGGTCTACGCGTACCTCTGGGCACGCATGGCGGGGGTCGCGTTGGCCCGCATCAAAGCTGACGGCGACGGCGTCGACCCGTTTTATCGCGACAAGCTGACGGTTGCCCGCTTCTATTTCGAGCGACTGTTGCCAGAGACTGCCTCCCGGATTCGCTCGGCGCGCTCGGGCGTCAAGAACCTATTGCAATTGCCGGCTGAACGCTTCTAGTGATTGAAGAGAAAGAGCATGAATAATTTTCTGGTGAGAAAAGTCGCCGTACTCGGTGCAGGCGTCATGGGTGCTCAGATCGCTGCGCACTGCGTCAATGCGAAAGTGCCGGTTCTTTTGTTCGATCTGCCTGACAGCAAAGGTCCGGTCAAGAACGGCATCGTGTTGCGCGCAATCGAAAATCTGAGGAAGCTGAATCCGGCGCCTTTGGGCAACGCCGACGACGCACTCCACATTCGACCTGCCAACTACGAAGAGAATCTTGAGTTGCTGCGCGGCTGCGACGTGATCATCGAAGCGATTGCCGAGCGGATGGACTGGAAGCACGACCTTTATCGCAAGGTTGCGCCGTTCGTCGGGCCTGATGCGATTTTTGCTTCGAATACATCGGGTTTGCCGATCGCTCAGCTGGCCGAAGCGTTTGACGATCAGCTCAGAGCGCGATTTTGTGGCGTGCATTTTTTCAATCCGCCGCGCTACATGCATCTGGTCGAGTTGGTTCCAACGTCTGCAACCCGCCCCGAGATCATCGACAACCTCGAGACCTTTCTGACTTCGACACTCGGTAAGGGCGTGGTGCGTGCGAAAGACACGCCCAACTTCATTGCGAACCGGGTTGGCATTTTCGGCATGCTGGCAACGATCAAGGAAGCTGAGAAGTACGGGCTTTCGTACGACGTGGTCGATGACCTGACTGGCGTCCGTCTGGGTCGCGCGAAAAGCGCAACGTTTCGCACCGCCGATGTCGTCG
>Ga0136634_10000939_pt1 | contig 11539 bp, 6 predicted proteins | sample AntDrymUQ8332106_2_FD_104654 | JGI IMG/M metagenome (GOLD analysis project Ga0136634, IMG submission 104654) | Polar desert sand microbial communities from Dry Valleys, Antarctica - metaG UQ833 (21.06) | ecosystem: Environmental > Terrestrial > Soil > Desert | place: Antarctica: Dry Valley... | reverse complement strand
TGTATTTTTAAGGGACGACTACTTAGTAAACTTTCCGGGGAGTGTTGTTTTGTAACCAGGTGTATTGATAGGCAAACTGAAAACTTTATAAAACTTCGAGTTAACTACCCCGTTAGGTAAGTACCAAATGATTCAGGAGAACATTTCACGTACTTTATCAAAAAAGCTTTTATCAGATTTTTCAGGTTGAGGTTTAAAGTTCGGAGACTGTCCTAATTTTTCAAGTATGGCTCGTTCTTCTGATGATACCTGCTGCGGAGTCCAAACATTTATATAAATTAATTGATCTCCCTTTTCATATGAATTCACAGCGGGAAATCCTTTTCCTTTTAACCTGAAAATTTTACCGCTTTGTGTTCCGGCAGGGACTTTAATTTTAGCTCTTCCATCAATAGTGGGTACTTCTACCTGCGTGCCGAACACTGCATCCGTAAAAGTTATATGTAGCTCAAATGCTACATTGACGCCATCGCGATGTAATTCTTTATGGTGTTCCTCTTCTATTAATACGATCAGGTCTCCGGGTGCGCCACCACGTTCACCCGCATTTCCTCTTCCCCCAACGCTCAGTTGCATTCCTTCCTGTACTCCTGCGGGAATATCAAGTGTGACTGTTTCTTCACCATAGATTCTCCCTTCTCCTTTACAGGAAGGGCACTTATGAGTAATGGTTGATCCTTCCCCATTACACGCCGGACAAGTAGTCACTGTTTGCATCTGGCCAAGAAAAGTATTACTTACACGCCTAACTTGTCCACTGCCACCGCAAGTGCCACAAGACTGAACACTGTTTTTGTCTTTTGCGCCGTTTCCATCGCAAGTGGAACAGGGCACATGTTTTTTTACTTTTATCTGTTTGGTAACCCCTTTTGCAATTTCTTCATAGTTCAACTTTAGCTTGATACGGAGATTACTACCTCTAATTCCACGGTTACGATGCCCGTTGCCTCTACGTCCACCTCCGCCCCCTCCAAAAAAACTTCCGAAAACATCCTCTCCAAATATATCCCCGAACTGGCTAAAAATATCTTCCATATTGCCGGATCCGCCAAATCCGCGACCATTTCCACTTACACCGGCATGTCCAAATCTATCATATTGTGCTTTCTTATCAGCATCACTCAGTACTTCATAAGCTTCAGCGGCCTCTTTGAATTTTTCTTCGGCGGGTTTATCTCCCGGATTTCGGTCGGGATGAAATTGCATAGCAACCCTGCGGTAAGCTTTTTTAATTTCTTCCGCGGATGCATCCTTAGCTACGTTCAATATTTCGTAATAGTCCCTTTTACTCATTAGATTATATTATGGTGTCACCGTTTCATTTTCCCACTACGACCTTTGCAAACCTGATTATTTTGTCATTAAGATAGTATCCTTTCTCTACTTCATCTATTACTTTTCCCTTTAATTCCTCATTGGGAACCGGAACCTCGGTAATGGCCTCATGATGATCCGGATTAAATTGGGTGCCTACGCTTTGCATCGATTTTAATCCCCTGGATTGCAAAGACGTTCGAAGCTTATTAAAAATTAGTTGGATACCCTCTTTGATGGTGCCTAGTTCATCATTCGATTGTAATTGTTTTTCTGCCCTGTCACAATCATCCAATATTTCTAAAAGCGAGGTAATTACTTCCTTTCCGGCAGTTTGGATTAATTCGATCCGTTCCCGCGCATTTCTTTTTCGCGAATTATCAAACTCGGCAACCTGTCTTAAATATTTGTCCTTTAATTCTTGTATTTCACCTTTTAACTTTGATATTTCCTTGGTAGCAGCTTCTTGAACGTCATCAGCAGACGATTCCGCGTCCCCAATATTGATAGCATCTTCTGATTTATTGTCAAAATCCATTTCCTTGTTGTCGTTGTTATGCTTCATTTGTAATGACATTTATATAAAGCCTGTAATGATAATTGATCGCGAAGTTATGCTTGTCAAGAATATTGCCAATAGAAAGAAATAGTCAAAATGTCTTGATGAAGGGAATTTATTCTTAAAAAGAAAATTTTTTCTCAACCTGTTTTTTATTCGGAAGCAAAGAATAAATATCATTAATGGATAAAATAGTATTAGGCCAGATTTTATTAAGCCAATAGCTTTGAAAATGGAAATCAACCTAGTAATATGATCATTTTATCCTTTGACAAAATTTTCTCAGACTTAGGTTAGAAAAATATTAATAATTTTTGCACTCATGCAGCAATTTATATTAAAATTGAATCTAAGTCTAAAGAGGTACACAACCAATCTCACGTATTACTTACGATTGTCAGAATAATCCTGGTTTTTCAAGTTATTATTTTCTTTATTAAATGCCATATATATGAAACTTACAGCCATTCTTACTCCTCCAAAAATCATTTGAAAGTTTATCAGTCATTACTTTCTTGAGATATTAAATTGTAATCGGTATTGTCATTAACAAACCAACTATCAAAACCAATCACATATGCTTTCAAAACTACCTGCTATCCGGTCGTGGTGTACCGCCTGTTTTGTATTAATCACTTCTATAACCTTTGCACAACAAAGAACGATTACCGGAAACGTTACTGACGCCACCAGTAGCCCTGTTACTGGTGCTACGGTAACTGTAAAAGGCACCAACTTAATAACACAAACAGATGTTAGTGGAAATTTTTCAATCGGTGTTCCCGCCGATCGGAATGCACTTGTTATTACATCTATTGGTTTTGAAACCATCGAAGTTGCGATCGGTACACAAACTTCCCTATCCGTTTCAATGAGAACTTCCAGTTCAGGTCTCAGCGAAGTGGTTGTTGTGGGTTATGGTACCCAGCGGCGTAAAGATCTCACCGGTTCGGTAAGCAGTGTTAGTGCTGCTACGATTGAAAAAGTGCCTGTTATTTCGGCAGCCCAGGCTTTACAAGGCCGTGCAGCCGGCGTGCAGGTTACCAATAATGATGGCGCCCCGGGTGGCAACATCTCTATACTAATAAGAGGTGTCGGTAGTCTCGCCAGTAATGGTAATAACCCTTTATATGTTATCGACGGTTACCCGACAACGGGTGGTATCAATAATATTAATCCTAGTGATATTGCATCGATAGACGTCTTAAAAGATGCTTCTGCGACTGCCATTTACGGTATTCGTGCAGCTAATGGCGTTATAATCATTACTACTAAAAAAGGTCCAAAAAACCGTGTACAGGTTTCCTTAGACATGTACGAAGCTGTTCAAAGCAAACCAAAACAATATGACTTATTAAACGCACAGCAATTTGCTACCCTGTCAAATGAAGTTGAAACGTCCCAGCCAACTTATGTTGGATTCCCGGTATGGAAGAATCCCAATGCATTAAATACTGTGGATTGGCAAAATGCCCTCTATCGCCGGGGCCTGACTCAAAGTTACACTGTGGCTATACGGGGAGGTAATGATAAAGTACAATCCGCGCTCTCTTTAGGATACTATAATCAGAAAGGAATTGTTTTGGGCTCGTTCTTTAAAAGATTTACTGTTGGACTAAACCTGGATTATCAGCCTACTAAATGGCTTAAGTCTGCCACTAGCCTTAAATATGGTTACCAGGATGCAAACACCCCGTTGGGAACCGGAGCACTCTTCAACCTGGTCATAAATCCTCCAACCCTGGATAGTGGTAACCGGCAGACGACTCAAATAAAGGATGGTAACGGAAATTATGGTTTTTATAATCCGATAAATGCCAATGTTTTCAAATTTGGAAATCCTGTTTACAATATTGAGACCAATCAGGCTAAAAACATAACTAATTATGTTTTGGCTAATTCATCTTTAGAAATTTCAATTTTTAATGGTTTCAAAATTAAATCCAATGCAGGTGTGAATATTAACAACTTTGCTGGTTCCTTTTTTGCACCTGCAGATGGCCGGGCAAACAGCCAATATCCCGCCGCTATTGTAGCCAAAGCATTTTATAGCCAGAACTTAAATAATAGTTTTGATTGGCTATGGGAGAACACGATTGCGTACGATAAGACCTTTGGTAAACATGCAATTAATTTTGTTGGAGGCATATCTGCCCAGAAATTCACGTTCAATGCAATGGGCGGCAGTGGGGAACCGCCTAATGGCGTGATACGTGATCTGGCACAGCTTACTAATCTCCAATTTAATAGATTCGGCAATGGTCAATCTGTTTCAAGCCTTGCATCGCAATTTGCAAGATTAACCTACCAGTTTAATGACAAGTATATATTGACTGGTACCATCAGAAGGGATGGATCTTCCAAATTTGACACCAGCAATCGATATGGTGTTTTTCCTTCAGGTGCAATAGCCTGGAAAGTTAAAAATGAACCATTTTTGGAAAATGTTAGCTGGTTAAATGATCTGAAAATCAGGGCGGGTTATGGTGTAGTGGGTAATGAACAACCCATACCTGCGTTTCAGTACCAGGCATTATATGCAGGAAATTTCGCGCCTAATGTTAACGGCGGCGGGCAAGACAATCTGGGTTATCCTTTTAATAATATCTACCAGAATGGTATCGCACAAACTCAACCTGCTAATCCAGATCTGGAATGGGAAACAGACTACACAACCAATATTGGGATGGACGCAGCATTTTTGCAGGGTGCCCTTACCTTAACATTAGATTGGTTTAAGAGAACATCAAAAAATTTCTTACTAAGAATACCATCTTCTCCACAAACCGGATATAATTTTATCTCCCGTAATATAGGAGAGATGGAAAATAAAGGCGTGGAAGTTTCGCTCAACTATAGTGGAAGTAAAGGAAAAGATTTTCAATATGGCGTTGGTTTGACCTGGTCAGCTATTAAAAATCGGCTTACAGAAATTACCTCCGGAGTAAAATCTTTAAATAGTGCGAATTTTGGATTTGGTGCTGCACTTCAAGGACAAGGCTGGGGAGAATTTAGCCAGTCAGTCGTTGGTGGTGAAGTGGGCCAATTTTTCGGATACGAATCTTTAGGTATTTTTCAAACACAGGCGCAAATTGACGCTCTGAATGCAAAAGCCCCGGGGGGAATATATTATAGGGCAGCGACCAAACCCGGCGACCGCTACTTTGCAGATGTGAGTGGCGTTGAAGGCAAACCTGATGGTAAGGTGGATGCGAATGACAGAGTAAGCATAGGCAACTCTCAACCAAAATTTTTTGGAGGCCTTAACCTGGATGCAACTTTCAAAGCATGGGATTTTAACCTATATTTTTATGGGACTTACGGAAACAAAATACTCAACTATATAGAAGCTAATCTGCAGTCTTTCCAGAAAAGAGGTTCAGAAGGAGTTCAAAACGTTAGTGTTGACTATTATCAAAACCGCTGGACGCCTAGCAATCCTTCTAACAAATATGCCAGGGCGCTTGCTAATGATGATAATACCCTCACTAATGTTCCTTCCAGTCACTGGATTGAAAACGGCAGTTTTTTAAAACTGAAAAACTTCACGGTGGGGTATACATTACCATCCGGGTTGTCAAATAGATTTATGTTAACGAAATTCAGGTTGTACCTCTCTACCCAAAACCTCTTTACTATTACCAAATATAGTGGGCTTGACCCGGAAATTGGAACTCAGGGAGGGAATCCCATTTTCAACGGTGTTGACAATGGAGTTTATCCTTCCTCCCGGTTTTATACATTTGGTTTAAATGTTACATTCTAAAATTATGAGCGAAAAAATTAGCAATATGAAAAGAAATAACATCATTGTTATCATAGCAGTTTTAGTCATAGCGGCCGTCCCCCTGGCTTGTAAAAAGAGCTTTTTAAATCAGACCAATAGGTTTGAAGGGACTGTCGATGCAACCTTCAATAAGTCGGCAGATGTTGTTGCATTAGTAAACAGTATTTATGATACTTACCAGAATAGTGATCTATTGAAAAAGTGTATCTGGTACAGGGCGAATTTTAGCACCCATGATTTTTTCAACTGGGGAGGGGACGTGTTTTGGAATAACTACCAGATTCCCGCCACTTTTGGCGGACTTACAACTTTCTGGAATCAGTCTTTTATTGGTATAGCCAGGGCAAATTCTGCCTTTGGAGTAATTACAACTGCCGAACGTAGAGGTATTGTAGCTCCTGCATTAGCTACCCGGTTAAGGGGCGAAGCTTTTTTTCTGCGGGGGATGACTTATTACTATCTGGCTGCATCATTTGGTGGCGTTCCATTAGAAATAGATACAAGTGGTACAGTGAACGCTGGTTTAAGACCAAGATCTTCACGGGATTCAGTTTTCCTGCAGGTGGTATCCGACATGCAACAAGCAGAAAATTTATTGCTGTCAAAAACAGCCTTGCCCGCATCCGAATTGGGAAGGGCAACCAAAGGTGCTGCCTATGGGTTTGAAGGCGCGGCCCGGATGTGGCTAAAAGATTATACAGGGGCCTTAACCGCATTCAATCATCCGGAGTTGAATAATTACAGTTTATTGGCAAACTTTTCGGACGTACATGAATACAATCGTCAAAACAATAATGAAACTCTTTTTGAAGTTCAGTTTCAATTGCCACCCAATGGCTCTCAAAGCTGGGATGGAAGCTGGCAACCACCAGGTGCGGAATTGGGTTGGATAGATAGTTTTAGCTGGCCTGAGGAAATAACCCAACAAGGTTATGATTATGGTAATCCGGCACTATGGAATTCTTATCAACAGGGAGACAAGCGCAAGTTGCTTACAATAGTGGGTCCTGGAGATGAAATGGTAAGTCCTGGAATTATAGCTAAATGGGGAGGTATAAAAGGATATATCCCAGTAGTAGCAGGGTTTGCAGCGGGTAATCCAAAATATACAGGGGATGATGGAAAAATAATAAACACAGTCGGAACCTTAACCAGACCATGGTATGGAAGTGATGGAGCCCGGACAGGATATTTTGCCTCAAAAAAATGGAGAGACCCGAATCTTACAGGTAATTATGGTCCTTCAGCACTTTTTGGAGATCAAAATCAGATTCTTTTACGGTATGCAGAGATTTTATTATCCCGTGCTGAATGTAAGGTACGCACCGGAAATATTCCCGGTGCTATGGCGGATCTCAAAACAGTAAGAGATCGCGCATGGGGTGGAACTGCACCACTTGTTATGAGAGACAGTGCTAATTTCAATGGTACTCCAGGTTTACCTATTACAGATCCCTTGCAAATGGTATTGAGTGAATACCGGCATGAACTCACAGCTGAGTATTCTTTATTTTATAATTTATGCCGGGCTGGAACGGATGTAGCTATTGATTTTATCAAAAGAGCCAATGGAACAGTAGATGCCAGTTATGACCCTGTTGTCAATCCTGCGCCTGGTCCAACCAGCGATGGAAAAAAGCACGGATTATATAATACATCGCTTACTCCTAGTAAAACGCTGTTGCCCATTCCACAATCAGCAATAGCCTTAAACCCTAATTTGACACAAAATCCAGACTAATATATTTAGGCAATAAAAAAAAAGGCTTTCTCCAAAAGAGAAGCCTTTTTTTTTAATTTTTTAATTTTACTATCCAATGATATTTATTTCTGCGGTTATAAGATCCTTTCGATGCATATTGATTTGCTTGCCCATAATTTGGTTATCGGCTTGTAACGATCAGTCAACGTTATTTAAGAAGATATCTTCTTCCCATTCAGGAATTAAGTTTAAGAACACTATTGTTGAGAGTGATTCAATGAATCCAATGAACGTGGTGAATATTTACAACGGTGGTGGAGTTGGTATAGGAGATTTTAATAATGATGGATTACAGGATATTTATTTTACCGGTAACCAGGTTTCGAGCAAATTATATCTGAATAAAAATGATTTTAAGTTTGCGGATATAACCGATAAAGCAGGAGTGGAAGGTTTGGGCAGATGGGCAAGAGGGGTTGCTGTAGTGGATATTAATAATGACGGTCTAATGGATATGTACATCTGCAACACTATTTATAATGATTCGATCAAAAGGCAGAATATATTATATGTAAACAAGGGAATTGATAAAGAAGGTATACCCCATTTTAAAGATATGGCAGACGAATATGGTTTGAACATTAACGTTCAATCCACAATGGCTTATTTTTTTGACTATGATAATGATAAAGACCTGGATGTTTATCTTTCCGTTAATGAAGCATCTTCCGGTAATGAAAATCAGTTTGGAAAAAAAATAAATAAAAGTCTCACAAACAGAGGAAGTAAAGGAAGACTATATCAGAATAATCCGGATTCACTGGTTAATCATCCTGTATTCCGGGATGTTTCCATAGAGGCAGGTATTACCCTTGAAGGATTCGGCCATGCTGCAACCATTACAGACATTAATCGGGATGGATGGAAAGACATTTATATAAGCAATGATTTTTTGTCTGAAAACATCCTATTCATTAACAATCACGACGGAACTTTTACAAACCGTTCCAAAGAATATTTCAAGCATACTTCTTTCAATTCAATGGGCCAGGATGTTATTGACATCAACAATGATGGGTTGGAAGATGTGATAGAATTAGATATGAGCCCTGAGGACAATTACAGAAAAAAAACGATGATGCCTGCAAGCAATTATAACACTTTTCAAAATTTTGATATTTATGGTACCCAGTTTCAGTATATCCGTAATACCCTCCAATTAAACCAGGGACCAAAAATTTTGGAAAAAGATTCCATTGGATCACCTGTTTTTAGCGAAATAGGATTTATGAGCGGAGTAGCCCAAACGGATTGGAGCTGGGCTCCTATTGTAGTAGATTTTGATAATGATGGTTACAGGGATTTGATTGTTACCAATGGGTTTCCTAAAGATGTAACAGATCATGATTTTATTGCTTATAGAAAGAGCTCTGTTGCCCGTGAATCACCCATTGAAATGCTTGATAAAATACCGGAAGTTAAACTGGCAAACTATGCTTTTAAAAATGGGGATGGAATCATGTTTAATAATGTCACCGAAAGCTGGGGATTATCTGACCACAGCTTTTCAAATGGGGCAGCCTATGCAGACTTTGATAATGATGGTGACATGGACATGGTTATTAATAATATTGAAGATGAAGCATTTTTATATAAAAATACTTTACGGTCGAAAGAGGATACAACTGCACATTTTTTGCAAATAAAATGTATTGGAGATAAAACTAATATTGGAGGGCTAGGCGCGTGGATAAGCATATATTATAATGGAGTAAAGCAACAGGTGTATGAAAACACACCTTATAGGGGTTACTTGTCCACGTATCAAAACATTGCCCATTTCGGGTTAGGCAAAACAACTCAGATTGATTCTGTGGTCATCATGTGGCCTGAAGGTAAAAAACAAACTTTAACAAAAGTTCCCGCCGACCAATTGCTCAAAGTAAACTTTGTTGATGCTATAGAAAGCTGGAATCCGAAGGAATCAAAATTAATCGAACCTGCATTATTTAAAGAAGTAACCCTAACCTCGGGTCTCAGTTATATGAACCGGGAGGAAGACTTTATTGATTTCAATATACAAACTACTTTGCCACACAAGCTGTCAGAGTATAGCCCAGCCTTAGCGGCGGGCGATATTGATGGCAATGGCTATGATGATATTGTTGTTGCCGGAAATACCTTTAATCCTCCCACACTATTTTGCCAACAGCCGGATGGAAAATTTATTCAAAAAGTATTTTTAGCGAAAAAAGACACGATTGTCAAAAATTCAAAGGATGAAGGCATTTTGCTTTTTGACGCTGATGATGATGAGGACCTCGATCTGTATGTAGCAAGTGGAGGATATAAATACGATCACAACAATATTAATTACCAGGACAAACTGTATATAAATGACGGTAAAGGAAATTATGCAAAGGCTGAAGATGCATTGCCGGTAAATTATACCAGCAAACTTTGTGTGAGGGCATTTGATTATAATAAAGATGGAAAGCTGGATTTATTTATATCCGGTCGTGTTTATCCATGGCAATATCCAAAACCTGTAAGCAGTTTTATCTATCGCAATGATTCGCAAAATGGCAAAGCTGCCTTTACCGATGTAACTGCCGAGGTAGCACCAGGATTAAATAATATTGGAATGGTATGCGATGCACTTTTTAGCGACTTCGACAACGATCAGCAAATAGATTTAATATTAATGGGCGAATGGATGCCCATCACTTTTTTCAAAAATACAAATGGGAAATTTAGTAATGTCAGTGCGAGTACAGGCATTGCACACCACTTAGGTTGGTGGAATTCAATTGTTGCAGGCGATTTCAGGGGTGTGGGAAGAACTGATTATATTGTTGGCAACACAGGCTTAAATACACTTTATAAAGCCTCTGAAGAATACCCGGTTTATATTACTTCCAAAGACTTTGATAACAATGGAGGCTACGAAGCAATCCCATCTACCTTTCTACCTGCCCGGGATGGAAAATTGAAAGAATTTCCTACTCATGGAAGAGATGCGGTTTTTGAGAAAATGCCATTCATGAAAAAGCGGTTCAATAATTATCAATCCTTTGCTACCTCAACGATGGATGAAATATTTACAGCCGAGATGCAAAAGGATGGCCTTCGGCTAAAAGCCACCAACCTCCAATCGTGTTATCTAAGGAACGATGGCGCAGGAAAATTTACAATAATTCCCTTGCCTCTGGCGGCACAGGTATCTACCGTGTATGGAATGGTGGTGGATGATTTTGATGCAGACGGTAATGTTGACGTATTGATTAATGGAAACGATTATTCTACTGAAGTATCAATAGGAAGATATGACGCCCTGAACGGATTATTATTAAGAGGAGATGGCAAAGGAGGATTCTCACCTCTTTCAATTCAACAAAGCGGTATTTATATTCCTGGAAATGGCAAAGGCTTGATAAAACTATTGGGTGCTTCTGGGAGGTATCTGATTGCGGCAAGCCAAAACCGCGATGAGCTAAAACTATTTGAGCTGAGACGCAAAATACATTCATTCCCGATCCATTCTAAGGATGTGGTTGCGTATGTGAAATACAAAAACGGCAAATCCGAAAAGATTGAATTTTATCAAGGAACATCTTTCCTGTCTCAATCAGGCAGATTCCTTTGTGTAAACAATAACGTGTCTGGTATTGAAATTACTGATTACAGGGGAAACAAACGATCGTTGCCAATTCAATAATTATTAGTAACAATTGAAAAGATCCTTTATGTAGCCACTTATTTAATCACTGCTAGTCTAAAATTTATTTATTTTTTGTTAAAGTTTATTAAATCTATGCAGCGAATGTCCATAGAATGAAATCTTATGTACAGTTACACTCCCCACGGCGTTAACTAACGATTGTAAGGAAATACTTTATTTCCACCCAGATTAGAAAATATCTATATTATCGGCCATTATATATGAAAACCATTAGTAATTTAACTTATCCAAAAAAAAATACCTGATTTTTAATTAATTGTTAATATTTAATTTATTATTACCAAATTTTTTACGCAAACGTTCTCGTAAATTCTCATCATAATCAACCAACCAACAAAACTCAACAATTATGCTTTCAAAACCAACTGCACTTCGGTCGTGGTGGACTGCTTGTCTTTTCTTGTTTGCCACGGTTGCTTTTGCTCAACAAAGAAC
>Ga0136634_10000938_pt1 | contig 11539 bp, 5 predicted proteins | sample AntDrymUQ8332106_2_FD_104654 | JGI IMG/M metagenome (GOLD analysis project Ga0136634, IMG submission 104654) | Polar desert sand microbial communities from Dry Valleys, Antarctica - metaG UQ833 (21.06) | ecosystem: Environmental > Terrestrial > Soil > Desert | place: Antarctica: Dry Valley... | reverse complement strand
GACGGGGGTCGGCATGACCACGCTGCACGGCAAGAAAGACGCCATCGCCTATCGCCGGCTCGACCGCTGGCTGGGCGGCGTCCACCTGCGCAACGACAATTGCTGGCGCTGGAATGCTGGGGAACGCCGGCTGCTGGCGCCGCGCGCCTGAGCCTCATCAGTGGAGAGTTGGCGCATTGTGCGTTAGTCGTCCGCGTATCCTGCCGCCTTGAACATGTTGCCGCGCTCGTCACGCTCGAACAATTCGCATTTTTACAGGGATCGGAAGATTGGGGCAGCTCGAGGCGATTGCGCCTCAAGCATGCCGCCTCGCGTTACACGGGAATGGGGTGGTCTGCGTAGCGCAGGAATTCCGCCGCCGCGAGCGGCCGTCCCAGCATGAAGCTTGTCGGCGCGACGGTATTGTTGTGCGTCGGCGCAGCGTCTGCGCCGTCCTGCTTCTCCACATACTCGGCCGCAACCCAGCCGATGATGACCTCTTCGCCGGGCGTCCTTCCGGCAATCTGAATCCAGCGGTTTCCATCGCCGTCGAACGCCTGACGCCCGGTGGGCTGCAGCACCGTGTCTTCTGAGAATGCGCCCAGCTTTGTATCCTGTATGGAGGGACCGGACCTGACGTTCAGCCCGTCCGAAGCCGTCACCGTGACAGGTGTGAGATCAGCGAGCGGCGTCGGTACGAGCGGCGGCGGCAACGCCGGCGTCGGAGTGGGCGTGGTGGCAGCAGAGGCCGGTGTTGCAAGAGGCAAGGTCGGCGTTGTTGCGAACGGCCGCATGATGTTGGCGGCTGCCGGCGAGCCGCTTTCGCGCTCTTCATTGCCCTGCTCGCGCTCGGCCTGAGCATAGCTTTGCGCGATAAGTCTAGCGATCGACGACATGGCTATTGTCGCAACCAGGCGTGTGTTGAGATCGGCGATTTTGCCCGGGTTCCAGGTTCCCCTGCCGCTCGCGCGACGGAATTCATGCAGAGCTGAAGCTCCTCCCAGCCAAGCGATGCCGGCGTCGAGGCCGATGAGCAGGGGCGTGGCGATGATGTTTCCCGTCGCCAGCGCTGCCACATCGCCGATGAAGCGCACGGCGCCGCCCCCGGCGAGACTGGCGAGCGAGGCGGTCTGGACGTATCTGAGCACCGGATGGCTTTCCATCCTGGCGATGTTCGTGCGGCCGCCAAAATTTTCGTAAACCGCCTTCACGATCATCGTGCCCAGAGCCGTACTGTCGAAGACAGTGCCAGCGCCCGCCAAAAGGGTTTGCAATGGATTTCCGTTCGCTGCGGTGTTCACGAGATTGCCGATGGAACTGCCCGCCGACATGCCGGCAGTGCGCATGATGCCATTGTTGATGGAGCGTCCCAGAGCGCTGCGGTGATCGAACGGATTGAGCGCGGAAGATTGCACGCCGATCGTGCGGTCCACGTTGATCTGGTACAGGCCGGTCAAACCGATCGTCGCCTCTTGCTTGCGCGCTTGATCGAAGCCGGCAGCCTCTTGGACCGCGACGCGGCTGAGCCAAGCGTAATCGGTCTGAAACTGGATCGTCAGCTCGACGACCCTCTTCAAATCCTGCTCCTCAATGCCGAGGGCTTTGCCGGTTTGCAGCACGCGGTCCAAGAACACGCGGACATGGCCGTCCGTCGCCTGACCCTTCTCGAAGATCGCCTCCCAAGACGTGCGGACGAACTCGCCATATTGGATGCGCGCCGCGAACAAGAGCTGACGCCCGAAGCTGGCCAGATTCGTGAGCGGCGCCAGCGGCGTCATCGACAAGACGCCGCCGCCTAGGCCGAACGCAACCGTGCCGAGCACATCCAGAGCGGCCCGCGCCGTTGCCGCGTTGATCGTCCCCTGGGTTGCGGGAAGGCCGTGAGACGTGAACATGCCTTGCTCGGCGACATGGAAACCGACGGGATCGAGTTCCGGCGCTTCGCCGAACATGCGCGTGTTGAAGATATCGTCGCGCGCGGTCATGCCGGGATCCGGCTGCCACGTTGCCAGTGCGGGAAGGTCGAAGGGCTGCTGCTGTAGGTTCTCGATACCGGCAAGGATGTCGTCGAAGAGGCGGGAAGCGACTTTATACATATTCTCCCGGCCGTCATTCAGCAGCGTCCGGTCCGCGTTCATGCTCGCAATCATTTGTTCGGTGGCCGCGCCATGCTCCGCGCGCAGCGCCTGCTCGGTCCATGCCGCGACGCGCCGATCGACGTCGCGCATGTGATTGAAGTAGTTGTCCAGCACCAAGCCCTTTAGCGCGCCTCGGTAAGCGGGGTCCGCGTTGAGGGCCATGTTCAGGAACAACGGCATTAGGGTGGTGGACGCCTGCCGGTAGAGCGGTTGGCTGCCGGGCTTCACCGTGTCGGAGCCGAAAAACACCGAGTCCGGATGTCTGGCCATGAAGTCCATAAGGCCGTCGAGCATGTTCGGATTCATGACGAAAGCTTCGCCGACATCATTCCAGGAGATGTCGAATTTGATGTCGGGAGCGACCGCCTTGGCTTGGTAGAGGTGAGCAATGTGGCGCGGCACCTGGAGAACCGCGCCATCCGGCAATTTGTGCGATATGAGCGTTTCATCCGGACGCACGAAACGCCCGAAGCCGGTATGCGCCAGCACGATGTTGGCCGCTGGACGATCGCCGTCAGCTCCATATCGGCTGACGAGTTCACTTAGCTCTTTGAAGTAGCGGTAGTCGGAAACCGTTGGACCGAGGCGGCCGTCAAGTCCGGTCAGCGCCTCGCCCCAGTCGCAATGGATGAGAACGTTGAGGCCGGATTCCTGGCAGAAGGCGAGCGCATTTTTAAAGTTCTCGATATTCTGCGCGCGATCGGTTTCCCATTGGGCCAGCGCGGAGTGCACGCTTTCCGCTGCCGTCTTGATCCGGCCGCTGTCTCCCGTCGCGATCGCGTCGTTCAGCGCGCGCAGATGCGTTTTGAGGTTTTCCGATTGCGCCTCATTGGCTCTGAGATCGCCAATGGCCCGCATGAGATCGCCGGTGTTGCGCGTAGCTGGGTCAATGTAAGCGTTCAGCGCCGCCATGAATCCGTCGTAGCCGGCTGGCTTGAGAAGCGTCGCCTCCCCGCCAAGCATGACCGCCACATACTCCTTCTGCAGCGTTGCCTCGCCGATTGAGGAGAATCGGCCAGGCTCGGCAAGCAGCCTGCTGCGGATGTAGTCCGCCGCGTCCGGCCCGCCCGGATTGAAGCCCGTCATGGAAAGGTCGACGCGCAGCGCCATATGCGGGCTTTGATCGGCCGCCAGGGTAAGCTGCCGCGCCAGCGCCGGATTGGCTTGAGCAACGTCCTCAATCAGTGTCTTTACGGCGTCCCGGTCCGCCCCAATAATCGCGCCCGTGTCGGTATTGCGCGCCGCCGTGAGGACAGTGGTATCAAGCCGATCGGCCAGATTGGTCCCATTCTCGTCCGCAACGCCTAGTGCTCTGATTGTCTCGATCATGCCCGACCATGACCGATAGGTGTCGATCATGCTGTTGACGGCAGCCACGTCGGCGGTATCCAAGGCGGCCGCGGACGCCTCGAGCGGGCCCCCGTCGATGAACAAGGGGTGCGAGTTGACGTTGGAGTAGTGCGGCAGACCGCAGCATTGCGGAATATCGCCCATTAGGATGCGCGCCAGCGGCCCGAGCTTCAACGCGAGATCGTGCAAGCGGCTGCCGGGTGGAATGTCGGAGCGTCTGCCGTAATCGCGCGGATGCGAGTGAATGTCGGTCAGGATTTGTGCAAGCTGGCCGACGAGCCGCAAGGATTGCACGGCGGACTGAGTCCACTGGGAGGTCTGGATCGGGCCCGTGATGCCGAATTGGGCGGCCCATTCTTCGACAGCTGGAGCATTGAGCGCGGCGCCGGCGGCAAAAAGCTGCTGCGCGGTGCTCGAATTGGTATCGACGCTGAGGAGGCCTTGATCGATCAGACCCTGAATGTCGATTTCCGACTTCGGATCGAGCTGGCTCAGCCAGTTCCGCGTTGCGGGATCGAGAGTGTCGAGCCGGACATTCCCGTTTGTGTCGCGGATGGTGATGGTGCGGCCAGTCTCAGCGGATGTGAAGGCGATCGCGCCTTGGCTGTCCAGGCTGAGGGCGCCGAAATCCCGCGGGACCACACGGCCCTCATTGACCATATTCACCGCCGCCAGCGCTTGAGACTGTGTCTGCCCCAGTATCCGGCCTTGCCCATCGGCCCATCTGCCAACACCCATATCGGCGATGCCTAGGCCGAAATTAAGCCATTCGTAGGCACGCTGCCCATCGGTCATCTGGTCGGAACTGGTCAGCAAAATATGGCCTTGCTGGCCGGTTTGCACCACGCCGATCATCTGCGCCGACCAGCCCGTGGCCCGCGACGCCGTGGCTGCGGCCGACGCGTATCGCGAGCCCGTGGTCGCCAATCGCGAGGCAGCCAAGCCGGAGCCCAGTGCAAGGATGCCGAGCCCATTGGCTCCAAGATTGATGTAAGCGGCGCGCGCATTCGGGTTCGCCAAGGAAAGCGATTGGCCGTGCTCGTTCATTTGCACAACCTGCTGAACGCCGCGATAGGTGCCCCAGCCTATGCCGACGCCCATCATTCCGGTCGCAGCGATGCCAGCGGCAACGGCTAGCGAGGTGCCGCCGGTGGGGATTGCAAGCACCACGCCCGCGCCGATGCTGCCGACCGTGATCACAATGTCCGCGGCCATCTCGATTTGCTCGCCCGTCGTCGTGATCGCGGCGACATTCTGCTGCCAGTCTATATTGCCGTTGCCATCGGCGTCCGAGAGCAGGCTGACGCCAGGAGCGAGACAACCTTGCGTCGCGTAATTCGTTGGCAAGTATAGATGCGCCGTATCGGGAAGATTATTGGTTTCAATAAAGTTCTGGAAATTCTGATAGCGGTAATTGTCGAATAACATGCCGTCGATGGTGTCGACGATACCGCCCTCCGGTTTCACCAGCGCAGGATTGAGGTAGATCATGTTCGACAGCGCTGTGCCGTCGATGACGAGGGGCGCCGCCAAATCCGCCCGCGTCACTTCGAAAAGCGTGTAGCTCTGAGCGCCCACGATGTCGCCGGCCAAATAGGCCGGGATAGCGCGGATTTGTCCATCTGCGCCCGCCTCCTGCAACAGCACGCGTACCGTCAAGTCGACAACGTTGCGCTGCTCGCCGCTGTCGTACCAGTTCTGGCTGTCGTCGAGAGCGTTCGCCGCCTCCGCATTTGTAGGCGTGAGGCCAAGCGCCCGTCCCACCATGTTGTGCAGAGCGGGGGTGTCCTCGGCGCCGACCCATTGCGTGACGTCCGGGCCGGTTGCGAAGGAATCGAAGAAATTATTGAGAACGATATCCCTGTTGCGTTCGAAGTTGGCGAAAACCTCGCGGTTCACTTGCGTATACTGATCGGTAACAGCCGTCTGCAGTGCGGTGTCGAACTCGTAGCGCAGGCTTGTGGCAAGTTCGTTGCCGGGAGCCTGGCCTTCCACCAGGTCAGTGATCGCGCCGGACAGCCGCGTGCCATGGCCTTCCGTGATCGCGGTCTGGAACAGGGAGCCATAGCCGCCCATCGGCACATTCGTGCCGCCATACCCGCCCGCTGGAGGTGTCAGCATCCAGGTTGCTACATCGGCCGCCGTTGCGGGCGACGCTTGCTCCACGGTGCTGCTCAGCGCATTGAACAGAACGCCGCTGCCATGGGTGTTGATGATGCCGGAGTCGATTTAGATGTGAAGGCGCCGAGCAGCCTGTCCGCCGCTTGCGCCGGCATTTGCGAGAAATTCGTTTGCAGCCAGTCGCCGGCATAGGCGGCGCGTTCGAACTCTTGACCATGCTGGGCGACAAACGTGTCCACCCGCCCGTTGAAATAATCCTGCGTGAACCGGGTCTCGCCGTTTTGCGCCCATAATGTATCAGCTTCCTCCGCCGAGAAAGCCGCACTCATATTGACGTCGAGGACGCGCAGCGCCTCGCCGTCTTGGCCGGCGTCCATAAGGCTGCTGACCTGCGTTGCCGTGTAGGTCTGACGCGCCTCCCGTGTTGCGTCCATGATGGCGTAAGTTTCGATGTCGAACTGCCTGTTGCTGAGCAGGGAACCGGCTAGCCCAAAAACATCGTTGTTCTGGATCAGTTGCTGCTGTTCGGGGGTCAGCTGCTGTTCGGCGCCGTCGATCGTGACAACCGTTGTGTTGACATCGGTCGTTTCGATGCGAATGCCGGCGCGTTGCATCAGGGCGAAAGCGACCGGATCGGCCCTGGCGATGGTTTGCTCCTGAATGCTGAGCGTTGGATCGTTTGGATCGACGCTGACACCAAGCTCGGCTATGAAGGCCGCGGTCACCGGATCGCTCGTGGCGAGCTCTTGCGACACTCCGGCAACGCAAAGTGTGTTGCTGGCAAGTTGCGGGATGTTCGCGGCGATATTCTCTCGCGCTTCGGCCAGTGCCGCCTCGTATTGCGCCAGGATTTGTGCACTGTTGCGGTTGTCGATGAGCTGGGCGGCATAGACGTCATACTGCTCGTCGAGAGCAAATGCGGCGTTGCGCGCCTTGAGATTGGTCACGGCCTGAGCCATCTCGGAGTCGGTGAAATCTGTCGGAACCTCGCCATCCTGCGCGGCCCCAAGCTGATCAGCCGCTGCCGTCATTTCCTGGTAGGCCTGCGCGGGGTTGCCGCCGCTCGACATTGCGGCCTGTGCGTTGTCATAGTGGACCTGCGCGACTTCGACGCCGAGATCTTGCGGCGCCCTCTGCGCCGCCTCGACCCGATCGCGGCTGGACGTGATCGCGCCGCCAAGGGCATCGACATAGCCGTCGAGCCCCATGCCGGCATACCGCTCCTTCACGTCGGTCAGCGCGGCTTGCATCTCTGCGTCGATGAACTCCAGCGGCACCTGGCCCTGTTCCACGGCATCGGCCTGCGCTTGCGCGTCGTTCACCGCTGCTATGCCCTCGGACACGCGCCCTTGCGACATCGCTTCGTACATATTGCCTTGCGCCGTATCGAGATGTTCGGCGGCGACCTCCGCGCTCACTTCGGTGAGCACGGCCTCTTGGAAGTCGCTGCTCGCGGTCTGATATTCAGCGCGGGCGTCATCCATCTCCAACCGGAGTGCGCCGCGAGGGCCGTTCATAGCTTCCAGCGCTTCGAGAGTTTCCTGCGCTTGCAGCACGCGCGTGCGCTTGATTTCCAGCGCGCGCTGTTCGGGCGTTTCGGCCAGAACGTCTTGCGCCGCCTGATCGACAACGGTCCCGGCCAGTTCCGCGACGCGGCTCTCGGGGTCGATTCTGTCCCTAATGACCGCGGATTGCTGCTGAATCACAGCATCCGAGTTTGCTGATTGACTTGCATGTTGGCGAAGTTCATCGGCTGTGTCGGTGTAAAGCTCCGTCAATGTCTCGTTTGCGGCCGCTTCCTGCTCCGTGCCGGTTCCGCCGCCTTGGACCACGCTACGGTAGCCTTCGATATCCTCCTCAAGTTGCGCCAGTTTGGCGTTCGTTCTCGATCTGAAGACCGGCTCGTTGGTGGTGAAATCGTCTGGCGGAGGCGGCACAAAGGCGCCACCACCATCACCGGAACCACGGCCATCATCGCCGTCGTCGTCACCTTCTTGCGAGCCGTTGACCGCGACCTGCTGCACAGCGCTAAGATTGGTGTCGTTTGAACTGCCACTCGTGCCGCTTGTGCCCGATCCAGAACCCGAACCGCTGGAGCCGTTCGTGCCCGAACCCTTTCCGGATTTGGACGCGCTGCCACTTTTGGATTGTGTTTGAGGCTGCTGCGCCTGTTGCGTGTTGGGAGGCGTGGAATTGGGGGGTGGCTCGTTGCGGGCCGGGTCCTGTCCGCCCTTGGCCTTGTCGACTGACTTACCGAAGCCGCCATCTCCTGAGTTCGGCTCTGGCCTCGAACCACCACCGCCGCCCCCGTCGACTGCTTGCACCATGCCCGCCTCCAACCATCCCGATCGGGAAAGCGGACGCTTCGTGCTCAGCCATGAAGGGCCGCTTCTTCCGTATACGAATTAAATCCGATGTTACGGCGTTTTGCAAGACTATCGGCTTACTGCAAAGTCTATCTGTATGTGTTGACGGAGCGGCACGGCGCCAACGTCTCTACTGACTAGGAAGGCCCCATGCTTCGGGCTTGCCTCCTTGTGCGGTCGCGGACGCGTGCGATAATCATAGATACCCTAGGCTTATCGTGGCGAAGAGGAGCCATAGCAGCAAGGCGATAGCCACCATCGGGACCAGGACGTTTTCGACAGGGAAGTCTGAAGGGAGTTTATGCATAGGTAGCCTCAGGTTACGTTGGATGCAGATCGCGTCAGTGACCGGTGCTTAATTGCCGTTATTGCCGGGTCACGCGGCCATGGCACGGCACGGCACGATGTTGGGAGACGCCGAGGCAACCGAAGGCGGCTGGTCTCCAGGAAGGAGAAATTGCGCGACCTGGGAAAAGCGCCAGCCCGTGTCGCCGTGATCGAGAACCCAAACGAGGTCGAAGCGCTTCTTTGGCCATTGGCTTGGAATATCTTGCAGATTCTCGGCAATTCCCCTGGCGATGTCAGCGATCGTGTCATGTCTCCAACAAATGAGAACAGAGCCTGTCGCGCTCTGTCTTACAGACTCGATCAGCGCGCACTCCTCACCCCTGCCGATTTCGTAATTGATCCCGATACCAAGAGCAGCTGCGAGCGGAGCGACGGTGTTGAACGAACGCAGGCTAAGCGCTCCGTTGGCGGGCTTGGCGGCGAAGATCGTCCCGGGTTCGTGGATGCCGTCCGCGCCGGTTTGGCTTATGGGCGCAAAAAACCTGACCAGCGCGCCGGCGCGTTGCCAACCGCGCACGGAAAGCTGATGCGGACTGGGCATTCCCGCCTCATCGATACCGAGCACGTTGGTTTTCTCATCGGGCTTTTCCGCATGCCGGATGAGCATGATCTTCTTCGGCGCCATTTCGATCTCAACCAAAGCAAGTGTGTAAGTTGATGGGTTCGGCTTTTGCGACGCCCGAAGCTGACGCGAGGTTCAAAGCCTCGATCGGCTGCAGATCCTTTTTTGAAGCGGAAACAATCTGCGCAGAAGTCCGTGCATATGAAGCTTGCGTTATGCAAGACACGGCGCATTGCGGAATTCGCACCGAGCGTATCGCAGCATAGGCGCTCAATACCGGCCTGTTCTGCAGCCTGTTCCAGCCGCCGCAAAAGGTGGCTCCCCAGCCCAGCATTCTGCCAGGCATCCGCAACTGAGAGGGCCAGCTCGGCGCTCGTTCCGCACCGATCCACGGCGTATTGGGCTTCCGCGATCATGGTCTCGGCGCCTTCGCCGGCTATGCTCGCGATGAGCGAAAATCGACTTCCGCAGTCCACCTGAACGAACCGCTCGATCCAGCCGTTAGGCACAGGGTCGACCGCGGCCATAAAACGGTTGTAGCGTGCATCCGGCGACAGGCTGCGCAAAAATGCGCGCGCCAGCTCCGCGTCTTGGGGCTGTGCCCGACGGACGATGACCGCCATGTTGCCACACGAAATTGCCGTTCCCGCCAAACCTGCCGGAGACCTAAAGCTGCAAGGGGCGCCGGTGGCCGCAGCAAATGTGAGCTTCATTGTTGGACTGACCTTTGAGTTCGCAACCGATGGACAGGCGGGCGACCATTGTTTTTGGATTGCTTAGCGGCAGCACGTCCGTGCGCGTCTAACCGCGCGAAGGCATGCGCAAAAAGACAGCATCCGCGCCCAGATCTCGCTCAATTGGGACTATTGTCTTTTTGTATCTTTTGGGGGGTTCTTTTGGCCTGGAACCTTTTTGCATTGCGCGTAGCCAGGGCCACATCTGCCGCGGCGGCAGTGCCGAATATAGCAACTTGCCTTTTGCGCCAATGAGTCAGGTTCGGCCTGGCTTGCCAAAATACCGGACGTGGAAACCGAAGCGGCGAGCGCACCAGCAACCGGTAGAAGCAAAGCAGTGACCGCGATGGCCAAAATAAATTTGAGGTTCATGGGTAGAATTCCTTTCATTTGCCCCCCTGGGCGGCGAGGGACCAATGCCAGGAATAAAGTGTGCGGTCGCGCATGGTTGGCCGCCAATTGGCACATTCGGCCAATCGCGTTCGATCAGGCCCGCAGCTTGGCAATCGTGCCAGGCGTCACGCCGAGGACCTGCCGCATGCAACGGGCCATGTGGCTCTGATGGGAAAAGCCCGCCTCCAAGGCGGCTTGGCTCATTGGTATGGCACCCGAGAGCAGCAGTTGCTTTGCGCGCTCGACACGGCGGCGAATGACATATTGATGCACCGGCATCCCGAAGCTGCAGCGGAACAACGCTTTCAGGTGGGAGACCGAGAGCCCGGCAACGGCCGCCAGGTCGGTCAGCGTCAGCGGCTGGTCGATATGGCTTTCGATATGATCCCTGAGCCGCTTGCGCTGATGCGTCGATAGCGCCTGGCCCCCGCGGATGCCGGGACGCCCTTGCAAGTCCAATCCTGCGACGAGACGCACGGCAAGCGCGGTGCCGAGACTTTCCGCATAGAGCTGGTCCGACGGCACATCGCTTTCAAGCTCGGCCTTGATGGCCCAGGCAATTCCTTCAAGCTGTGGATCGCGTTCCTTAAATTTGGCCCTCAAAAAGGCCTTGTCAGGATCGCGGTCGAGGTCATGGGCGACTTGTTGCACCAGCTCCGAGGCGACCATCAGACGCAGAAAGGTGCGATGGCCACCATCGACTCGACCTTCGAGTCCTGCTGGAACGACGTCGAAGTCGCCATGACTCTGCGTACGCCGGTGCCGGAGGCTATCGCAATGCGCGATCGTATTGGCGGCGCGGCCAAAATGCATACACACCCGGTGGCGCATGGAGGCATGGATGGAAACACCGCCGGGGACATGCAAGAGGTCTGCTTCAAGACTTTTCCATCCGCGCCCTTCGCTGGAAAGGAGCGTTTGAGGCCCTTCTTCGTGGGACTGTCGATGTTGAATGTCCATGCGACCAACCTCGAGGCGATTAAGGGTAAATCAAAGCTCGAGGTTGAGCTTATATGGTGCAATGCAGCATGACGCAACGTCATCAGCTTAAAATTATCGCAATTTGCCTCAAAAAAAGCACTGCACCGATGTGCGATCAGATAGACGCGATATGTGTTTGGTCTGGCAAAGCGCTAAGGGCGGAACACTTGCCGCGCGGTCTCATGCGCGCGAATATAGTCCCAGTCATAGATGACGCCCAGTCCTGCGCCGGTGGGGACCAGTACGGTGCCATCCTTGTCCACGGCGTCGAGCTGGTCGGAATAGCCGCAGGTGTAGACCGGCGGCACGGCATTGGGGCAGTCGGGGCCGACCAAGGCCATCTCGTAGTAATTGGTATTGCGGGTCGCGGCCATGCAGTGGCGATGCGCGGGCCCGCAGGCGTGGACCTCGACGTCGATGCCGAAGGCTTCGGCGAGGTGAGCGATCTTCATCGCCCCAGTGATGCCGAGATCGTATTCGGGGTCGGAGCGCAGCATGTCGGTGCCGCCCGCGATGAGGAAATCCGCCTTGGTCTCGAAGCCGCGCAGATATTCGGTCTGCAGGATG
>Ga0136634_10000937_pt1 | contig 11557 bp, 8 predicted proteins | sample AntDrymUQ8332106_2_FD_104654 | JGI IMG/M metagenome (GOLD analysis project Ga0136634, IMG submission 104654) | Polar desert sand microbial communities from Dry Valleys, Antarctica - metaG UQ833 (21.06) | ecosystem: Environmental > Terrestrial > Soil > Desert | place: Antarctica: Dry Valley... | reverse complement strand
ACCAACGTACGTTCGTCGTGGAGGTCATGGGCCGCCACTGCGGCTACCTCGCGCTGATGGCCTCCCTCGCCACGGGCGCCAACTGGGTGCTGATCCCAGAGCGGCCGCCGGGCTCGGAGGACTGGGCAGCCATGATGTGCTCCGTTCTCAAGGAGGGGCGCCAGATCGGTCGACGCCAGAACGTCGTGATCGTCGCCGAGGGCGCGTGCGACCGCGAGGGCGAGCCGATCTCGGTCGAGCGCGTGAAGCGGATCCTCGAGGAGGGGATGGGCGACGACACCCGCATCATCATCCTCGGCCACGTCCAGCGCGGCGGGTCACCGAGCGCGTTCGACCGCTACCTCAGCACGCTGCTGGGTTTCCACGCCGTCGAGCAGCTGCTGAAGGACGCGCCGGGAGCGCCAGCGCAGCTCGTCGGGATCCGTGGCAACCAGGTGATCAGCTCACCGCTCATGGAGTGCGTCGAGCAGACCAAGGCGGTGGCCACGCGCATCCACGAGCAGGACTACGCGACTGCCATGGCGATGCGCGGGGGCAGCTTCAGCGAGTCCTTCGGGATCCTGCAGACCATGCAGCAGGCGAAACCCAGAGCAACGCCGGAGGGGCACCGCAGGCTGCGGCTCGCCCTCGTACACGGCGGCGGCCCGGCGCCGGGCATGAACACCGCGGCCCGCGTGGCCGTACGTCTCGGACTCGACAAGGGCCACACAATGCTCGCCGTCAAGGGCGGTTTCCGCGGCCTGCGCGACGGCACGGTCGACGAGATGGACTGGATGAGCGTCAGCAGTTGGGTCTCGATGGGCGGCGCCGAGATCGGCACGAACCGCTACATCCCGAGCGGGCCGGCGATCGCCACCATCGCCGAGCAGATCGCGGCGCACAGCATCGACGGCATCCTGATGATCGGCGGCTGGGCCGGCTACCAGGCGGCGTACGCGCTGCACAGCGCCCGGAGCGACCATCCCGAGTTGTCCGTCCCGATCGTCTGCCTGCCCGCGACGATCAACAACGACGTGCCGGCGTCGGAGCTGAGCATCGGCAGCGACACCGCGCTCAACAGCATCGTCACCGACGTCGACAAGATCAAGCAGTCGGCCGTGGCCTCGCGCCGGTGCTTCGTCGTCGAGGTGGCCGGCCGGGACTGCGGCTATCTCGCGCTGATGAGCGGGCTCGCGACCGGCGCGGAGCGGGTCTACCTGCCCGAGGAGGGCATCACGCTGGCCGACCTGGCCAGGGATGTGCAGTCCCTCGCCGAGGGTTTCCACCAGGGCAAGCGGCTCGGCCTGGTGATCCGCAACGAGGACGCCGACGCCGTCTACACGACCGGCTTCATCCGCGCGCTGTTCGAGAAGGAGGGCGGCGACGTCTGGGACGCCCGCGAGGCGATCCTCGGACACATCCAGGAGGGCGGCGACCCGTCGCCGTTCGACCGCATCCAGGCGACCCGGCTCGCCTCGCGCTGCGTGGACTACCTCGTCGAGCAGATCGAGTCGGGCACTCGTGAGAGCGCCATGATCGGGCTGCTCTCTGGACGGATCCACTTCACCGACCTGGCGGAGTATCCCGACCTCGTAGAAGACGGCGCGCAGCGTCCCATCGACCAGCGCTGGATGGTGCGGCGACCCATGATCGGGGTTGTCAACGACTGGTGAGGGACTACTCCCACACCGCGCGGACGAGAGTCTCCTGCACCCAGCCGAGCCACTGGTAGACCTCGTGCACGGCGGCGCGGGGGTCGTCCTCGGGAAGGCCCTCCCAGTACGCGTCGTCGTCCTGCTCCACGCCGAGACGGCTGGCGAGCGCGAGCCGTACGTCATTGAGCGCGCCGAGCCAGACCTGCACCCCGTCGTCGTCGAGCACGACGAGCACGGGCCCGTCCGCCAAGTCGGGCAACGCGTCCAGCACCGTGCCGCATGCGGCGTACTTGCGTGCGACCAGCCGGTCCTGGGTGAAGCGCCTGAAGTCGCCGGCGCTCTCGGGGTCGTCCGGGTACGCATCGGGGAGCAACCGCGCGAGGACCGGGTCGTCGGGCGCCACGACCGGGCCGTCCTCGTCCAACTCGGACAGCGCTGCGAAAAGGTCGGCTTCGGCGCCGTCGCCCGTGCCCACGCCGGACTCGGCGTCGCCGTCGCCGGACCCCGCGCCGACCTCGGCCTCCAGCAGCATTCGCAGCTCGGACACGAACTGACGGATGAGAGCCGCCTCGAGTGCGCTCAGCGTGGCGACGACCCCGTCCTCCTCGCGCCGGAACTCCCCGCTCACGAGTCTTTCTTCATCGTCGCCCACAGGCCGTATCCATGCATCGCTTCGACGTCGCGCTCCATCTCCTCGCGCGTGCCTGCGGACACGACAGCTCTGCCGACCCGGTGCACGTCGAGCATCAGCTTGTGTGCCTTCTCGCGGGGATATCCGAAGTGGGTCTGGAAGACGTACGTGACGTATGACATCAAGTTGACCGGGTCGTTCCAGACGATCGTCACCCACGGCAGGTCCGGGATCACGACCAGGTCAGGCTCGCTCTCCCGGACGCGCTCGGGGGTGAGCGTCGGTCCGGTCATGGACTCAATCGTGGCATGAAGCCCGTTGACAGCCCGACGCCCGACAGCCCGTACGGCAGGAGGGTGCGGTCCGCCGGAGCGGGCCGCACCCTCGGCGCGCCGGTCGTACAGGACGGTCGTGCGAGGTCAGCTGACGGCGTTGAGCGCGTTCACGAGGCCCTCGCCGAAGTAGCCGTTGTACTCGTCCGTGCCCGTGCACTCCGAAGACCCGGCCGGGCAGGGAACGTCCACCGCGGTGGCATCGACGTGGGCGCGAACCTCCTCGGGCGTCATGTCCGGGTGCTGGCTCAGCGTCAGGGCAGCGACGCCGGCGACGTGCGGCGAGGCCATCGAGGTGCCGGACAGGGAGCCGTACCCGCTCGGCCACAGCGTCGACACGATGTTGCCGCCCGGGGCGGCCACGTTGATGATGCCGTCGCCGTAGTTGGAGAAGCTGGACTTGCTGCCGTTCTCATCCGTCGAGGAGACCGTAATGACGTTCGGCAGCTCGGTCGGCATGTCGAGGCAGTTCTCGTCGATCGGGCGGGTGATCGGATCCGAGTCGTTGGGGCTGCTCGTGTCGACGGTCTTGTTGGCAAGGTCCATGTCGGAGTTGCCGGCCGAGGCGACGTTCACGATGCCCTTCCGGTCTGCCCAGTCGACGGCGCGGCGCACGGACTCCTGCACGGCGCCCTGCTCGACGTCGTCCGCGCACCAGAACATCCACGGGTCGATGTAGTAGCTGCTGTTGGTCACGTCGACGCCGTGCTTCGGTGCCCACATGAACCCGCAGAGGGCGTACTCGGGGAAGATGAACCCGTCGTCGTTGACGACCTTGATCGACGCCAAGGTGACGCCCGGCGCGACGCCCGCGACGCCGATGCCGTTGCGTCGGGCGCCGACCGTGCCCGCGACGTGCGTACCGTGCGTGCTGGACGTGGGGTTCCACGCCGCCTCGTCGGTGTTCTCCACCCCGTTGTTCGTGCAGTCCACGGACGCGTCATGGTCGATCGCGGCGGCGAGATCCTCGTGGTCGGAGTCGATCCCGCTGTCGAGGACGCCGACGAGCACGTCGGGGCTGCCCGGCTGGATCTCGTTGGCTTCGAGTGACTGCACCGCCTCGTTGCCCCACTGGTCGTCCTCCATGGGCTCCGGCTCGATCAGGGCCTTGCGCAGCAGGTCCTGCTCGCTCTCACGGAGGTCCGGGATCGACGTCGGTGACGTACGGGTCGCACCCAGGGACTGGATGATGTCGCTGTACTCCGCAGCGCGGAGCCGGTCGTCGAAGTCCTCGTCCTCGGTCTGGGCGACCACGACGCCGATCTTCGGGTACGACCGCAGGACGACGCCGCCCTCGGCCACTGCGGCCTTCTTGACCTTGCGCGTCTCCTTCTGGAACGTTCGGGCCTGCTGGCCGTCGCGGACCTCGTACGCATTGAGGACGAAGTTCATCGGCACGACAGCGCTGTCGGTCGGTGTCGCGGGCGCCGGCTGCGCGGTCGCGGGCGCGCTCGTGAGCGCGGCGACCAAGCCTGCGGCGGCGACCGCTGCAGCAGCGCGCGCCGAGGCCTTTCGGTGTGACGGGTGCATCAGTCCTCCGGGGTAGCGAAGCGGGATGAGGTGCCGCAAGGGAGCATCAGGAGACGACCGGCCGAGAGTCAGCAGCCACAGCCACCCCGGGGGCCGTGCTCTGCGAGTTATACCTCCGGAACGGCCCTGGGGTCCAGGGTTTCGTCACTCAGCGTGGTCACTCCCGGATCGGCCCCGGACCGTAGGCTTCACGGCATGCCGGCGCTCCCCGCCCACCAGTCGACCGCTCTCCTCACCGACCAGTACGAGCTGACCATGCTCCGGGCCGCCCTGAAGAGCGGCACAGCCGACCGCCGGGTGGTCTTCGAGGTCTTTGCCCGCCACCTTCCCGACGGCCGGCGATACGGGGTCGTCGGCGGCACCGGTCGCCTGCTCGACAGGATCGACGACTTCCGTTTCGGTGCCGACGAGCTCGACTTCCTGCGTGCGCGCGAGGTCGTCGACGAGGCCACTCTGACGTGGCTTTCGGACTACCGCTTCGGCGGTGACATGTGGGGCTACGGCGAGGGTGAGTGCTTCTTCCCCGGCTCGCCGCTGCTGGTGGTGGAATCGAGCTTTGCCGAGGCGGTGCTGCTCGAGACGCTGATCCTCGCGGTCCTCAACCACGACTCGGCGATCGCGGCGGCGGCTTCGCGGATGACGGCTGCTGCCGGTGGCCGGCCGTGCATCGAGATGGGCAGCAGGCGCACGCACGAGTGGGCCGGGGTCGCCGCCGCCCGCGCAGCGTACGTCGCCGGGTTCCAGGCGACGTCAAACGTCGAGGCGGGGCGCACGTACGGCATCCCTACGACCGGGACCGCTGCGCACGCGTTCACGCTGCTCCACGACACCGAGCGCGCGGCGTTCGCCGCCCAGGTCGAGTCGCAGGGGTCGGGCACGACCATCCTGGTCGACACGTACGACGTGACCCGCGCCGTGCAACTCGCCGTCGAGATCGCGGGGCCGGACCTCGGCGCCGTACGCCTGGACTCCGGCGACCTGCTGACGCAAGCGCGCGAGGTCCGCGCCCAGCTCGATTCCCTCGGCGCGACCAAGACTCGGATCGTCGTGACCAGCGACCTCGACGAGTACGCGATCGCAGGGCTCGCGGCCGCGCCCGTGGACGGCTACGGCGTGGGCACGGCGCTCGTAACCGGCAGCCGCGCACCCACCGCCGGGCTCGTCTACAAGCTGGTCGCCCGGGAGACTGCTGACGGGTCATTGACGAATGTCTCCAAGCTGTCGAGCAGCAAGACGACGGTCGGTGGGCGCAAGTGGGCGCTGCGCCGGCGCACCGCGCGCGGGGTCGCCGAGGCCGAGGTGCTCGGCGTGAACACTGCGCCCGTCGACGACGGCGACGACCGCGCGCTGCTGCGACCCTTGGTCGTACGCGGCGAGATCGTCGGGCGAGAGCCCCTTGCCGACGCACGTGACCGTCACGCTGCGTCGCGAGCCGAGCTCCCCCCGCGCGCGCTCCAGCTGTCTCGCGGCGAGCCGGCCATCCCGACGGTGTACGAGCGCGCCGGCGACGCCTGACCCCGTGTTCGAGCTGCTCCCGCCCGCCCCCGCCCCGCCAGCCTGGGAGAGAATAGGCGCATGAGCCGGGCCCTGGTGATCGTCGACGTCCAGAACGACTTCTGCGAGGGAGGCAACCTGCCCGTCGTGGGGGGCGCCGATATCGCGATCGGCATCAACGCGTTCCTCGAAGCGCAGGCCGACGCGTACACCCACGTGGTCGCCACCCGCGACCATCACATCGATCCGGGTGCGCACTTCTCCGAGTCGCCTGACTTCGTCGACTCGTGGCCACGTCATTGCGAGGTCGGCACCGAGGGCGCCGACTTCCACACGCAGCTCGAGACCGACGACATCGAGGAGATCTTCGACAAGGGTGCGTACGCCGCCGCGTACTCCGGGTTCGAGGGCCAGACGCGCAGCGGCGACACACTGGCGGCATGGCTGCGCGACCGGGGCGTCCACACCCTCGACATCGTCGGTATCGCCACCGACCATTGCGTACGCGCCACCGCGCTGGACGCCGTCCACGAAGGCTTCACGACACGCGTGCTGCTCGACCTCACCGCAGGTGTCTCGATCGACACGACAGCGCGGGCCGTCAAGGAGATGGGCAACGCCGGCATCGAGCTCGTCGGCGAGCCCGTCGTTCACGAGTAGACCGTGCAGACGTCCGGGCAGTCCGCCACGGCGCTGCCCGCCCTGCCCGCCGACCCGCTCGTCGAGCGGATCCGTGCCGGCGTCATCGGCGACGACCAGGTCATGCCAGGCCCGTACGGGCCGCGCCGGGTGACGTACGCGGACTACACCGCCTCCGGCCGGGCGCTCGACTTCCTCGAGGACTTCATCCGTGACGAGGTCCTCCCGCGCTACGCCAACACGCACACCGAGTCCTCGGGCACCGGGCTGCAGACCACGCGACTGCGCGAGGACGCCCGGCGCCTGATCCGGAACGCTGTCGGCGGCACCGACGAGCATGTCGTGCTCTTCGCCGGCTCAGGCACCACCGGGGCGATCGACCGGATGATCGGCGTCCTCAACATCCGGATCCCGGCCGACCTGGACGAGCGTTACCACCTGCGCGACAGGATCCCGCCGCAGCGCCGCCCGGTGGTTTTGATCGGGCCGTTCGAGCACCACTCCAACGAAGTGTCCTGGCGCGAGACGATCGCGGACGTCGTTGTGATCCCCGAAGACGCAAATGGGCATATCGACATCGACCGGCTCGAAGCCGAGCTCGTCCGCCACCGCGAACGGCCACTCAAGATCGGCTCGTTCTCCGCCGCCTCCAACGTCACCGGCATCGTCACGAACACCTGCCGCATCGCCGATGTCCTGCACCGCCATGGCGCGCTCTCCTTCTGGGACTTCGCCGCCGCCGCACCGTACGTCGACATCGAGATGGTCCCCGACTGCCCGGATCACCCGCTCGCGCACAAGGACGCGATCTTCCTCTCGCCGCACAAGTTCATCGGCGGTCCCGGCACTCCCGGCGTCCTCGTCGCCCGGCGCGAGCTGTTCCGCAACCGCGTGCCTGTCGTCCCGGGCGGTGGCACGGTCTCGTACGTCAACCCGAGCGACCACCGCTACCTCACTGATCCCGAGCACCGCGAGGAGGGCGGCACGCCCGCGATCGTGGAGTCCATCCGCGCCGGTCTCGTCTTCCAGCTCAAGGGTGCCGTCGGGACCGACGTGATCCGCGCGTACGAGGAGCACTTCCTGCGCCACGCCGTCGAGTCCTGGCTGACCAACCCGAGCATCGAGATCCTCGGCAACCTCGACGCCGAGCGGCTGTCGATCATCTCCTTCGTCATCCGCAGGCCGGGCGGCCAGTACCTCCATCACAACTTCGTCGTGGCTCTGCTCAACGACCTGTTCGGCATCCAGTCCCGCGGCGGCTGCTCGTGCGCAGGCCCGTACGGCCATCGCCTGCTCGGCATAGACATCGAGCGCTCACGCGAGTTCGAGCGCGCGATCTCCTCCGGCTGTGAGGGGATCAAGCCTGGCTGGGTGCGCGCGAACTTCAACTACTTCATCAGCGCCGCGGTCCTCGAGTACGTCGTCGCGGCCGTCCACCTCGTCGCCACGGACGGGTGGCGCCTGCTCGAGGACTACGCCTTCGACCCCGACACCGGGTTGTGGCGACATCGGCGCGGCCCGGTCGAGCCGCCGCTGCGGCTGCACCAGGTCAGCTACGACTCGACTGGCACCATGTGCTACCCCGACCATCACGAGCGGGCCGGCGAGGACGTGCTCGGTGGGTACCTCGACGCGGCCCGAGCGCTGTTCGACGGTGCCGGCGAGCGCCCTCCACGGGACGGTGCCGCGATCCCGAACCGCGTGTCCCCTGACCGCACTCGCGCGGTGCCGGACGACTTCGAAGGGCTGCGCTGGTTCGAGCTTCCAGCCGCCTGCCTCGAGGTCTGACCTCGGGCGCCGCGTGGAACCCCGACCACGCGAGTGGTCAGTTCTGGTGCCGTGGCGCGTGCGAGAGCCCGAAGTGACCACTCGGAGAGCAGGCCCGCGAAAGGAATCGCCCGCCGCTGCTGACTACAGGGTCGCGAGCAGGAAGGCGGCGACGAATCCGGCGGTCGTGGTCATCGCGACCAGCGGGCCGCCCTCCTCGTACGCCTCGGGTATCACCGTGTCCGCCAGCGAGGCCAGGAGCGCGCCGGCGGCGAACGCCAGCGGCAGCGCAAGCGTTTCCGGCGACGCGGAGGAAAGCGGCCCGGCGCCGAGCAGGACGATGAGCACCAGCAGGACCGCGACTCCGGTCCACAGCGCAAGAATCAAGCCGGTCGAGCGGCCCTGCTCGCGCATCGAGGCAGCACCCACCAGCGCCTCCGGGAAGTTCGACACGAAGATCGCGGCCAGCAAGGCGATCCCGCCCGCACTCTCCTCGAGCGAAACTCCCAGGACGAGGCTCTCGGGGATGCCGTCCAGGATGATCGCGCCCAGCAGGGCCATGCCAGCGGCGCCCTTCTTACTCTCCGCCGACACCCGCTCGTCGGAGGCCGCGGCGCCCAGGTCGAGTTTCGCGCTGACGCTGTCGTCCGGAGCGTGCTCGGCGGGCGTGCCGCGTTGGGCCCATCTGTCGAGCGTCGCGCTGAGCGCGGTGAACACCCCGGCACCGACGAGCATCCCGAGGCCGGCCCGCCACAGCCCTCCCTGCTCGACCGACTCCTCGAACATCTCGAATGTCAGGGCCGTGATCAGGGCGCCCGCGGCGAACGACAGCATCCCGGCGAGCAATCGCTCCGGGAGGCGGAACCGGACCCCTATCAGTGCCCCCAGCGGCAACGATGCCGACGCGATCACACCGATCAGGAGGGCTTCACCCATGACGTACGGGCCTCGGCTCAGCCATAGCGCACCTCCGGTGCCTCGACGCGACTGCCCGGGACACCGTAGCGACCCGTGCTCTCCGCACCCAAGGGCCTCTTGATCATGGTTCCGCGCCTGCAGGCGTCTCGTACGAGCGCCGAGATGTCGAGGGCCGGCGAACTAAGGGGCGCGGGGCACATCGGGCTGCGGCGTGTCGTGGTGATGGGTGCCCCTTCATCTGGTCGCGGTCTTGGCGCTCAGCCGGGCACGTAGCTGGCGAGGAGATCGAGGAAGTGCTCGACGCCGTCGCTGCACTGATAGTGGTTCGCAGGCTCCAGGTTGCGCACGATGTCGGCGTACGTCACGACCTGGTACGCCGCGCCCAGCGCCTCGATCGTGGCGAGCTCACCGCGCAACGACTCGACGTCGCCGAGGGGGGCGAGCGCGTCCAGCCAGGCAGACCAGTGGCCGGCCCGTTGCGCCGGGTCGGGGACCGCCTCCCACAGCGCGGCCAGGTCCAGCAGCGGATGCGCGATTGCGGTGTCGGACCAGTCGATGATGACCGGGCCGGTGTCCGTGACGATGAGGTTGCCGGTGTGGAAGTCACCGTGGATCACGACATCCGGCAAGCCGACGCCCGCGAGCCAGGCGGCCCGCTCGCGGACCCAGCCCACCAGTAGAGCCAGTCCCTCCGCCGGAAGATTCACTCCGGGCAGCGGCGGGGACATACCGGTCACTCGGGCGACCTCGGCGGCCAGGCTGCTCAAGGGTCGCCGCGGGCACCCCAGCCCGACCAGCTCAGGCTCGCGACCCATCAGCGAGCGCTGGGCCTTGACGAGCAGGCGGATGCTCCGCTCGAGCGCGTCTTCATCCGTGCTCGGCTGCTCGGCCCGCGCGACGTGCTCGAGCAGCAGCCAGCCCTCGTCCGGTTCGATCGCAAGGACACGCGGCACCGTCCCGGGCGCCGCCGACTCGAGCAGCTGCGTCACGGCGGGCTCGTGCGCGAACGGCGGGAACACCGCCTTGAACCAGGCGCCGCCCGACCGCGTCGGCGCGTACAGCAGCGCCGAGAGCCCCCACAGCCTCCGCACCTCGATCGGGCCCACGGGAGGGGTGCCGGCCCGCTCGAGCTGGGCGGACATCCACGCCGTCGCCCGGGCGTGCCAACCCGGCCGGGACCAGCGCGGGCGAAGGGCGGGCGGGTCTGCGCCCGTACGCAACTCGCCAAGCCAGGTGTCGAGCCGCGGTCGCAGCGACACCGGAGCGGCCGGGGCGACCTCAGCCGACGGCTGCCACCGCACCCCGGCGGGTGGTGCCCAGCCTGCGGGCGCCGGCTCACACACGACCAGCGCGTCGATGACGACCTCGCCGTCGGCCGCCCGGTCCTCGCGCAGATGCGTCTCCAGCACCGGCCACGAGACCTCGAAGTCCGCCCGGAGGAGGCGGCTGACAGCCACGATGGCCGTCTCGCCCGGGGCCGGTATGAGTGTCCGCTCCGGCAGTCGCGGGCCGTCCGCGCCGTCCTCGACGAGCACGGCGCGCAGGTCCGCTGCCGATGCGAGCAGGTGGGTTTGCAGGCGCGGCGGCATCGCTTCGGCGCCGGCTCAGGCGATCGACTCGGAGCCGGCGTCGTCGTGCTTGCGCTCCCGGTTGGACCAGGTCCAGGCGTACGACGTGTCCTCGCATGCCAGCGCCGGCCCGCAGAGGTCCAGCGGGCGGAAGGTGTCGACCATCACGGCGAGCTCCTCGGTCGCCTCCTTGCCGATCGACGCCTCGACCGACCCGGGCTGCGGCCCGTGCGTGAACCCCGACGGGTGCAGGGAGATCGACCCCTGCTCGATGCCCGCGCCCTTGCGGCTCATGAAGTCGCCGCCGCAGTAGAAGATCATCTCGTCGCTGTCGACGTTGGCGTGGTTGTACGGCGCCGGGATGCCGTCCGGGTGATAGTCGAACTTGCGCGGCACGAACGAGCAGATGACGAAGTTCGGGCCCTCGAACGTCTGGTGCACCGGCGGCGGCTGATGGATTCGCCCGGTGATCGGCTCGAAGTCGGCGATGTTGAACGCGTACGGGTAGAGGCACCCGTCCCAGCCGACGACGTCGAACGGGTGGTGGGCGTAGGTGTACTTCGTCCAGCCCCGGCGGTGCTGGACGAGCACCTCGGTGTCCGCGTCAGCGTCCGTCCCGGACACGACGTGCGGGTCGGCCGGGCCGCGAAGGTCCCGCTCGCAGTACGGCGAGTGCTCGAGGAACTGGCCCTTGCTGGACAGGTAGCGCCGCGGTGGGCCGATGTGGCCGCTGGCCTCGGTGACGAGCGTGCGGAGCGGCTCGTCTCCGGTCGGCACCCAGCGGTGTGTCGTCGAGGTCGGTATCACGACATAGTCCCCCGGGCCGACATCGATCACGCCGAACACCGACTCGAAGCGCCCGGTGCCCGACTCGACGTACACGCACTCGTCGCCGACGGCGTTGCGGTAGAGCGGCGACGCGGTTTCGGCCACCGCGTACGACAACCGGACGTCCTCGTTGACCATCAGGTGCGCCCGGCCGAGCACGAGCTCCCCAGTGCCGGTGCCGGTGCCGGTGCCGGTGCCGGTGCCGGTGCCGAGCTT